>Ga0209639_1000399_pt1 | contig 63422 bp, 46 predicted proteins | sample EPASupsiteHSE605_FD_187268 | JGI IMG/M metagenome (GOLD analysis project Ga0209639, IMG submission 187268) | Bioremediated contaminated groundwater from EPA Superfund site, New Mexico - Sample HSE6-05 (SPAdes) (version 2) | ecosystem: Environmental > Aquatic > Deep subsurface > Groundwater >... | reverse complement strand
CAATTGGTTTTTTAATAATCTCTTCTCATCCCCAAAAAATGATGGTCCCTGATTCACGAGACGTTAGTCTTTTGGTTTTGTTGCTTTCCTATAGTAGGACGGTACTGAGTAGTAGTAAAATTCCCGGATCGCCCCTTTTTTTTCTTTTTTCATGAAAAAAGAAAAAAAAGGGGCGATCCGGAATTTTAATTACTACACATCGTCCTACTATAGGATAACAGCGAACCATGCAGACTTTCGTCTTATTTAGCTATTAAATACCATCGCATTTGAAGGATGTTCCATTATTGAAATTTGAAATATATCTAAAGTTGGGTCTGAATTTTGAATGAGGGTGATTGATGGTGTTGGAAATATTTCAAATGTCTATATAGATGTTGAATGGTGGGATTCAGAAGAGAACTGTTGACAGTTTGAATTAATTTGATTGTAAGTTACAAGTCTCAACTTGTTGAATCTGGAATCCATAAATGGATATTGTATTTTGGAAGAGGGCTGAAGCCGTAGCTTTAGACCTTAGTTGGTATTATTATGGAGTGTTCAGGTATGCTGTGCCTTGTATGTTGAGGTTATTAGAGTATGGAGTTTTAGAGTAGTGTTAGAGTGAATAGGGTATGTATTGAATAGGAAGGGGTAAGAGGAGTAAGGAGAGAGTAGGTGGGGCTGTGATATGGAGTTGTGTACAGGTTGCTTAAATGTGTTCCACCACTTTGAATTATATCAAACTGTATCTCTATGTATTCGCTGGTGTTTAGGTAGATTGGTAAGTCTTTGAATGAATCCAGAATTTTTTGCCTTTATCAGGCGGTATTAGCTAATTCATGCAATATATTCTCCATCCAGAATTTTTCTTCGATATTCATATCATTCAAATCTCCATCAAGTGAGGAATCTGATAGTATTGGTGGCAGACCAGTAAAATCTCGAGAAAAAAATGATAATTTTTCATGATAAAGAAAAAAAGGGCACACCGGGAATATTTTTAATTCACAGTGTTCTACTACAGGAAACAAAGATCAAGCAGACAATCATCTTGTGCATCCATTAAACATCATCATAATGAGAGATAAATCTTTAATATTCTCAAATACAATGTTTATTGGTTTATGTTATTAATAGGGAATGACATGTCTTGAGCATGTTTATGAGTATATTACTATTAAAATAGATTGGGTGAATTATAATCCAAAATTAATAATGTTTGGGCGTGATTATCATTAATGATAGAATATGGGTATTCATAGCTTTAGATCCCTATTAAATTAAATATTTATCTCTTCAATTTGATCGAGGTTTACAACATTTTCCTCTCAAAAATACAGTCTTTTTATATTAGTGAGTTCAATATGGTTTGATCAAAGTGTAAATGTAAAGTAGGGCTTCACAATGTATTCGGGTTAACTGAAATTCTGAAATTCAAAAAATAATCAATAAATATTTCACTCAATTTTGAACTGATCAAGTGAAAAATTATTATTATTGATAAGAATATTTATAACTCACATTATTTGAGGGGTATTTTTTATAGAAATGTTTTTACCTTACCTTTTGAAAGGACCGATCAATAAATCTAATGTTCACATATTCCTCCTCCTCAGATGACATAAAACCTGCTCAGATTCATAACCCATCACATAGCTTATTCCCATATGTATCTCAAGACTATAGTATTGTTAAGAAAGTTTGTTCTGGATCGAACTCGATAATTTATGAAGGTTTTCATCGCCCTACCAAGCTTCCTGTTGCAATTAAGCAGATTCCAATTGAAATTGAAAACTGCTCGTGCTTCTCAATGGTCAATAAGCAAAACATTACCATTTTTTCGTCACTTGACTTTCCATTTATCTGTCATTTCTTTGAAGTTATTGAGGGAACTGATTGTATTTTTGTTATAATGGAATATTCTTCAAAAGGGAACCTTGCGTCTCTCATTCATAAATATGGAAGGATTCCAGAAGATCAAGCAAAATTGATATTTAGTGAAATTGTGTCAGCCATTATATATCTTCACGAATATAGAGGTCTTTTGCACGAAAATCTTACACCAGAACATGTTTTATTTGATAGCTTTTTTCATACGAGACTTATAGGTTTTAAGCATTCGAAAATACCTGGAGAGACAGGAAAGTATAAGTGTCCATGCATAAATAATTTTTATTCGTCACCAGAAGCATTAAACAGCCAAAACGTTGATAAGAAGTCAGACATTTGGAGCCTTGGAGTTATTCTCTATCAAATGACTACTGGAATACTCCCATTTATGGACTATGAGGGTTTAAAGAGTGGGATAATTGAATTACAGTATCCATCATATTTTTCCAGTAGTCTCAAAGATTTAATTGATTCAATGCTTCAATTTGATCAAAATTCCAGAATCGGTATTAATCAAGTTAAATCACATAACTGGCTCCTTTCTTGTCCAATTCCAATGTTTGATAGTTCATATTTCATATCAGAAAAGAATAATGTGATTCAAAAAATAAGTAGCATTGCTAAAATTACTCGCAAAATGAAGATAGAGTTGTTGCCACTAAGTGAACTCCCTTATCTTGATGCATTAAAATCAGATGAGCTTAAAAGTACTCCTCTTTCATCATCAGCAAATTCAATACAGAACAAACTTAAAGGTCTTCCTGGATTCCAAAAGCTACGTGTTCAAAAGAAAAACGAGGTAACAGAGCATCCTAATGCTCTGACCCCTCTTGCATTAATATATAGTTCGTCTAGAAGAAAATCAAAGGTGTATGTACCCCTTTTGAGAAAATAAAATGTATTACTTTTATGAAATCAACAACAAGACTTCGATGCTTTCTGATTGCCAATCGACACAGAATTGGGAATAGGACTCTTAGGGAGAGTTTCCAGCTTTAGAAATGCTTTATTTAATAAAGATTCAAATGCTTCAGAAACACCATGTCCTGTTAATGCACTTGTTGCAAAATAGTCACAGTGAAATCGACTCGCAAATGATATGGCTTCTTGTGGCGAAACTTCGATTCCTGTTTCAAAATCGAATTTATTCCCTATCAAAATGATTGGGGTGTTATCTTTATCGTTCAAAGCGTCGATCCAAAAGGGAATATTCTCTAAACTGCTTTTAGAAAGCAAACTGAAAACAATCACAGCCGCAAAAGCATCCTTGGAATACATAGGGGCCATAGATCGAAATCTTTCTTCCCCAGCTGTATCCCAAACTTGAACTTCCTTTTCTTCATCTCGAAACCTGAACGTTGTGCGAACATACGCACTACCAATAGTAGGAGATTGGTTTTCGTAAAATGTATTGGTAATCCATCTGCGAACAATCGATGTCTTTCCAACACCAGAATCCCCTAATAGAATCAATTTGTTCTTCCGCATGAAGAAAATCTAGGGTCCGCTATTTGAATGGTTTATTCATCACCGAGATTTTGAGGAGCCAGAAAGCTGGATTTATTCAACCTGGTTTCGGACTATGAAGAGGATAACTCGATTATCAGAGATATTTATTCGTGCTCGGTAGATAGTCTCCCTTCATGCTGTCCTGATTTGATTTCTCCGTTCGGATTTCCTTCGGGGTTGGAGAGTCTGTCTTTTGCTGCCATAATTCCATATTTTTCGGTATTTTTTGAGGAAAACCACCATTCTGGTTTTGTTTATTTCGGGGATATTGTTTCTTCGGTAATTTTTAATAATTTTAAATGTGACTTTGATTTGTATCCGTTATTGGAGACTCTTTTCGAAAGAATCCCGGAAATTAAGCGGGATTTAATAAAATACAGTGATCTATCGAGTTATCCTTTCCAAGATATTATTCGAAACAAAGCCTTTTTTGACAAATTATATACTGAGTTTTTTGATCCGGCTCTTTTCTGGGTTAAAAGGATGATTGATGTTCCCAAAAAGCTATGTGAAACTGTATCTCCTTCTCCAATTATTTTTGTTTTCGAAGAACCTATTGTTTCTGAACTCTTTTTCTCATTGAAAAGGGCCTATATTGCCAAAGGAGGATTTGATCCCAAAAAGGGCGATGGAAATGCAATAAAAGAAATAATTAATAGGAAAGGAGAAATTATGGTATTATCATGGGCATTGCTTAAAAAAGATAATCACTATGTACTCATATACCGAATTCCAACAGGCTACATGATTATAAAGCCATTTTTTGTTAATAATGGTGATCCAAAATGTTATGTTGTTGCACTGATGTACGAATCCGAATATTATATTAACCAAAAACATAAATTTCATTCGTGCAGGTCGGATAATAGGTTATTAAACTGCCGTGTCTCGCCAAACTATGGAATTATTCAACAATTAGGAAATATGATCAAACAGGGTGATAGTTTTAAGCTTTCGAAAAATAAACTATTACTATTATCTGAGTCATTTATTAATTTTAATGACTATATCAAACATTTTAAAGACTTATCTACTATGAACGATGGTTATTTTCAAAGCTATATTCTTGATAGCCCCGCTGTCCCTTCTGAATACAATGTTTATCAATCACATAAAGAAGGACACCGTTCATTTATTTCCTTCATTTGTCTTTTAACTAATGCAATGGATTCTATAATAAAGAAGAAAACATCAACAGAGGTTTTCGAAGCATTATACCATGCTGCAATCATATCAGCTCATCATAATAATGATTTCTCTCATCTCATTGCATGTCTGATTTATAAATATGTGATCAAATCTCCCCTGCCTGAAGGAACTGGCGCCTATTTAAAGTCCATTTTTTCTCAAAACGAGTTAATCAAGATTGGTAATGTTAGCCCAAAAGATACTTCTCAGTTTTGTTTCGATTTTCCAAAAATCTTGATGTGCGACTGTTGGTCATTCAGGAAAATATTTGCAGGTCATTTTAATTCCGTACTAAATGATGAGTTTTGGAAACTTTACAACTCTCACAAGCATGTTAATTACTCTTCAGAGTTTATTGTTTTTTCTTGTAGAATTAGTTCTCCTCACCCTCAAGAAATGTGCATAAACCTATGTGAGTAAAAAAGCGAATATATCAATTTTTAGAGAATTTGAGAACTACAGAAGCTACTTTAGCTTCAAAACTATAACCATTTTTCCGGAACAATGATATTAAAAACTTTTTTAAAACTGATTCCCCTCCCACGGAGTGTAAACCTTTTCCAGTAATAAACTCGATTTCTCTATAATGACCCCTACATATTCTAATTGTTTCATTAACAATTTGATTCGCCTGCATCAAATTATTCCCGTGCAAATCAACAGTGAACCTTGCTTTCAGAACCTTCTTGGGTGTTCTCTTTGGTATGGGTGCCTTAATATTTGATCTATTGTCTAAGCTCTTTTCTGTAGCACCAATATCCTCTTTATTCTCGATAAATGTTCTCTCAATAACTCTCTTTGGAAGCTTGGGATACTTATTCTGTAAAATTTCTAAAGCGCAATTAAAAGAACTCATGCTATCTACAAGATACTGACTCAGCCTGTTAGCATCGTTACTAAATTCCTTATACAATTGATCAATTTTGCTAATTTTCATATAAGGATTGATTTTTGACAAATCCTGAATATCCTCGCCATATTTCCCATTGATTAGTGTTTCATATGCTGATTCAATTGATAGACCCATATCAGAGAAAAACCTAACCAAAAACTCGACACTGTATTGGGGAAGAACATCATTCAACTGCTGTGCTTTCTTCTTTTCCATCATCTCTTCTTCTGCATCTTCTTCACTAGAATAGTTTTCTTCCGCGATAATTGAACTAGAAAAAACTACTTGCGCTTTCTTCTTCTTCTGTTGTGTAAGAACAGCATACGTTTTTTCAAAATCAGATCCATTACTGCTATACACTTCACGAATCCTCTCTTTAGATATATTTGGAAAAGCCTCAACCAGAAAATCTAGCTGGAAATCTTGAACCGATCTCGGATTATTAATCTCTTCAAATTCCCTAGTTATTCTTTCTATATAACTTTGAACTCTATCAGGATCATTATCATTCTCTTCAAGGAAAAATCTGTACAAATCAGGGTCTGTCCCAATATCCATTTGTCCTGACTATAAATTGCACTTTTCAACTCTGATTTTGGCGCCTTATAACGATTTTGATGAATACAAGAAGATGTGGTACTGCAGTAATATCCTCGAGTAATTCTCGGATGCCTTCCAATCGTGCCATATCGCGACAGGGCCGACCGCTTCGGCATCCAGAAGGTTCGTTATCTTCGATTAATATAAAAAAAATGGCACATTTTCGTCCTTTTCTATCCAAATTGGATCCTATTGAAGTTGACTCTAGGTCTAGAATTCAGGATCGGCTTGCCTTTGAGCATTTTTTTGAGCAATTACTTATTGATTCTCATTCCGAACCTTTTCACATTTCGCTATCTCCGATTATAAGCCTTGTTTTTTTGACAAAAAGCTGTATTGTGTGGGTTGCTGATGAAGGCTGCCTTTCTTTCTATTCACCAGAGCTTGATGTGATAATTAATGATAAGTTTTCTCTTCTATTTGCTGTGTCCTCATCAAAAACGCCACTGATTTGTTCTGCTTATAATCCAGTTGCGCCGATTGGCCTTTTGGTTTCTGATCCATCATCACCGCAAATGCTTATTCCTCTGTACTCTATTGAGGGAAGGATTATTTATGTAATCCAGCTCATAAGACACCTCTCTCAACCTCATTTTACAGATGAGGACATGCAGTTTGCAACATATTTTATGATTAAGTTTAGTAAGTACTATTCGTCATTCTGTCGTGGTGGTTATTTCACCAAAATTGCATATACATTTTGTACTATTGGTGGATTTGATTCTCTTTTTAGATCTTTTGCCCCAAACTTGAATAATCTATTTCCTGGATCAATTCCAGAATTCTGGATCATGAATAATGGCCAAATTTCTCTCTTGAACAAGGAAACACTAATTCAGCTTAACAGGAAACAACTTGGTATTGTTGGTCATTCATTGGAGAGCATGGAGATTGTAAATATTGAATCATCCCATTTTCATCAACACTATTCAATAACAATTGACAAAGAACCTGATTTTAGCATATTATCTGTGCCCATTAAAACTGTATTTGGATCATTGTGTGTTGCATTAAGAAGAAAAAGATTACAGTATACTCAAGCTGATGTTTATAAGTTAGTTGAAATTACACCATTCATTGCAAAGTCATTTGAGTTTTCTTTTCATCAAGATTCATGTGGAAATGATGATGAACATTTAAAGCTTAAATTGATTCAAATGATCAAGTCTTTCGATAACATCATGTCTTCTGATGATGAAATAACCTCACTCATTGCCAAAGAATCACGTCAGCTTTTTGCACGTAAGTCTCGTTCATCTCTTAGTAAGTTTACTGATTCATCAAGTTTAAAATCCATTTCCTCATATAGTGACAATAATGCAGGAGATGATAGCAGTTTTTCTCAGTCGTGGAATCTTCTCTGTTTAAATCGGATTCAGTTTGATGAACTTAAAAATAAACTTTCGAAGTTCACATCAGTTTTGAGCAGCTTATCAGATTCTGAAGGAATTCTGAATAGCATTGTTCAAATTATTCAGAATGAATTATCACCCAAATCACTATCAGTATTCCTTTCAAACTCAATCAACAATGATTGCATTCCAGCTATCATGTATAATTGTACACTCAGTGATGTTTTCTTAGAAATTAATGAATGCAAAACTCGAGGAGGATTAATAATCAAACCTAAAAATGGGCAAGAGATTAAAAACAGGCGAGCTTGGAGTGATAAAAATACGCAAATTGATCAATTGAGTATTGAGTATTCAATTGCTTGTCCTTTTGGTGAGTTTGGAGTAATTTATGTATGCTTTGCAGAGTGTTATTCTCCAAGCAACGTGTTTTACCAAAAGTCATTAATATTAGTATTATGTCAATTTCTAAAGACCACAAAGTACAATTTAAAATCGATGGGAGATGAGAATCATATTATTCAACATTGTATTAATGCCACCGAGATTTCCAAATATAGTATTCCAGAAAAGCTCCAACACAATTTTGACATGTCAATAGATCTTGATATTTCATCATTTGATGAAATTCAATTATATGGTGTTTGCTTTCATACTTTTGATCGTTTTAAAATACTTCAGGATCTTCAAATAACATCCGAATCATTACTTAGATTGTTAAAACAAATTTATGTGATATACCAACAAAATAATCCCAAAGGTTTTATTTGTTCTGTTTCTAGAATGATAGTTGTTTATAAACTTATTATCGATGGTGAGATGCAAGATATTTTTTCCAAATCTCAAATATTCTGGATGCTCCTTGCTGCATTGTGTCTCCACCTTTCTTTTGGAACCACAGAACAACCGATTAATAATAGGGCGTCTGAAATGATGAATGCATTATTGAGGTATCAATCGCTATATGAAGGAAAAAGTTCACAAATTCTAATTGATATTTTGAATCGAAACAGGGTTTTTGAGAATGAGCTTGTTAAAACGGAAACCGAAGAAATTGTACCAAATCTTATGATTGCAGCATCAACAAGAAGGCATGCATCATTTATTAAGAAAATTGAAGAAACTTCAGGAGAAATATCCACAATGGATATGATGATATTAATATTGAAATGTGCAGAGCATAATGCTGTTATTTCCAATATCAGCATTGAAGAAAGGGTGCTTGAACAAAGTGAGAAGTTTTTTTTGACTGCAGATATCGATAAAATTCCGGGAATTTTTTATAAAAGCTCAAAATCTAGATCAACAATTGATATCCAAAAATCTATAATGAGTTACTTAAGCACAATAGTTTACCCAATATATATTGTACTTTCCAAAGCAGTTCCCAAACTTTCTAGTCTGAAAAACAAAGCAAGTGAGAATATTAAACTTATTCAAAGAATAGCTTAGTATTCTATTCCAGATTCATATGGTAAAATCAAGTGCATCTTAAGATGTTGGGAAGTAATATCATTTTAATCAATTGAGTATTACAGTTGAATCGCTACCATTCATATTGAAAGTAATACCTTTTCCAATTATTCCAGAATTTTGATAACCATTCTAAGTCAAATTCCATTCCATCAAACTTTATACAATATTGTTGTTCCACTCCTTTTGAGAGTATTAAATAGATAAGTTTTGATTGGATCAATCGATTCATTATCAAACATGTTCAGGAAATACAAGTAGCTAAAAATGTTTTAATCGTCATTTTAATTTATTTCAAATATCTAAACCTTAATTTCAAAATGTTGGATCACTTCATTTTATGTTTGATCGCTACAATATTATGGATCGCTTCAGTGAAACAATTGATAAGGATATTGTTGGAATGATATTCAAAAGGAATCTTAGTGAAATAAACCATCCTATTGTATATAAAGGTATTAAAGCATCAATAATACATCATTTATGCTTAAATGATAGACATCAAGCATTAAAAACAGTTCTATCTATTTTCAGTATTGATCCAAACATCCAAATGAAAGGAGGCCTGTCAATTGTTGATATTGCCATTCAAAAGAATGACCTGAAAATGTTCGAAATCATTATGAAGAATGATCGTATTGATTGGAAAAAGGGAAATAATAAATTTCAGTATCTGGAAGACATTTTACGGTTGAAAAAATTAGAATTCTTGAAAGTAGCAATGAAAAATGGAAATATTAAAACAATCCCCCAAAAATATCAAGCTATCATTGATTCATATGGAGAAGAATGGAAAAACATTGATACAAAAAGAAATATTTTGGAAGAGGAAGAAGATGAGACACTGTATCTAGGGAGAAAGAATCTTGATAGATTCCTATATGGAGATTATGATGATTATGATGATGTTGATGAAAGAAGCTTCGCAAATGTAGACCTGGGATCAGGAATGTGTTGGGAATATTGTCAAGCTAATCTTTGGTGAATATGCAAATTAATCTTTGAGAATAAATAAAACTGAACTTTATATGAGCATCCTAATCCATTATTTGTTTTTCATTAATTCAATTCTCTCTGATAAAGCATCGATTATAAAATTATGCTGCTTAAGCAAATCATCTGGTGCAACCTGTGTTTCTGGTCTAGTTAAATAGCAACCAAGTGCTTCAGCAACACCTCCTGAACCACATAATGGTAATGGAAGTATATACAATCCACTATATATTTCCCTATCTACGCTGTCGCACATTACTAAAGAATAACCAAAATTCTTCCTCCATTTTAGACATAAATCTGTACAACTGTTCATCCTATTGTTTATATAAGGATACATTACTGTAATGAATTGAATCTCATTAGCATCTCTACACCTACTAACTATCTCCTCTAATGGCTTAATGCTTTCGATACTTCGAATTAACATAATTTCGCTTTCATTCAATTTTCTGTGTTCAATATTAGAAAGAACCGAGAATAAAAACTCTTGTTCGATGCCTGTAATTAAATATGATAGATAACCCAGTTTCTCTGCTATTTTTTTGGAAAAACTATACAATACTTGGGGATTCTTTAATACTAAACTTGTTGTAACATTATCTTTAAAACGAAATAATACTGACCCATTAACAATTTCTGGCTGATGAAAAAAATCACTTTCCCCAATGCAATCATTGATTATCATTGAAAAAGGTTCTAAATAATCATTGTAGCCAAAAACATGTTGATTTTGCTTAGGAATGTCCTTCAAATCGATTTTTTTTAGTTCTTCCCATTGCCAAACAGAAATATGGAGCTTTGTGGTTACAGATTGAGCACCGCCTTTCTCTTCTTCGATCCCATATGAATATGGAGACCAATTATAGCCAACGCATTGACAACAATTATTTGTTCCCAAATTATTCAATATATTGAGAGCTGAATCGAAGAAACATCGAGCTATCTCGGGAGAGCATCTTTCGATTGATGGGATATACAGATTCGAATCAAGATTAAGAAGCATAACATGGCATAAATGAGTATAGGGACTCACAACGCTAACAATAGATATCTTAATCTCCTTATATTCCAATTCATTTACTAATGCCTTTTTCAAAACGGAACAAAGCTTTTCTAATGACAAACAATCATCTGGTCTCATTCTTTGAGGCAATGTTTTACTATTATTAGATCCCTTCTCATAGGGAAACAAGGGGCAGCTAACAGAAAAAATCATCAGATAAAATAAAAATTTCTCTGACAATCTTGTTGGACGAAAATCATATTTGTGGATACGTCCAATAAGGATATTAAAAGAATTATTGATTGTGATCAAATAAAAAAGGGAGAATACACTATTTATGGATTATTGTTCTGGTATTATCTGTTTTTTCTCATATTCTCCAAGTTTTTATAATCAGATGGGATTTTTCAAAGAAACGTTGATGATTACAAAATCATACTATTGTCAAAGATTTGTTATAAAAATAATCACGACAACATGACATGAATTGTTAAGAAAATCAAGAATTCTGTTACAATAACAATAATTCAATTATATTCTGATAATATTTTTATTGAATCACTTTTATACTATCCAAGATATTAACAGCAATGAATATTGTTCTTATAATGCTTGTTTTGTTCCTTTATATTAAGAATCAAAGCGAAAATCAAATAACATTGTTTCATGATAATTCAATGAAATTTGTATCTTTGGATAAGAACCAATCCTTAGATCTAAAAACTGGTTTTTGTGTTCAAATTATTCATTATTTGGTTTTTTATAAGTGTTTGTTAATGTTTTGGCTTTTTGGATTTGGAATTCGTCTTGCAAATGAGTTTAATAAAGGGGTACAATTTTTCTCCCAAAACATATCTGGTCAAAAAATTATGTTAATTCTCAAACAATTTACATTTATGATACCATTTCTCTGGATTTTTACTCCTTTGAATCCAAAAAAACAGATATACTGGAAAATTCGTAATGATATCATTCTTATAGGATGTGAAAGTCAAAATGTTGATCAAGGAAGGTCTTATAATAATATGAATATCAATATTGCCGAATGTTCTTTTTCTAGATCTTCGATTCTCTCAGGCGATGGTGGGGTGATTTTCGTTGGCGGTGGATCTTATTCAATGAATGTGAATTACTCAATGTTTTATAATTGTGTTTGTTCTAATGAGGGAGGGGTTATAAGGTTTTCTTCTTCAAATTCATATCTAAGAATGATATGTGCAAATAGATGTAATTGTGGTCATGATTATGTTGGTCATTTTGCATATATCACAGCGACTTCAGTCAATCATGCCGAATATCTATCATATACAAATTGTCCTTTTACCCAATCAGGGTATTATTCATTCTATTTAGTCTTAGGAAATCAGAGAGTTGATAACACCAACAGTTCAATGAACAAAGCGATTGAGGGTTCTGGTATTGCCACTACTTCTCCATCCTCATTCACTAGTACACAATGCACTTTTTCCAACAACCTGGTTTCCAGCTTCATTTGCATAAACATTGGTTCAGATTCAGGGATTATGTCAATATTTTATGCTAATATTGTTCACAACAATAGCCCATCTTATGGAGTTGTGAATACTGAAGGAACAGGAACTAGAAAGATGAAATATTGTATATTCAATAATAATCAGAACTATCTTTTCTGTGTAAGAGATGGTTCTCTTGAAGTGTCGAATTCATTTATTGATCACTCATCATTTTTATTCTCAAAATCATTGGCTGTATTAACTGAATCTAATAATTCATTTAGTTTTATTAATACCTATCAAATGAAATACTTCGATTCCCATTTCTGTTATGCCAATATTCCTTTATACCAGTTAAAACTGTTGAAGAAACCCCTAAGAGATCATTTGAAGAAACAATCAGTAGAACCATAGAAGATACTTTAATGATGACTTCAGAGAGAACTATTGAACAAACAATTAGAGAAACACCCAAAGAAACAATTCATAGATCATATTTTGAATGCATATATTCAAATCAAAAAGCAAATAAGAGAGAGATCAGTGTGATATTTTCATACACATTTATTTATCCTTGGGTCATTCTATTGATGGCCTGAGCAAAAATCTCTATTGGTGAATCCTTATCATTTTTTGAATCTATATACCACACTGATTTGTTAAGATTGAATTTTAGAAAAACAATTTATACATATTAAAAAAAGCAAGGATCATAAGCCCTTTTCCTGTTTATTTATGACCAATCCGAAATAATTGTTGAATGGTAACTAGGCTTGGACAACAATCCTTGAGTGCCAAAGTCAAATTGAAAAGAGGAATTTTTCTTAGATAAATAATCGTTAAAGATATCCAAGAAGGCTAGTTTCGTCACAATTATGTTATCATAAATATGTACTCTAAGTACTGATTCCCATTAAAAATCAACGGTGAGTATTTTATTCGAATATCCAATGAATTTTTCAAATGGGTTTGATCTCAAAAAATTGTTGCCACAAGCAGCTTTTTAACACCGAATTATCTCGATAATTAATGTACATTATATTTCCAAGAAGCAATTATCATGATCTCCTCTCGGAATGAAATGTTTTTATTCTTTCTCACCCCAAAGAATTCTTTTCGCTTAGGCTAATCAAATGATGACAACAATAACAGTACGATTTATGATATTAAGGTTGGAACTCGTGAAATATGTATCTCTCTCCTACCAAGTTTAACTGGAAAATGAAGCGCAACAGTTGGTATTCAAAGACTTTATCAGAATTCTATGTAAAGTGTAAAAATATGTATACAGTTCATGTACTTGAAGCCACAGACTTGTATTATAAAGATCTAAGAGCTCCCAATAGTTATGTGATGGTTTACTGTGAAGGTAATAGGCGTTTTTTGTTTGGAAACACTCACAGGGTCAGTGACAGTTCCAATCCGAATTATGACAAAGAGAAGCGCAAACCAATGCAGTTTCCAATTATTATTGGGCATAAAATTGGATTTAAAGTGTTTCATCATAGAACTATTCTATCTGATGTTCTGATTGCCGAAGGGGAACTGCCAATTGAGAAATTGATTGTTGGAGAAGACAATTCTATTGAGTTAAAGCCAGTATTTGAGCAAAAGTGTAATCCTTTCTTGGTTTTTCATATCGATTCACCTGATAGTCCTTTTGAAAAGCGGAGTTTGAAGAATAATTTGTTTTTTTCTTATTTAACTTATGATCCACCTTTTTTTAACAAAGAAGAAAGTGTTGGGTTTAAGCATTTTTATATACATTGTTCATATAATACTGGTGAAATTCATTTTATATATCCTGGCGAAACGGCTCCAGGGGCAATATCAGGCAAGGAAGCTCTTTTTATGACATCAACTGGGAAAACACACGTTTTTGAAATGGACTTTGACAATATGGGTCTTAAAAGAACTTTTGGTTATAGAGGAGATGATTCTTTTCTTATTATTCCATGTGTATATTGCCCAGTGCAACTAAACGGAACAATGATCATTAATTTTGTAGCTCCCAAAGACCATTATGAACCCAAAACAGATAACGAATGGGCAGACATAAGGTTTTATGGAAGAAATGAAGTGTTTTTATCCCGACAGATACCTATTTTTGTTGAATCGCCAGGATGGTATACAACTCCACTGGTATTTAAGAAATCAATGAATGATCCTGAGACAATTCCCATATTTTTCTCGCCTCAAACCGATCTTTATCTATTAAGGGATGTGATTCCACACATAATACCAAAAGGTGTTGTCACTTGGACTAGACTGTTTTCGACTGAAACATCGCCTGTAACTTTCCGCAAATCAATTGATACAAACGGCTTGCAATGGCCTGAGTCTGTTTGTGTCGAAATTGGATGGTTAGGTTCAGTACCAAATATTCATCTTACACCACATACATATACATACTCACGAGAAGAGTATTTTAGTAGGAAGGGAATAGAATATATCCATCACAAACCTACGAAAGAGATAATTAGAAATTCAAATGGAAAAGAGAAAGAAGAGAAAAAATTCAGAATAATGGATGGAGAAAAGACAACAATTTGGTTTTCTGATATTGATCCTCAAGTTTCTTATATTGTTATGACTGCAAATGTAAAAGATACTACCTTCCATCATATGAAAGGGTGTTATATTAGGATTACTGATACAAATTCTAATGCTGAGCTTTCTTTCACCAAATTAGAATATCCATCCCAAAGTACCATTTTCGGTGTTTTTTATAGAATTGATGGCAATTGTTGGGACTTCATCCCATCTTTTACACATGGAACAAGTATTCATAGTAAGAGGGATATCCAGAGCCATTTCTCATCATTATTGAGATTGTGAGATTATTTTTCATAAATATCTCTTTATACACCAAAATCACATGAGTTTAAACAATACAATAAAATCAGTTTGCTGTCAGCCAACAAACAACAACTTTTTTCATCTGTTCTGAGAATAATTATCGAACAAATTTTCACAAAAAATAGTAATATTGAATTTTTCTTATGTTTTTAAAATTACGTCATGTTTTGATTTAAATCATTCACAATAATTTATATATATTGATAGTGATTTTCCATGGTTATAAAGTTTTTAAAAAGAGTTTTTTCAATTAAGTCATAATCCAGTTTTTATTTCAATTCCATTGTCTTATTTTTATCAATGAATAATCATCTATGTTTCATATTATCTGGCATCCTTGACAATGATTATTGCCCAAGAACTGCTCAGAATATGAAAAGGATTTTGAGGAGAATTATTTTTTCATTTTTTGGATCAATTTGTATAATTTTTTTCATCTCACAATTAACTCAATTAGTTTCAAATCTAAGATTCCTAATTAGAGCGGAAAAACAACTAAACGATCCAACTATCCTGGCAGATCCAATCAAATATAATTGGATTGTACAAATGTCTTGTGAAAACGAAACCATTAATGAAGGGAGATCATATATATCGGTCTATTCAATTGTTTTAAATAATTGCAACTTTGCCAGATTCTCCCAGTTGGAGGCTAATGGAGGAGTGGTATTCATGGAATCTGATTCAAATCTTAGTGTTGATGAATGTATGTTTTATTATTGCCAGGTATCAAATTATTTTTGGGGAGGAGCAATATTTGTTAAAACCCAAAGCTGTTCGATTTCTAAAACATGCGTAAGCCAGAATTATGCATATGAAGGTAAATTTGCTTCAATTTCCGGTAAAGAATGTGCATATCTAAGGTATATATCAATAAATAACTGTACTGATTCAATGGATGGAGGCTCGACTTTGCTCTTATCAAAATGCCATCAGATATTAACTGAATCAAATCTCTCCATGAATCGAGCAGAAGAAGCATCAGGCATTTTTATTCAAAATCCAAAAGATTTTGAATGTTCAAGAAGTACATTTTCTTATAATGATGCATCAGAGGAGATGTGTATTCATATTTCAGGGGGAAAGGGAAATTTTTTTAGCATTAACTATATTCATAATACAAGCCCAGATAATTGCCCCAGTATTTTTGTTGATGATGGTGCCAATTTTATTTTTCATAATTGTGTATTTGTGAATAATTTAAAAATTTTATTTGGTGCTGATGAATCCGATTTGATTATTGTGAACAGTACAATTTTTCATAATGGCTTAATTTTTTCTGATAGTGTCAAGACGAGTAATATAATATTATCATATACAAGTGAAATGAGATTTATATATTTCAGGTCATATTATTGTGAAGCAGAAGTTGACTTCTATCCCAATTTAACTTTTAGAGAAACTCCATCTCATACACAATCTTCATCACAAATCCAACATACAACCAATGCTATGACGGTTGATATTACACATAACATTACTCCAATGAACACTCCCAGTTTTTCTAATGATCCAACGAATCAGATGACACAGTATCGATCAATAGAATCCACCTTGAGCCGAACCTCAGGTCTATCTCTAAATGACGAAACTTTAATTCAGACTTTATTATCAACACTTCAATTCACACCTGAGTCAACTCTTCTCAATTCTTTTGATATCTCTGCCAATTCAACACCAATAATTAATGTATTTGATATATCACCAAGTGATTCAAAAGGATTCAAAATGAATTTGAGAGGTTTAGGGGAACCAATCCTGATCATCCTAATAAGTGTTACAATTCTTTCCCTATTGATAATCCTCATCATATCATGTACGAACTCATATCCATCAGATGATTCCACATCCGAATTTCATGATTCATTGATTTGAATAAAGATTTTGAAATCTTATTTTTATAATGTTCCTGTTATCTCAGAATCCATTTTTTTCTTCAAAGATATGTGTAAAAGTGACATTCTGATCAAAGAATGGATTTCCGCAATATGATTACTTTCCAGAGGTCTCTACTTGATGATAATTTGGTTTCTTCGGCAATAGATATTCCATTTGATTTCATTGTTGATTCACTGATATTATGTATTCGTGTTCGCCCATTTTCAAGTGAAAGGGTCATTGAAGTATGTAGAATGTACATCAATTCGCAGGATTTTCGAACATTGTTACTCAAAAAGGGTATTAGAACTCTCCCTGTATTGATATTTTGGTTGTTCCATCAGGGGATTTATAGCATTCATGAAATTGTTGATGAGTTGATAAGTCATAATCATTATTTTCCTTCATTATATTTTGCCGAAGAAATCAGAGATTTTGAAAGATTAACAATGAATTTTGTTGACAGATCTGTTTATCATGACTTTTTTAGTAATGGAATGTTATCAGGGTGCATTAAATATGGTTTTAACATTTCTACACCAGAGTATTTTCTCAAGTATGATTTGTTTGAGTCATTACAAGAATTTATCAATGGTTTAGATTCTATCTATTTGAAACCAATAGAATGGAGTCCATTTGAATGGACTAATAAACCCCCTTCACCCCTTTTCGAAAAAATGAATATTATGTCGATGGCTGCATTATATGGATCATTAAGATGTTTTCGTTTGCTTATGATACATGGCTATATAATTAATGGAAATGTTGTTGAGATGTCTTATTGCGGAGGAAATTTTGAAATTATTCAGTTATGTAGAGATTTCTCTGGTACATCATCAGAATCAATATTAAATTCAATAAGCTATTATTCTCAAGAACTACTTCTTAAGTATGTTTTTGACAATGATCGGTATATTAATATTAATGATGTTCGTTTTCCTGTTCATTCTGCTTCTCGCAATGGGGATATATCAATGGTAAATTGTTTAATGCAGTATGGATTCAATATAAATGACCTCTCAGTCATAGGTGATTTTTGCCCCTTATTTCCAGCAATAAAAAATGGAAATATCCACATGGTACAATTTTTAGTAGAAAACAAGGTGAATATTAATCACAGAGGATCAAATAGCAGTACTTTAATAATATATTGACTCCCCTTCACATTGCATCAATGACCAGCAATAGTAGAATTGTAGATTATTTAATTAGGAATAAAGCAAATATGGATTTAATCAATAATAACAGATTATTTTGTTTTAACGTGAAACTCCGCTAATAATTGCACTTGAATCTGGTCAAATTGAGAACGCAGAGATTTTATTGAGAAATTTTGCATGCACAAGTATAACAAACAAAAGAGTTCATTTGATAAATAAAAATCACTACCCATACATATTGCATCTAAAAAAGGGTATAATGAATTAATAGGAACGATATTAAAAAGAGGGAATTGTATCAATGAACAGGGAAACAAATCTTTTTTTTTGGTGTTTCATACACCTCTCTCCATATTGCTGTTAGGTATGGACAATTACATACTGTTAAATACTTAATTCAGAATGGAGCAAAAATTGATTCAAGAGCTAAAAAAATCAATGCTCAATCATTGGGAATACTCCATTGCACATTGCATCGAAATATGGCTTTTTTGATATTGTTAAATATCTAATTAGAAAGGGTTCAAATATAAACTCAAAAAACATGTTATTACACTCAGAAAAAATAACAAAACACCTCTCCATTTCTCAGCTGAGTATGGTTATGTTGAAATTATCAGGCTTTTTATCGACAATAATGTTGACACAAGTTTAGTTGATGTCTTCATGAAAACTCCTCAAGATTATGCAATTCAGTATAAAAGAAGCAATGTCATTGAGTTACTCCAAAGAAATTGAAAAAAGTCCTAAAGAAACATACAATTTATATTTGATTTTCTATTCCAATGCTTGATGGCTGGTAGGTTCTAGAGAGTTCGGATCTTTCTGTGAGAGACTCACTTGGAAATGATTCTTTGTCACAAAACTCGATAAATAAACTAGGAAAGTTGAGCTTGATTACACATGTTTTGTCATGCTTATCAGTTTTTCGAGTTTTTTTAGCTACTGCAACACTGTTTTTCTTTCCTTTGTTAAATGATTTTGAATAATGTTTTTCCAATTCTATCTCGTTTATAAGACTTAATGAAGATTCGGAAACCACAATGCTATTTTCTTGAGTATTTTGAAAGAACTTAGGGGTGAGTGCAGCCATAGACTGAGAATGCTTTATAGAGCTATCTTGGATCGTGGTTGAACAGGCATTCTTTAAAGTGAGAGCTCTTTGTTTAAGATCAGCTAATGAGGGAGTAAGATTAGTCTCTTTCGCATACTCATTTTCAGACATATCATCTTGTTCAGTAATGGAAGGTTCGGACTTGGTTTCATTAATTGTTTCGGAAACAAGTGGCTCATGAATAATCGTAACAGGTTGGGAAGGTGCAATTTGAATTGTGGGAACAACTCGCTGAGGAGATTGATTTTCTCCTTCATTTATTCTCTGAGAATTATTCCTAGACATAAATTGCCTATTGATCATTGGTATTTTAGGAAATTTCAGCTTGATTCTGACAATTCCATCCTCAATAACAGGTTGATACTGTATTTTATTTTTTTGAAAAGTGTTCACTGGGCCATTAGACGGTAAATGATTCTGGTTCCTTTGAATTGGATGACATGATAAAAGATTAACGTTATTTTTTTTCGAATCGCTATTTTGCGGAGATTGAAGCGATCTCTTGTCGTCCCAATCGGTTTTAATAGAGAAAAACCCCATCTTACGGTCCGATTTGTTCATTGTCAAATTACTGTCTTCCATAATAATACGATTAAATAAATTGGACACATGAGCTTTGAAGAGCTATATGAAAGGGCCAAAGCGGTGGCTCAAGAGCGGAAACTATGGCGCCATTCGAAAGTCGGAGATGTAGGAGCAGCTATTCTAACAAAAGACAATCATATATACGTTGGTATTTCGCTAGATATGAAGTGTTCTGTTGGTTTTTGTGCTGAGAGAGCCGCTGCTGCTGCCATGCTTGCTGCGGGCGAGAATGTGGTAACAAAAGTGATTGCTGTAAGGTCACAGGGCGAAATAATACCACCCTGTGGTGTGTGCCGAGAATTTCTTTCGCTTCTGGCGCCAGAAAATATAGATGCTGAAGTGAAATTAAGTGATAGAGTAGTTCGACTCAGGGAATTACTCCCTTTCGAGTGGAAATCTACATAGTTTACAACATTAATATTAAAATATAATGCAAAAGCCTTTTTTTCGTAACCGGGAGATTCCTTATAGCTTTCCTATCAACGAGCCGAAACTTGCCTGTGTTGCCTCTCTTGGGGTTCAGACAGGACTGCTTGTTGCGTACGCTTCCGGGGATTGCATTATAGTTTTGTTAGAAGGGCAGAGTTTTAGTGCGATTTTGAGAGGCCACAAACTATATATATGTACTGTTTCGTTCGAATCGAGAGATCCACATATAATCTCTGCCGATATTGAAGGGAATTGCTTGTTTTGGCATTTTCAGGAGAATTCATGGCAAAACAATAGATCTGTTCGGCTTTCTTCACCTCCCACGTCTATTGCATGGTGTGGCTTTCGTAGAGAGATATACTATTCGGCTGATGGGAATCTTTTTTGTAGTTCTGTTTCATCTTTTGGGAATGAGAGATCATTAATAGCGAGCAACTCTAAGTATTGTGTGTTTAACTCTGATGCAACTATTGTTACGTCTCATAATGGAAAGAATCATTTATCCATATTCTCCATATCCAGCAACCCGAGGTTCTCTCAAACAATCTTTCTGCCATCTTCAATTGAATTTGTTGATTTTTCATCTCAAAACACGATATTTTTAACATATACTTCTGATAAAGTTATCAGGATTTGGAAACTTTCTAATCAAAGGCTTTATCAATGCACATCATCAGTTTCATCACCTTTTATGGGAAGGTTTCTAAAGACTCCAAAATTGTATCCCGACTCGAAAACCTGTCTTGATCATAAGAATCCAAAGCTTGTTTTTGTTGATAGTCAACATAAAATTATTGAATCAGAGGTGCTTGAAAATGGACGACTTTTATCCAATAGGTTGTTAAATGAAAGCAGTGGTAATATAGATAAATCATTTTTTATGATTGGAGCACATAAAACTCATCAGGGAACAATGGTTTTATGTATTGATGTGAATTCTGTTTCTGTTATTAAAAGACCAAAAAGATCCGGAGAAGAAAGGGGATCGAAACTTCTTTCAAGATATCTTTTTCATGAAAGTCCAGTGACACAGTTTAATTTTTCTCCGAATTCTATGTCAGCTTTTTCATTGGATAAGTCAGGTACATTAATTTATTGGCCTTTATCCATAACTACATTGTATCCAATTATTATATCAAAAGGCGTTGAAATTGCTGCATGGATGGGTGAAATGGTTGTTGTTTTTATTAAATCCAATATTATGTATTCTTACAATATTCAAAAAGGTAATATAGACACTATTATGTTTCCAATTTTAATGCATTCCAAAGCAATCATTACCATACAAGAAAATATTTGTGTTTTATCGAAAAATGGGATTATAATGCAAGATAATGTCCATAATCTTCCAGAATTTGAGTTTTTTTCTATTTCTAAAGAGTATAAGAATAATAGATTACTGGTTATTACTAATAAGAAAATTCTTAAGGCATACCTTTTGCCATCTTTTCAAGTTATCAAATGCCCAGTTTTGGATACTAATCCCAAATCCATTTGCTGTTGTACAGTTTCATCTTTTGCATTATTGTATCAGAATAACATCGAATTCTATAGATACTATTGCGACTCATTTAATTTAACTTCGAGAATTGCCATCTGTGGATTATTAGGAATTTATGGCGATTTTTCTACTATTGGAGGTAGAATTATTGGATATGACAAAGAAAAAATATATTCATTCGAAGGAGAAACCAATCTTCTTTTTACTTGTCCTTTGATTACTGGGGTGGATATAAGCAGTAATGGGGATATTGCACTGTTAAGTAATCATTCTTTTTATATTTTATATGAACTTTCATCACAGAATGAACTTTCTCCCACTAAGAAAATTCCAGACATTTTTAATCAGACCTTACCAATCTATGCCCCATTTCCATCACTCTATCTAGGGCCATCTGATAACCAAATTTCGGTGATCAGATCCTCATTAATTATTCTTTTAGAATTTAAATCGGCTTTCCAGCTTTCAAACTGCACTCCAATTCAAACACCAGCAATTCCGAATCAATACACCAATCCAGATGCTCTTCAGCTCCCTGATAATTTTGATAGTACATACAAAGAAGCGCTTGAAGAGGTTAAAAGCTTATATACTGTTCTAGATATGTATGGTGTGAGATTTCTAATTGGTTTGTTCTTATCTAAGAGACCTCCTCCATTCAGTGCTATTTGGCTTTCTTTCTCATCATCTCAGTCTCAAATTGTTGAAAAGATTTCTTCAATTATATCTGTTTCTGATTTATCTCCATTTTTCATATCTGTTTGTATTCATTCTCATAGTTTATTGGAGTCAATTGTTTTAAAAGCGTTGGATAACACATGGAAGGAACATAAAAATGTTGAAATTGTCGCCCATCTTTATGCTGCACTGGGAAAAGTATCTAAAATAGCCAAACTCTATAATGCCATTGGCGAGCACCAAAAGTCAAGTTTTTTTGAGAGTGACTTTTCAAACGAAAAGAATAAGAAAAGAGCAGAAAGAAATGCTTATTCGGCCCTTTCTCATCATGGGTTTGAAATGGCAATTGCACTTTTTATAATATCTGGGAACATTGATTCCGCAGTATCGGTTTCCATAAACAACCTTAAAGATCCATTTCTTGCGATGCTGATTTTGAGGTTATACTATAAAAATTTAGAAAATCGTGAACTCATAAAGTTTTCGTCAAAATTGGAATGGAAAGATGATGTAATTCCCATATTAATGGCAAATTTGCTTAATAAAGCGGCACTACCAGAGTTATTGGGTAAGTATTTTGAAAACAAACACCCTGCCACTGTATTTGGTGATCCAAAAATAGCTATATTCCAGATATTTTGGCATATTTGTCCATCACCAAATATTGTATCAAAAATAGTGAGTGAATTAGTTAACCAAGGATTATCTCCTTTGGCTCATTATCTACTTGAATACACCAGGAGCTATTCATCAAAACCTCGAATAATTCACGTTAAAGAATCAGATTTTGTTGAAGAAGAAAAGGAACCAGAAGATGATCCAATGTCGAATGATGATTTTGATTTTGGAGGAGGAGCATCATGGAATGAATCCGAATCGAGTAGTTGGTCTGATTCTGAGAATGAATCTCATATCGATCCTTCAATAGATGAGTTTAAACCCTCAATTATGAATCAGGATTCAATATTTGATATATATATTGATGAATGTGTTAGATCCTTGTCCAATTTGTTTTCAGATACTCAAAAAGAAGACTATTATGCATTTGAGTTTGCACAAAAATTCGGGAACCACAGTATTTCAAGAGATCATTGTTCAGAACAAACAAAATCAAAAATTGTTAATAGAGTTTCACTGTTTATTGATTTTTGTTGTGATTTATATATTCGTTCAGCATTTGTCCCAATTTCTCCTATGTCATTGATTTCTCTTGCCTACATGTTATATGAGTTAGTTTCCAATGAAAAATGCATACCAATCATCGATTTGTCTCTCCTTCACAGGTTTACAAATTCTCAATATATTCACTCTGTTTATTATGGAGCATTCGTTGTAAGTCTTTGGACATTTTCTCATAATTTTTTGGCTCAACTATTAGGATCTGATCAAGTGACAAAATCAGTTTATTTACCTTCCGAGCTCCCTCCTGCCCAAGCATATCTAAATGCTGATATACTTCCTCCAAGATTTCCTGATTCTGTTCCAAATCTTCTTCGAAGGTATTCAACAGGTCCTGTGACGATCATTGATAGAGATCGTGTACTAGTTATTGCTGTTATATTCCAAAAATTTTATAGTTGCGTTGAACAATGTTTTGAAATATCTAATATCCAATGGATTGAGACTGTTTTAACGAGAATGAAGTCATTCTATCGGACATTTTTATACTATCAAATTGCCTACTCTTCTCCATGTATTGAATGCCCATCATTTAGTCATGAAGACGTTGATCCATTATCGAAAATTGTTTTTGAGACACATATGAACAAGAAACAAGTATTATTGAAGATCAATCAAAAGGCCATTTCCAGATTATTATCTACAGCTGTTTTTAAAGGAGGGTCTTTGAGTTTGGCAAATCAAAAGGAGAAGTCTATTACCAATGCTTCAATAAGGCAAATACTGCAAAGTCCAATATTCCCAGATCGGTATATTGTTTTAGCTGATCAAATCTATATAATTACTCTTGATGATAAAGGGACAATCACACCCATATATGGGTTTTCCCAATCTGAGATTAATGATATAATTAGTATTATTGCCCATCCTAGATTTGAACTATTTTTGGCTTTGACGCACAATGGAGCTATTGTATTTGACCAAGGACAGAAGGGGGATACTACAATATCTATACCAACAGCAGACTGGTATTTGCATGCTTCGTTTTCTCCAAATGGATCAAAAATAGCTATATTTTCTACAAGTGTTATTATTGTTCCGTTTGAGAGTAGGCTCTGTAACTTAACACCCATCTATGGGAAAGATATTGGATTCCCATGCGTTTGCTCATCATGGATCAATAGTGACACCAGAATAGTAATTGGAACGAACCAACCATACTTATCATTGCTCGATATACTTACCGATGAAGTATATAATACCGAATATCCATTTTCGTGGGGTTCTCCTCTTTTCATGATATATGAGAGCAAGAAGTCACTATTGATATTTAGCACCAATGTTGGAATGATTGCTGTTTGTGATGGAAAACAGAATTTTGATAGATTTTTTGTTTATTCTTTCCGTAGCCAGATTATAAGCTTATCATTGCTAACCAATTTAGTTGTATCATCATCTGAGGATGGGCAAGTAGTTGCTTTTTCTCCTTTTAGACAAGAGACTCCTCATTCCTCTCCTTTAAATTATTCCATTGGATGCTTTATTGCCTCGGATACGCGAGTAATTATATCAGAGAAAGGAAAAGGTACAATAGTATATTGGGAAGCATAATAACAATCCTTTACTTAAATCATGCATCAATTGCGTGCTGTTCATCAATAATATTTAATCCACAAAAACTAAAACCATTGACATGAAGACTTGATGTTTGTGAAGGATCGGCATCATCAAATACAGAACACTTTTTGGATGTAACCTCTGCTAAGAAGTTTTCAACACTGTCAGGCGTTGAAATGTTTGGTATAAACTCTGGTTTGTATTGTTTTTGAATTATCTTTTTCCAATCCACTCCTTCAAAGAATGGATGGGTCCTGATACTATCGTCACCAATTCTACATGATGGATCGATTTGTAAAAGCTCACGAATAAATGAGCTAATGATGGGATCAGTGTTCTTAGGAATTCTATATTTTCCCACTGTTATTGACTGATATAAAACAGACAAATTAGGTGAAGAAAAAGGCATTTTCCCAGTAAATAGCCTGAAAACAAGCACACCAAGAGACCACCAATCAACTTCCATCCCATACTTCTCCTTGTTAAGCATTTCTGGAGCAATATATTCGTTTGTCCCACAAATTGTACCTGTTGATGAAGCAATTTCTTTTGCCAATCCAAAATCAGTAAGTTTGAGGTGGCCATCATTGCCAATTAATATGTTCTCAGGCTTGAGATCCCTATAAACAATCCCTAATTTATGAAGATGCAGTAAAGCAAGTGTGATTTCCGCCACATACAATCTAATTTGATAGTGGCTGAAATATGTTCCTCTAGTAAGGTGGAAAAACAAATCTCCGCCTCCTATGAACTCTAATACATAGTACAGCGCATGGTTTGTCTGAAACGACGAGATAAAATCGGTGATGAATGGATGCGAAGCTTGCATTAAAGCATTCCTCTCAGACACAGCTCTGACAATTGAAGTATTTGTCTTAAGCCGGGCTTTTGGAATGATTTTGATCGCAAAACACACATCAGTAACTTTATCTCGCGCTAATACAACCTCACTTGAATATCCATAACCTATTGGACATATAAAGTCAAAGCAAGATGTACTAAGTTTCCGATATGTGCGCAAGCAAAAGTGTATCGATTCACTAAGCTTTCTACATGTTTCGAAATCTTTTGATATAATACTAATCATAGGACCATTATCAACAAATTTTAGAGAGAGATTACATGGATTATTATCAGATATTTTCGCCATTTGCAGGTTATTCAAACAAAAAACAAATTTCTCAAGTGGTATCTCTTCATCATATAATACAATCGAGTTATCATGAACCATACAATACTTGTTCTCCCATATGCCATTATCTAACTGGACAGTGAACAAATCCGGTTCAAAAATTCCTTCAATTTCGCCCATAAAAAATTGAAAATGGAAATTTTACTTAAATGGTTTACTAATCGTTGATTCTCGCTTCTTTATGCACCTGGTACAGACAAGTTCAGGTTTCCCCTCGAATCTAGGCAGTGGGTACTTTTGCGAGCATGAGGAGCAAATACAATCTCCGCACACTCTACAGTGGTGTCTTCTTAGGAAGAGGGAGAACTTAGCTGCGCAAATCATGCATGAAGTGACAAGTTCGTCTTGTATCCATACTGGGGCAAAGAAATCCCGTTTTGTGTCTGTCCATTTTGTTTTTTCGAATGTTTGCACCAATGCGAACTTTTCTAGCAGGACCGACTTGTTTCCTAGTGTTATATTTGACCTGAAACTCTTTTCTTTAGTTCTTATGTCAATTGAGTTAATGAATGGTGGGTTTTCATCAACAGATATGATTTCATAGTCTCCGTTTTCATAAAACCTGATTTTCCTAACTTTCTTACCACCAACATTCTCTCCCACAATGATTCCATCACTAAGGAGAAGCACCACCCTGTTCTCGGTTTTCTTTCTTGAGAATTTCATAATTTCTGCATAATAAAACAATCTCCTTCCATTTTTCAACAGCTGTAACTCTTCTATTTCCTGAGCAAAAGCTACTAAGTGTTCATGCTCTGAAGGCTCGGGGTACAATACTGCAACTCTCGTTATCTCTGATCTAACAAGGGAATATATGCTCAATAGGGTAGAATAATCAGGGAATGTAGGACTCAGTGATCGGACAAGGTTTTCAAAGAATGTTTGATAATACATATAGTGCGGAATTGGCAAAAACAGAATTGTTTCGATGCTTTCGATTAATGATTCTTCAGCTTCTGTTAAAATCTGGTTTATTTCTTGGTTATTTTCTCTTTCTTTGCTTAAATTGTAGGAATAAAGATGAAAAGCTTTGTGATACTTCCGGTATTCTTTCAAAAACCCTTCAATTATCTCAAATATTGGAGAAAGAGTCGGAGAAATCGGGTTTGATATGCAGTTCTTGAGTGATTGTATAAGGGAGATGCTAACTGATTGTATACCAGCGAGTCTTTGAATGAGATTCTGATAATTCGGCGCTGGAAGAGAAACGTTCTTGATAGGCAAAAAACATTTCGAAATAAATGTATTAATTGGATTTAAAAACTCAAGAATCCCTAAAATAGAATTATTTATCACAGTTGTGAGTTGTTTAAAATCATTTTTTTTCTCCATTTTTTACTAAAGAATGTGTATTAAAACACATCGAAATAGTACACAACAGAGATAAGAAAGAATATGATTAGAAATGAAGCCCCAGTTGAGTAATTGACAGACTTTTCGCCTAGAATAGAATTTCTTAAGAAAACAGCAATGATAATGCAGAATATATCAATCATTGGGAAAATTAATGTAAAAAGTTCTGATGTTAATCCATTATTGTATAGTATTATTGATAATAGAACTAATGCTGGCATTTCAATTAATGCTGTGAGTATTGCCGCCTGATTTCCAAGTTCCATTGAAAGACCAAGATTTCCATTTAAAGCGAATTTAATGGAATTAATATACTCAGCAGCATTTGGAATCAGTGTATAAAATATTAGACCAACAAACCTTTCAGAAAGTTTAAGTTGCTCAATGGCATGTGGTATTTTTTCTGTCATAATGTGAGCCATAATTGAGAAAAGGATTGTTGCAATAATAAGGGTAACAATAGCAATGGATGTGGGTATTTCAGCTTCATGTTCATCGTTTGAATGACCCACAAAAATATGAGGATGTGTTTTCACTGAGAATACTACACCCAAGATATATACTAATGGCATCAGGAAAGCCATTATGTTATTAAGAGGTTTGGCATATAGACTATATACAGGATCCTTATCGATATTCTGTATTCCCTGATTTGAACACATGGAACAATTAAACTGCACGCCAATACTAGAATTATTCATTTGACATTTTTGGCAAGTCTGGTTATAATGAGAATGAATGTTATAAAAAACTGATGGGAATAAAACCATAATTATTGCAAGTAATAAATATGTTCCACTAATCGCTTGGGCTTTCTTATTTAGGATTATCTCTTTCCATTTTAGCCCAGCAGCTAACATTGCAACCCCTGGAATAATCAAAAGGTTCATCAAAAATGCTCCTGTAACTGCTGCTCTAACAACACTTGTTAACCCAACCTTCAAAGAAAAATAATATAGGAGAAGTTCAACCAATCCTAAGAATAAAGCATTGATTATTGAACCAACAATTATACCAAGTTGTTTTGATAGATCGTCAACACAAATACCAATAACATAAGCACAGGGAACAGCTCCAAAAAGTGAAACGAATGTACCGAACAAACAATCGTCTAATATAGTTCCTTTGACATTAAGATAGCCACACACTAAAGCTAGAATAACCAATGGAAACATGTTAATGTATAATACTTCGAATGATAAAATTGTATACCTAAAGTATATCCAAGATCCTGAAGTTTCACACAAAATCAGCGGAAAATGTCCATTAATAGGGTTATGATTCACTAGAGTACCTATGTTTAGTTCTTCTGGGTTCTCAGAGAAGCATTGACCAATGATTTGCATTAAAATTTTAGACATAGGGATGAAATAGACAGATTCCCAAGAGACCACTGATCCGATTATACTTGGAATACCATATAATGGGAAAAAAACCACCCAGAGTACTTTATTCATGATGTGATTAGTTTGTGTTTTTTTCCCTTCTCTGTACAAATATTTACCAAATGGAAATAGACACATTTTTGCGATTTTCAAGCAATAAATCCCGTTCTTATAGTAAAACCCAGTTAAGAAAAATAGCAAACTTGTTAAAAAAAAACCTATTGACACCCACAAACCAATTAGCATCACCCATAATAAATTAGATATAGAAAAATTAGAATGGGGTTTCATTTTTTCGAATGCTTCAATCACTGGAATAGAAATATCTTCTCTGGGAGCATGCGGCTTAATCCCAAATATATGAACTTCATCATCAATATCTAGAAAAACTTCATTGTTTGCATTATTTGATTCAGATTTTTCATTGTTTGTATATTGATCATGGGTGGGAGAATTAATGAGGGGCGAATGAGACATTTTTGATTTTTCTTACAATACAGATAATTGACTGATTTATCAAAACGATAAAAATAAAACACCCTTTGACAGTTCAGAATAATTATCATAATTTTCAATAAGAATTTATTTGAGAAAAGAAAGGCAGCTTGTTGAAAGAGCTTCTCTAATTGGATCGAAAAATGGGTGTTGAAGGGCATCTTTTGCGGATATTCTATTTTTAGGGTTAAGTGTGAGTAATTTCTTCACAAGGTCTTTCAAATCAGGATCAGTGCCTTCGAAAAGGGTGTCAAATGTTTTAGTTTGTTCTTTGGCATTCAAGGATGATTGGTCCACATATTTATAGAGGTCGGGCCACTCAGATTCACTTGGTAATCCCATTTTGTTCAAAATCAATATCAATTGTTGAATGCATGAATCCCCACCAAAGAGTGGAGCATGGAGAATCATTTCAGCAATCACACAGCCGCAACACCAGACATCATATCCATGATCATATGTAGGGACACCTATCAGAATTTCTGGTGGCTGATACCAATGCAATTTAACATTTTCATGGGAATACATAATTGGATGATGATAATAACAAGATGTTCCAAAATCACATAGCTTAATAAACCCAGCCTTATTCAATAAGATATTCTTGGGTTTAATATCTCCATGTATAATCCCATTATAATGTAGGTAATAAACACCAGCAAGAAGTTGAAACGAGTATGATCTAATTAGATCCATTTTGATTGACTTTCCAGTATTAATAAAACGATTAAGATCCGTATACATTTGCTCAAGAACCAAAGCAATTTTGTTTTGCTCATGAAAAACATCAAGAAGTTTAACAATATTTGGATGGTCAGCATACTTTAAAATGCTAATTTCTCTTAAAGAGCTTGAAGAAATACCCTCCATATTTTGATCAGTATGAATATACTTCAATATAACAATCTCGCCCGTTTCCGGATTTTCTGCATTAAAGAGCTGTGAATACGTTCCTTCACCGAGTTTCTGCTTCTTATTATACTTAGTTGTTGTCATTATGTGAAATGAAAAACCGAAACAGGGCGGTTTACATAAAATAGGAGGAGACCTCTTCATTAGGGCTCTTGTTTCTGCTCTGTATGTACTCAAACACACGGATGTAGGGATTCAGCGTAGTATCAAAAGACAAAATGGCTGCCTTATTACCAGATCTGTACATATAGTTTGGGGCAGACCATATAGTAATTAATTGTTTTTCGAACTTATACTCATACCCTTCTTTGGCTAGTTGATGAGATCTGATGATCATTCTCAGATCATTATTCTGGCAGAACTCCTTTACAGCAGAGGAGCCGAAGAGAAATCCTGCGCCTCTGGTGTTTTCTTTCCATGTGCTTCCATTATCATCAGGATCGGACCAGAAAAGATCAGAGAAGGGACCCTTTGGCTCTATTTGTCTTTTTCTGTTGATCATTGATATCTGATCCACTAATGAAATATGAGGAGAAATACCACCGTGAACACAAAACAACTTATTATCTATTAAAGCTGCGATTGGGAGCACTTCGAATAGTGCATTCATTCTCTCCCATATGCCAGCATGCCCATACACAGTTAATATTTCGCTGTACAATCCGTAGCCTGAATTCACATCGCTGGATTCATGATTTCCTCTCAACATAAATATGTTTTTCGGATATTTTAGCTTGTAACAGGCTATCAACAAAAATGTTTCAACTGAGAAAAAGCCTCTATCAACGTAATCGCCTAAAAATAAATACTTTGTAACAGATGGATGACCTCCAACTTCAAATAAATGAATTACATCCCATAACTGCCCGTGAACATCTCCACAAACAGATATTGGGGAATCCAATAATAGCAAGTTTTCTTCGGCGACCAATACCTCAAAAAGATGCTTTATTATCACCAATAGAACGGGTTCCGATAAGTGATTACCGGTATTAATATGAGAAATCACACTATCTAGATCAAAGTCCATTTTTTGGTAAACACACTATTCTGGGAAAATGTAGACATTAGAAATTTTCTTAATTGGAAAAATGAACATTTACAAAACAAATTAAAACTAGGGTTTAGTAAATTTTAGGGGGGTTCCATCAAAAATTAAGACATTTTTCGCTAGATTCATTGTTGATCATCGAATATTGATTTGGTTTTGAATTACATAATTTTTTTGTAAATCTGAATCCAAAAGAGCCGGATTTATGATGGAATAGTCCTCAATTAAACTTTTATTTTCATTTGTGATCTTTGAATACCTTCCCACACAAGATTTTGGTGTAATTTCTCCAATTTTTAAATTTATGAACTTGTTATACTGGCTAATAGATGACTTTGTGCATTTAAAAGTGCTTGCGATCATTAAATTGGTATATATTTCAATAAAAAGTCGTAGATGAACCATAGCAACATTCCATCTCTTGGAATTATATATACCGAAAGATGAAAAATGATGATGCGCTGAAAAATAGATATGATTACGTTGGATGAAAGGGGATGAAATGTTGGCAATTTCTATGAAAAATTATAAACCCTGTTTTTAGCGAAATTGGCAAGTTTTAAAGGCTATTCTTCGAAATACTGATTAAATATTGAGAGAGATTCCGTACGAAATGGATAAAAAACACTACACGATGAATGAAATGCTTGTTATGGTTAAACTGGTTGATTAAAAGATTTTCCCAAATTTTCAATCTTCTTACAAGATTTTAATCGGCTATATTTTAATTGTCACACATTATATTTTTATTGAATTTTGATATGAAGGAAATTAATTCAAATCATTCAATTCCAATTGAAAGTAATTGAAAATGTTGTTTGGTTTACACTTCTCATTTCCAATCAAATTGAACGAAATCATTTTAAAAACTACCAAAATGGTTCAAAACAATTCTTACCAACGTGTTTTACTTTTTATTGAGTCAATGTACTTATTTGGGACCCCGCCATCAATATTCATGTTAATATTAGGTAAGAGCATCAATTATACTGTGTTTATCTCATACTTTTTGCCTACTTTTTGGAAGTTTCATGAAACAATAATGATTAGGATTGTTTCCAAAACTATTCAATGTACTAACTACACAAATTTTATTTGGAAACTCTTGATTTTGGATATTATATTTTTGAATATTATTGATTTTCTTAGGTATTTTCTGCAATTTCTATTTCTATGGTCAAGTGGAATCCAAAACATTCAATTTTGCTCTATTCCAAAAAAATCATCTCTATCCTTGAGATTTAATCTAGTTTTATACAAAAAAGAACACAAATCCGAAAAAAACACAAACAAAACAACAAAAATCTTAAGGAATTCTTTCTACAATGAATTATTATTAATGATAAGAATCTCATTAGCTACATTATGCATCATTGGTTGTTTTGATAGACTAAATGAGACCAAACAACATATTTCTGTTGTTATTCAAATAGCCAATCTTTCAGGAAACAAATTGATTTCGCAAATTGTGCCACAACTGTATAGGATTGAAAAGATTACTGGTGCTGGTTTGGGGTGTGAAAGGGAAAATATTCCTAATGGATGGTCTTATTCACAAAAGAATATCAGTATTTCTCACTGTTTCTTCTCAAGATCTTCATCATATCCTGGAAATGGTGGTGTGATATTTGTGGGTGATGGATCTTACTCAATGAATGTTAATAACTCAATGTTCTATAACTGTTTAGCAAACGATGGAGGTGCAATATGGTTTGTTTCTCCTAATTCATATCTCAGAATGATATGCGCTAATCGTTGTTCGGTTTCTTCTGGTTATTATCATTTTGCATATCTTTATGCTTCTCATGTGAATCAAGTGGAGTATCTATCTGTATCATTTAGCTCTTTTTCCCAAACAGGATGCTATTCTATTTATATGAAATCAGGTGATCAGAGAGTTGATAACACAAACAGTTCGATGAACAGTGCTCTTCAGAATCCTGGTATTTGTATATATACACCATCCTTGTTCACAAGCTCATACTGCACTTTCTCAAACAACAAAGTATCTCAATATATTTGCATATACTTTTATTCTACATCAGAAACAATATCAATGTCATATGCTAACATTGTTCATAACAACAGTCCATCTAGAGGAGTTGTTTATGTCGACAAGGAAGGAATAAGAAAGATGATGTATTGTATATTCAAGAATAACTCAGACTACCTATTCTGCATATGGAAAGGTACTCTAGAAGTGTCTCATTCTTTTATTGATCATTCTGGATCATTCTCTTCTTCAACACCAGTATCAACAGAAAAAAACAATTCATTAACTGTAACGATAACATATCATATTCAATTCTTCAGTTCTCATTATTGTCATACTGATTTGCTTCTGTTCGATAAAACGCCAGTTAAAACAATTGACAATTCTCCAGTGATATCATTTGAAGAATCATTGAGAATGACATTTGAGAGAACAATTGATCAAACAATAAGAGAAACACACAATATACTTCCATTTAGATCTTATGACGAAATAAGTTGTACAAATCTAATGGCAAATAAGAGAGAAATCAATGTGATATTCTCTTTATTTTCTCTTTCGTATTTCCAATTGTAACTATATTTATTGGGTAAGTACCAATTATTTTGATGCTTGTTGAACAAAAACTGATTCTTATAATCCTAAGTTAGGAATAATTCCGATCTTTTTTAGTATTTATCCAATTAGACCACAATTTTATTAACTATTTTTCGCTATTATAATGTAGCGTTTCATTTAAACAATTGTTTTGGTTTATCGCCACTGTAAAAATTGCTATTTTTTTGTGTATTTTCTATTTTTCTCGGTGTGTATTGAGGCTATCACAAACAAGCAACTGATACCCTTGAACATTACAGGATTTTTTCTGAGGGATTATAAAAAAATTGAATGAAGATAATACTTGCTATTCCTCGATCCAATTCAGTAGCTTATTCTGTAAGTTTAGTAATTAAATAATAAGTTTTGGTTTTTTATAATGTTCTTTCCTTGCTTCAATAAAATTTGTTGCATTTTTTTCCAAATTTTGCATGAATCACACTTGCAAAAACCAATACCATGGCTTAAGAAAAAATCATTTCTCCCTGCTTTTCTTTCAATTTTGAGGGTGATTTTTGACTTTTTGATATTCACACAGAAAAAAATGGTAATGTTCAAGGGTACTGAAAGATTATTATTGGTCAACAAAGTTAAAAATTTTATATTAAGATTGTTGTTTGATTCTTACTCTGTTCCTTGTTTTTCTTTCCGATTTTGTGTTGAATTACAACAATTGGGATTAAGATTCATCGAGTTTTTTAAATCATTGTTGAAAAGAAGCATAGTAAATGGCCTTATGAGTATTTCTAAGATTATCAAACAATGAATCTGATGGATCCTCAGATCTTAGAGACTTCTTGGGTTTTTAATAACATTACTCTTTCTAAATTTTCCCCCATTTGCAATTTTCCTAAAAATGGAGAATGAAATTATAAAATCCATTCTTCAAAAGCAGCATGTTGCCTCATTTGATTTTTCTTTATATGATTTAATAATATACGAAAATATCGGAATATTTCTGAAACATCCGGACTTTTGTATGGTTGACTTGTCTATTTGTTTCAGGTTATGCCGAAAACTGTTTTTGATATATCTCTTCTCCAACCTTTTTCCGAAATATGCGTTATGTTTCATGGTAATAAGGTGTATGGTCTTTTATTGATGATTTGTGCTGACAAAATCAATAGTTTGGAAGAGATTAGAAGTTTTCTACGTTATTTTTCGAATAAGAAATGCGAAGAATTCCTCCATTTTAAAAGAAATCTCCTTATCCAATTCTTTCAAAAGCATGGGAACTTAATCAATATGGTTTTTTATCACTTCCGAAATAATGAAATATCTGATAATAACTTATCAGAGGAAATTGGTGAGTCACATCAGAAACTCATAGATATATTTGATTCCGAAGAAAACATTTTTGAGGCAGCCTCAAAAGGAAATCTTGAAAACATTATATTTCATGTTGAATGTGGTACTAATGTTGATAGTAGGCAAAATAATGATAGTGATCGGACTCTTCTTCACATAGTTTCCAAAGAAGGTCATTTTTCTGTTGCTGAATTTCTTATTAGCCGTGGAGCTGATGTTAATGCTTGTGACAAAAATTTTCATAACCAGATTTCAAATACTCTCCTCTTCATTTTGCTGCAATGAATTGCCATCTTTGTATTATTGAATTACTAATTTTGAATAGAGCTGACATAAATGCAATTAACCTTGGTGTTGATAATACATATTACTCTATACTCCCCTTCATATTGCTGCACAATATGGTCATTTAGCTGCTGTTGAGTACTTGTTTTATCATGGTGCCAACAAAAATGTTCGGAATACCAGCAAATTCTGTTTGAATTTAACAAAACCCCTCTTGATTATGCAAAAATGAATCGTCATCAAATGGTTGTTGATTTCTTAAATGAACATGGAAATAGATAATCTGTTAAAACAGACAAATATTTAGTATTGGAATCATCTAATTGAAGTAGTTCTTAAAACAAACTGGATAAATAATTACCAAGTAGTACATATACTTAGTATTGTGATCCAATATTACCACTAATATCCATATATCAGCCTCCATTATCCTATCAGATAATATTCTAATGGCAAAAACAATTGAAATTAGAAAAGAAAATTTGTCATTTATTGAAGTAAATCAATAATTTGTTCATTTTTTGCAATTTCTGCAGGAGTCCTTTGGATATAATCCGTAATTGTACGAGGGAATATACTGCTTTGAAGGAGAACCCCAACTGATTGACATGACCCAGATTCTGCGGCAAAATGAAGAGCTGACATTCCAAAATTAGCTCGTGCATTGTAGTCTATGCCGCTACTCTCCAAGAAAACTTTGAGTGCATTACTCCTTCCATTCTGAGCAGAGAGTAGGAATGGAGTCATGTCGTTTTTGTCACGGATATTAGGATCTACACTTTCATGAGATAACAAACATTTAACAGCTTGTGAATGACCATTCATTGCAGCTAATGATAAAGGAGTCCTTCCGAAGTTGTCAAGAACATTCGGAGTGCTGTTATTGTGAAGTAGGATAAACTTAAGCACACTAGTCTTTCCATTCAGCGCAGCAATGTGTAGTGAAGTATAGCCATAATTATCTACGCTATTTTCCAAAATATTCGCATCATTATTGAGGATTATATATGGATATATGTGACCATATGATGCAGCATAATGTGATGGTGTCATATTATAAAAAGTAAAAATATATTCTCCATTCTGGCAGTTACATCGGCTCCATTTGTTAAACAAAATACCAACATTTCCAAATTATTCCATTTGATTGCATCAAATAATGCTGAAGTTATTTCTTCTCCAATTGGGTACTCTGAATGAAGAAAACTAGATCTCCTGAATGTGGTTACAGCATTTAAAAATTCTTTGGAAGATATATGATTCTTAATTAATCTACTCACAATGTTATGATTTCCTCCAGCAATAGCATAGTATAGAGTGAGTGAACGTTCCTTTTGGACAATATCATCTTTGTTAAATAGTGCTTCAATCTTTGTATAATCTTTCTCGGAGTTTTCGGTATCTTCTTTAAAGATTCTTGGTTTCCGATCAAGTATTTCATTAAAACACTTTTCAGATCCAAAAAGTGCAGCGTACTGAATCAGATAAAGATCAGAATGTGCTGCAGGAAGAACTTCGAATGGATTTCGGTTTAATATAACGTTGTAATTACTCACCATTGTGATAAACTGTGGAAGATTATCTGCTTTAATAATTGTGCTAAGTGAATCAGAAAAATTACCATACTCATAACACTCTTTCAAAAGCTTCCAGCTGTTAGCTCTCAAATTATCCATATCGGAATAAATGGTAAATGCCTGTGAATACCGACAATTAGATTTAAGAAGATCAAATTTGGAAAAAAGCTTGTTGAACACACTTAAATCGTTGGATTCAATTTCTGGAGCAAAAAACATGAAAAATATGAAGAGCTGTTCAATCAGCGAATAAAAGTCCTCAGAGAACTGGATTAGCTCATCTTTAACTTGGTTAATGTTTATAAAGCCCAACAAAAAGGCACGACGTAAAAAATGAGCCCTATTTGTTACTATCGGATAGTTTCTAAAATCAAATTCTGGTTGGAATGCAAATTTCAAAAAAGCTAGGGATAATTTGGTTTTCTCTCCAAATTTTTTCAAAAGTTTAACCATCTCTGGCATTAATTTAGGACGAATCAAAACAGTAGAGAAAATCTCATTCATAAATTCATCATTTTCATCAGGGAAAGAAAACACCGAATTTTCAATAATGTTCTGGTAAACTAAATTGAAATTCTTCTCGCTAATGTTAGTAAGCATCTCTTGCAAATCTATTAGAGACTCCGTTTTCATAAAACTCGGGGCCGAGGCTATTTCTAAATCATCAAATTCATCCATTGCAGAAGTAAAATCGTTATTCTAGTTTTACATTATTTACCCTTTTTAGAATTGGGGTCTTCTGTATCAAACATGAAACCATCTCTAGGATCATCTATTACGATTGATCTTGCATTCGAGATCTGTAGTGATAGAAGTAAATCATTAAATGTGTAAAAATCCATTGGATCAATGAATTTGAAACCTAACTGATAATCTATTGGTGAGTATTTCCTTGTGTATATTGGAAAACCCTTTTCTTCTTTTCTTGGTAGACAAATATCGGGAACACTATCTGTAACGGTGTTTTTTTCTTCGGGCTTAATAATCCTACAAATAGCGGTATCCTCTTGAGGCTCAAGAATATTCTCAAATTCCGTCCAAAAAATTGGATAACGTTGCGAATTGACAATTCGTAATAAAGGAATCTGACAATCATATCGAGATGTTTTCGTTTCTCTAGGCTGATATATGTGCTTGGAAATACTATTGTCTTCTTTCCAAAATGATTGTCTGGGAAATGGAATGAAGCCCGATTTCATTTTGGATTAGTGTCAATTTTTGTAAAATATGTAAACAGACAGGTATTTAGGCGAAAGGGTCCTCACTGGAGCTTTCATTATCGAAGTCATTTTGCTCAGAGTGATAGAATCTAAGAGGCGATCTCTCGGTTTCTTGATTTGATTGTTTGTTCTTAAATCTTTGAGAGAGCCTTTGGGATAGTTTTGATCCAGCAGATCGTGTATTTTGTGGATTACCCTTCAAATGGCTTTTAATTGATGGTCTTTGCATGATTTTTGGCTGAATCCTCGTGCTAGGTTTGCTTTCCTCTTGTTCAAAAAAGTCGGCGAGTTTCCCGGACAAAACATCTATGGATGGTTTTGTTTCTATGGTTTTAGGAGGTGGATTGAATACCAATGGCACCTTTGGTGATGGATCTGGAGTTCGATGGTGGTGCTTTGTATTTCTTGAAGATTCTCCAATAATCTGCCTCTGTAATGCTTTTGCCGCCTCTGAAACTGGTTTACTCTCTTTGAAGAAATCTTCAAACGGATCTTCGTCTATTTCTACACGAATATTCTGTGGTTCATTCTTGAACTTGATAGGGGCAGGTTTAGGAGTAGAAGCAGATTTCCGAAGTCTGTCAGAGAGAGATAGTGATTCTGGCTCTTTTTTCTCTGAAACATGTTTCTTCCTTTTTTTCATATGAACTCGGCTTTCTGTAGGAGCTTGAGATGATACTTCTCTTTGGATTTCGGATGGCGGAGAAATACCAGGACTAACCCACCTCTTCAACACATATTTTTGTTTAATGAACTGAGATATCATTGATAAATTTCCCGGACCCGGCCTAACAAAGCCTTCAGGAATATTCTGCTCCCAATACTCATTGGCAACACGATTACCAATATTAGACATGTGTTGTGCCTGTTGCAATGTCCAAGAATCTAAAGTACACGATCTAATAAAAGAAATGTGACTCCCTAACGATCTGTGAACCCCGCTACAATCAATACATATAAATATTCCCAAATTTGTTGATGCCCATTCAGGAGTTTTAATATGACAATCAGCACAAAATTTGTTGTCTGGATGTTTAAGTAAAGATTTTATTATAATCAGTGCTTCTGTTGATTCTTTTCGGCTCATCCTAAAAAAACGATGGACAGTATTTACCCTCAAGGGCTAATTTTGAGGATGTAAAGTCTTCAGGTACCTCAACACAGGTTGAGATTTCTTTCTTGCATACGATAATAGATCCATTCCGTTAGAAGTGAGTGCCATAATATTGGCACCGTAATCAATCAGAAGCTTACACATCTCAATTGAACCGCTTTCGACTCCAAAAAAGAGCGAAGTCCAGCCAAATTCATCAGCCAAATTTGGATCTACTAATTTTTCTTCCAAGAGCTGTTTCATGATATCAATACACCCTTTCCTCACTATTCGAAAAAACAGTAGTTCTTTCGAATGTAATATAACATTGGGATTTGCTCCTGCTCTTATTAAAGGGATTACAATTGAAATATTGTTCGAAAGCGCAATATCCAGTGGATACCTTGATCCCCCCATTTCATTAATGAGCATACCAATTGAAGACAAAAACTTCACCACCTCCTCGGATCCTTTATAAGCAGCGCACTGAAATGGATTACGAGTGAAAAAAGCCAACTTCCCTTGACATTGGCACCACAATTTCTTCACTAAGTATATATTTCCAGCATAGCATGCGATTAAGAAACTTTTTGAGTTCATTTCATCGCCTAGATCATATGAATTGGGGTATTGTTCTAAGGCATTAATTATTTCTGGATTATTTCCAATAATTGCATAGTGAAAAGGATAAAGATAGGATCCCGATGTATTATCTAAAGGAAAATCAATTGATTGCAAATAATTAAAACACTTTAACGAGCCATAGGCGCAAGCTGCATGGATAATCGATACATTATCAACATTAATATCCAAAAAATCGAAGAAAGTCAGGTTCAAATTGATGCTTAGATCCGGATTACGCCGACAATATGTTTTCAGCAATTCCACATTGTCATTTTTCAGTATATTTTCTATGTTCATCATTAAACTAGTTTACTTTTTACTCTTCTTTATCAACCTGTAGGCAACATAGATTGCAAGACCTGATGCGGCAACAACCCCAGCGGCAATAAGTGGGCACTTAACTCCACAGCACTTGCAAGAGCCACAGCATGTCTCTTTCTTTTCGCAATTCTGGCATTCACAACCTTCAACTTGACCGTTCATATATGGCCACCAATTTACAAAATTTTACATAACCTGGAAATAGTTTATCTGAACATTTATATTTTTATTTCTTTATAAGAAAAGGCATTTTGCGATGTAAAGAGCTCTGAATTTCTGAGTGTCAAATTGTAAACCAATCAATAAAACATAACGACATTAATTGAATGAGATTTTCAGAAATTTTTCAAAAAAATAGTTTGAAACATTTACGGATTCAATTCATTATGCATTCTAATCGATTTCGGATCAGTATACCCAAACCCATAATGGAGACTGACCAATGTAACTCTATATTGGTTCAAGAAGAGAAGACCTTGTCTGTTGAAATGACTGTCAATGGGATTCCCTATGTTTCATGTGGCACTGTATCAAAAATATTTTCGTGTGACTGTCTGTGCCCAAATTGCGATTTATTGTGTTTTGATTCAAGGCCATATGAGGAGTATAAAGCGTTTCACTTACCAGGAGCGAGGCATTTCGAAACACTGGATGAGTTAACTCGCTATTTTGATGCCTCTTATACGAAATCTCATTCTATTCTTTTTATAGATAGCAAAGGCTGTGAAAATAGCCGTTCACCATATTGGTATCAGATGTTCAGAAATTACGACCGCCAGGTGAGTAAGGAGAACGGTGCTACTCATCCCTTAAGGTATAGTGATATGTATGTCTTGAGTGGAGGAATGGAAAAAATGGAACGTGATTTTCCAAATATCCTTTGTCGGCAAAACGGGCTCGAAAATGGGTCCAAGGTGACTAGAATACAAACAATGGGTAGTTTGAAAAGCTTCCGCCGGCAAATGGGAAGCTATTACTGTGTTCCCCTCACACCTCCCTCTCCATCATCGAACCAGAGCCCATTTAGCTTGTTTGATGGGCCAGCAAAGAGTCATAGTCAACCTATTCATTGAATTGATTGCGTTTACTCGTAACAATTCAAGATTGATACTCTTTGTTTATTGTTAAACCTTTTATTTGCATTAAGCGCTCTTATATTCTTATTTTTAGGAATTTTTAAAGATGATTGTCTCCATTTTCGATAAATGGAAAGAGATTACGGTTCTCCTGATTTTTGGGAGGGGAGATACATAAATGATGATGGAATATTCGATTGGTATATTGAATGGGAAGATTTTCAAAAAGAAATTATGTCTAAGATTGACGCAGAACCGCCTGTTCTAATATTGGGATGTGGTAACTCAGAATTATCCAGAAAATTGGAGGATTCTGGACTATTTCCGATTTATTCAATGGATATATCACAAAGTGTACTCCAAAAAATGTCTAAAAAGCTTGGAGGAAGCTATATTAAAATGGATGCCCGAGATTTGATGTTTAAAGATGAATCTTTTAGATGCATAATTGACAAAGGTACACTTGATGCTCTTTTATGTTCAAAAACTTTCGAAAAAGATGTCTCGATGATGCTGGTCGAAGCCTCAAGAGTGTTGCAACCAGGAGGTATATTCATTGAGATAACATTTGGAAAGCCAGAAATTCGGAAATCATATTTAGCTAATGTTGATATTCTCCATTGGATATTGGAAGATGTTATTAATATAAATACTGAAGTGGGAGAGTGCTATGTCTATGTGTTTAGAAAAATCACTGAGTACATTAATAATTACCAAGATCTTGATGATGATTGTCTCTTTGAACAATCATCGGATTCAGATTTAGATTAAAAATCGAATTTTACTGATCATATTCATAGTATGATTCTTCCTCATTTAAAGTTACTGCAAGATAATTGAACATACTAACCAGCATTGGAATCCAGTTTGAATTCTCGTCATATTTAATAATTGACTGGTACAACTCGCTATTATACTTGGAAATTTCTTTCCTTGTTACCTCTTGAACGAGATGGACCTCATCATGTTTCTCAAAATTCATATCATTTATGAACTCCCTTACAATGAATGAACATATTTTATTTGGTTTGATTGAGACTTTCCTATTTAAAAATTGATACAACATAGTAAGATCATATTGAGATTGATAACCCAATCTTATATATTGTGAAATTAATTTCTTGCTATTGTCTTTGAATCCATTTGAAGAAAGAACTTCGATCAAAAGAATAAGTAGTAAATCATATTTTGTGCAATTTGGTTCATCCATTAATTTCAGAATTTCTTCTAATAATAACTCTTTGGTATTATTATTGAGAATTGGTAAAATTGCGAAAAATACATTAAATAAACATTCATTGATGTTGGGATTGTTGGAGATTTGGTATATCCAAAGAAATGATGAAATGAAATCATTATGCTCATTCCATGAATAACTTAATAATAAACGATGATTGTTTGAAAGATATGATAAATATAGATTAAATGACTCATCCATTGGAAAATCAACTTTGTGTTCAAAACACTTCTTGATATAATCAAGCATAGTATCAATCGAAAACATATAAACATCATTATTAATATTTGGAAAACATCCATTTACCATAGATAAAAATTTGGACCAATAATGTTCAATCCTGGATGCCATTATATGAAAAACATTGAATGGTAATGATGAATTATCCAAACTAGTTAAAGATGACATACCATCAATAAACATATCAAAGCGGTCTTGGAGATTTGGATCATAACTATTATTGAGATCACTAATAACCCTATTTGCAAACTCACTATTAAGAATACTAAAATGTTCATAATTACTATGTTTCGGCAGGAATTCAATATACATTGAAAGTAATTGAATTCTAATTTCTAATGATTCATTGTTAAAATACCTGATATCATTAGCAAATAATCTTTCTAAATCAAATAAATTGTTAATACATTTATCGAAATACTGAAAATATATATTCCTAAACTTAATAATTAACATACTATTGTTGAAAACTTTATGCATTGAATCAACCAGATTTGATGACATTTTTATATTGTAGTCTCTAAACAAAACTACTATTATCTCTATTAAGGTTTGTTTGTCATTCTCTTCAAAATCATATAACTTTCTGAATGAATCAATTTGCTCCAATGCTTTAACTCCAAAGCCCTTCACTGACACTAATGCATCATCAAATATATACTTTGCATGTGGTGTATCATGCTGAGCATAAATAAGAGTTTCTAATACTAACTTTAAAAATTGTAATGTGTCTCCATCCAATCTTTTAAAAATCGAGGAGGAATTCCTAATAACAAACAAATAAATATTGGAATTCATCAATAATATCGATGATAGGTACTTAATAAATGAAGAAAAAATGGATTCGTCATTTTGTAATAATTTTATCCATTCGGTCTCAAAAGACTTGTTGTTAAGCGAAAAAAACAAATCTAACAAATATTTGAAGCAAGAATCATGATCAATACTGGAAAAATCATGATGAATCCCTTTAAAATAATCCATGTTACTTCCTTTGTTGACGAGTAGTGAGCTCATTGCATTTATTGGACTCTTATTCAAAAGATTCTGATCAACAAAGATACTTATTCTGTTGTAATCTGGTATTAATAAAAAATATCCAGAAAAGTCTGGAAACCACTCGTTCAAATAGGCAAAATCTCCTAAAAACGCAGATTTGAGATAATCATTAATTTTGTTTATCATATCAAAATCATAATTTCGAGAACAAAAAATGAATATTAATCTTCCAAGAGTTTCAATATGGTCCGTATCTAGTGTGATAACCGATTCTAATGCAATTGAGAGAAGATCTGAATATTTAACACAAGAAAAACACTTATCCCATGCAAACTCAAAAAGATGCAAAACCTCTTTATCTGTAATACTATAAAAAACCGAAAAAATCTCTCTATAATTATCAGTTATTTTGTGACTGGTTTTCTCAATTTCTTCATAATTTACTCCATAATAAAGCCTGTTGCGAATTTTTTCAATGTAATCAATTCTAGGGCTGTGGCAATACACGAAAAAGAAAAAGAAAACAAAAATATCGTCTGATGATGTCATCATAAAATCAATATTATTGTTGCACTGATCCTCAAAATCATAAACACAATCAACATCACTATTCAAAAAATCTTTAAGATCAAATGGATCTTTCAATAACTCCTCTTGTTCAATAATATCTTTAAAGTGCGCTTCAAGCTCATTACGATCACAGGATCCTGGGAAATAGAGATCTTTTTGCAAGTTTGTTATGATTTCACTAAATGGAATATATTTGTTATACCATATCATGCTATTCATAACATTATGAACTTCGCAATTAAGTCTTGTTAAATGAGGATCAAAACTTTTCGCAAATCCTTCTGCAATCTTACCATATTCCTTCATTCTAGACTCTTTGCTAGAAGCATATTGATAGTCATTGATTAAAACTTTAATTGACGAAACAGGAGAGTTGATTTGTCCATCAATAGTATAAAACAAAACTTGATTCGAAGAAATAATATCACATTGAATGCTATTCTTTTCTAAATACTGATAAACCCATGCCAAATCAAAAAGAATCCTATGGTGTGTTGTATAATTGAATGACAAGGCATTTACTCGGGGTTTTAATTTAATAATGTCCCTTAAAGTGTATTGAAAATCATCAATCAGACCGAAAATCACGCTATCATCAGGATTATAATAAAAATACCTAAATGGGGCAATCAAAGGATTATTGTTAGATAACTTAGAAATGTAGGTAAAAACATTTGCTTCATTTTTATAAGGGCTCGTAATACGAATAAACCGATACTTCTTTCCATCTTTTAAAAATCTAACAACAGGACGATTTTTGCTACTGGAATCTCCATCTTGTTCCGGCACTATCATTTTCAAGTCACCAATGGTGATCCTTGTCATGTATTCCATAATTGTTGATGAAATGTGACAGAAAAATTTAATAAAATCTAGATCATGTATAAATGGAGATAGGGAAAGAGATTATTTTATGCTTTAAAAATGGGTAATGAACAATCTCTTCCCACCCTTCCAGAAAACAGAAAATCTATTAAAATATCTGAGCGCAGCATGGCTAGTTTTCCTTATAGAATTGATCCTCATCATGGGGTGAAAACAATTGATGCACAAAAGAATGATTTGACAATTGTTCCAATTCATCTTGAGAATTTGGAATACTATGATTTATCGGACAATAGAATCTCTGAAGCACTATTTGAGTACCCTGATGCAAAAATAATCCTTCCCCTCCTGAACACGTTGAAATTATCAAACAATGCTATCATACATTTTCGTGGAATTGTTGAACAACTGCCATCTTTGAAGTCGCTCTCTCTTGATAGGAACTTTTTGAACATTATTGACTTGTCTTTATCTGAACTCGAGCATGTTGATTTGTTTTTGAACTGCTTGATTGAGTGTCCAAAACTCCCTCAATCTATAATATCACTGAATTGTGGGTTTAACAAGATAACAACTCTTGATTTATTATTACCGAATCTGAAAGAGCTAAAAATATCTGGAAATCTCATTACTACAATCAATGAAGGTGTTGTGTTTCCAAATGCTAAACTTATTGATTTATCTCATAATCATCTATATGAACTGCCTCCAATTAATCAATTTGCGCCTAATGTTGAATTGCTTCAATTAACATTTAATTTTCTCTGTGCTTTCCCCACAGGACTACCTGAAAGCATTGTGAAGCTTGATGTATCCTATAATTGTATAGAAAAATGGGAAGATCCTATTAATCATCTGAGCAATTTAGCTACTTTAGATATTAGTAATAATTTACTGACTGTTCTCCCTGAACTACCCCCAAATATCAAATCATTGTTTACTGAGAATAATAGATTTCAGTCTATATATCCTATTTCAAACAAGAAATTTAAGCAAATTACTTTTTTGAATAGTCAGCTCGAAGAAATTCCGGATATTTCTAAAACAAGGATAAAGACACTTGTATTGACAAGAAATAAACTGAGTGTGCTTAACAATCCTGAACGACTTAACAAAGCTGTTAATACTGTCGATTTGGCTATTAACCAGATTACTTTTTTCAATGCTGATTTCTTCCGTTTGACTTCAATTCAAACCCTCATACTTACGAATAATAATATTCATGAATTACCTGACAATATTTCTCACCTAAAATTGGTTTGTTTAATGATTGGAGAAAACCCAATATCAGAGCTACCAGCTTTGCCTGACACATTATCGGTATTTTGTGGATGCTCTTGTCGTTTCTCGGAGATTCCTGACTCATTGCTTAGGCTTCCTTCATTATCTCATCTTGATCTCAGTTGTAATTTGATTAAATGCGTTCCTTCAATGCCAAAAGTTACATTTATGAATTTAAGCTGTAATAAGATAACTGATTTTGTTGAAATGCCCCCAAACATCATAACTTGCTTGCTTTCCCATAATGAGATGACAATGTTTAGTCTCAAAAATGATATTTGTACAATGGTTGTACTAGATATTTCGTTTAATAAGATTTCGTCACTTTATCTTCATCCTCAATCAGGACTCAAATCTTTAAAGTTGGCATTTAATCCTTTGAAATATGAAATCAATTTTGCATCTTTCCCTCAATTAAGTGGATTGGATATTACCAATACTAAAGTTTCATACAAAAATTCCCAACAAAACAGAATACATGAAATTGCCACTGATAACCCCAATTATATTCAGAGCAAAGGAGAAACATCTGTGAAACTGTTTCAATGTACTAATGACTGTGGATACAGTGAATTCATTGGGGTCAGACCAACAATGGAAGATGCTTTGATTATTCGAGATATTCCGAGTCAAAAACACAATAGGTTGTTTGGTGTTTTAGATGGCCATGGTGGGTCAAAAACGGCTACAATATCAGCCTTTTATATTCCATATCAGTTTTCAAGAATTCATGATAAATCACTCAATGGTATCCAAGAAATTCTCTGTCATTTAAATGATAAATTAAGGAAATTAGATGTTAAAGATGGTGCAACAATGGCATTGGCATTAGTATCCAGAAGCGAAATTCTGTGTGCCCACCTTGGTGATGCTCGTGTAGTTGTTGTGCAAAATGATGGTAATGTCATTGAGCTAACATATGATCATAAAGCTACAGATAGAATGGAGTTCGATTTACTCAAAGAAAAGCGATCTTTTCTGGCCTTTGGACGTGTTAATGGAACTCTAGCTGTGTCAAGATCAATTGGAGATCTTGAAATTGATGGAATTATCAGATCTCCAGCAACAACTACATATAACATCAAAAATGACGATAAGTATCTTGTTTTAGCATGTGATGGTGTATTTGATGTGATGACATCATTAGAAATGGGAAAAATAGTAGCTCAAATAAATGATACATCACGTGCTGCAGCGAGCATTGTAAATATATCTTTTGCAAGAGGCAGTCAAGATAATATAAGCGTTCTTGTTGTTGATATCACCAAAATAGCTGCCCCAAAAAAGAAATCTTTTTCATTTTTCTAAATAAACAGAATCTTATTTGTAGATTTCTAATTTTTCTGGAATTACAGGCTTGTAATCTTCTGGAATGGTTTCTTTGTTAGTACTTCCTGGTAAAAACTGTGTTTTATTTGCATTTGCAATTTTTAGTTGAACACGCTTTTTCGATTCTTCTATAATACTTTGTGCAAAACCTCCTTCGTTGTTCAATATGGGGTATCTCCAGAATTCGTGGTCAATACCTGAAGGAAATTTGGTCGAAAAATAGAGCTCAGACATGTCAAAAAACTTCGAGAATATGAGCAGCCACATTGTCATCATTAGTCATCGTTTCTCCAGTGGTAGGATACAATATGAAACTGTTGATCTTGATAAATCTCCCAGTTTTTCGGTTTGGAGATGTTTGGATAGTTTTGAAGATGATGCACCAGTGAATGATTATTGGAGAAAGAAGAAAGATTTTATTGACACAAAAATTCCGATTAAATCTAGTTCCTATCTAAGCTATGAAGAAAAAACGAAGTACAAAAAAGATCATATTGTTGATAGTGTATTAACTCCAAAAAATCAAATCGTAGATAATAAAACCGAAAACACAGAGCCAAAGAGCTCTAATTCTATCGGGTCATCATTCTATTTTCGAAAAAACGCCTCAAATAATGAAAAAGAGTTTCCAAGAATTAAGCAAATGGATGTTCCATCAGCACAAAAAAAGAAACAAATTTTTACTCTCGCTTCTAGATCTGTAAATGAGCCTCAATCCCAACAAATACTGGATGCAAAGAAGCCAGAAATGGATACATCATCCAAAAAAACTGAAAAGACTACCCAGTTAACTCCAAAGCCTGAAAACCCGAAAGATCCTGCTAAAGAAGATCAAACGCCAAAAACACCCAAGATTCTTTTAAAACTAGATAAAAAGCCTAATGACTTGGCAAAGCAAGACATTTCTAAAGAATCACAAGCAAGGGCAAGCCAGAAATATATGATCTCTTTGAATAAATCGGAAACCAATCATGATAACCCTGCCAAAGCACTTGTTCCAACAACAAAAACCCCAAATACTAATCAAATCAGTAGTAATCCCATGAATTGTGCTTTGGTTATAAAACCACAACAAAATAATAAGAAAGAAATGTTATTAAAGAATCCGAATCTTAACCCTAACCCAACAACACCCAATGATTATGCCTTAAGCAATGAAAAAATCCCTCATAAATCAATACCACAACCAACTACCCCAAAGAGCGCTAGTTTTGATACATCATTGAACTCTAAATCATTATCAACAAGCAATCCGCCAGAAAAAAGCCCTGCATCTGCATTAATTGATCCGGAAAAACTATTGAGTTATCATACTCTGTACGAACTTTATTTAAATAATAGTGATGCCATATGTGCTTCTCCAGAAATTCAAACTTCCGAAGAGATTAAGCTTGATTATTCCCCATGCATTATTGAAGGGTCAACCAGAGGACTAAAAATAACAGCTCCTAACATGACAGATGTGGTTTATCTCCCAATGATTGTATTAGAAAAAGAAGTACCAAATGCAGTATATGACTATTTATCAAACAAGGACATTCATAATATCTCCGCAATGTTAGCCGATCAAGAATAAATCCAAATCGGTGATGATTACGGAATATGTACGAAAAAAAATGTCCAGATTTGTATGAACAAAGAGGAGCTTTTTTCTTCAATTGGTCAAGCATTGAACAAGTCTGTTTGCATTGTAGAAAACGAATTTTCGATCTGTTCTTAGTGTCTTTTTGGGTACCTTCCATTTTGGTTATTATATTTTTTGCGTAATTTCGCTGTTATCATTTTATAAATCGGGTTACAATAGCCAGTTTTTGTTATACTCTGTTACATTTGGTATTTTCATGCTTTTTCAAGCGTTATGCTTTATTACAACTCCACTTGAGTTAATTCTAACGCTTTTAGGGCTGATTTGGTACTGGTTTCCGTACTCGTATGACTCAAAGCAGTCAAAATTGCCCTTCATTTATTTCACAGTTTTTGAAGTTCTATTATTGGTCTGTGCTGGTTTGTATTCAGCATTTCTAATATTCCAATCAACTATATTATCTGCAGCAATCTCTGTGCCACATTTTTTGTTCTCAACGCTGATGATACCAATTTTATATGATGGAACAATCTTCTCTTCCTCTCAAAGCATTCAAGTATCCCGATATATTCTCCTTTCTTTCGAAATTATTATTAATTTTGCATATATTTCCATCATATGCACTATTCCACGATGGTGGATTATTGCCGCAGCAGCATCATGGAGACTTATCCTCCTCTTCGAGCCCTTCGCATTTTGGTGCTCACTTCATTCAATCATATCACCTTACAGAGCAATGTATATGGCAAAATCAGCACGGTCCCTTATTGCCGTGTTTTTGCTGCATTTCGAACACTTTTTTATCCTTTACTGCTGCTTTTGGTTCATGAAACAGTCTACAATTAACAGTATTATACTGTATACCACATGCGTTTACTACTCAATGTTCTTTTTGTATCAATTTTTCGGGTCTGGGTTCTCTTGCGTACACAAAATCAAGCCAATATCAATGGCTAAACATGCACATGAAGAAGTTGACCTTTTAACGATATAAACCTTGTAATTTTAATTTGTTTATGAACAGCTCAACCTTCAGCAAAGTTGAAATTGGGAAGTCTTATAATGCATCTCGTGGATACATGTTAGAGTTTTCTTCTATAATTGGGATCATTTTATGTGTTATATATTATGCGTTGTTTGGGTGTTTGTATTTATATGTTGGGGGGAAGTGTCCTGAGACAATAAACAAAACTTCCAATATTTTCTATGTCAAAGAAATGAACCAGGATGTGTATCAAAATGTTGCAATTAAGATTGCGCCCCTTTCGCCATTGAATAAAGTATTATCAATGAAGTTTTCCTTTGTTCGTAATGAAGCGGCCTCGAAACATACGCTACATGTTGAAACCAATGGTTCTTGTATGTTCTATGGAAATAATTCGATTGCCATACCAATTCATTACAAAGGCGAACTGAATTTCGATGATTACGACAAGAACTCAGATGATCAAGAATTGTTTAATATTTTGGGCAGTGATTATTTATATGGTAATTTAAATTTGTCTTTTAAAGCATCGATGACTGACTTGATGGGAATTCGATTTGAGTATTCATTTGGCAATGTTTCTGTCCAGAAACTGATTAACTCGGTTAAATTGGTATTATTTGTGTGCTCCATATATGGGATAATCTCTTATTCCAGCTCATTGTGTGGTTCAAATATGACTCAGGGCTCATTTATAACAATATTACTAGGTATTTTTTCGGCTATTTCGCTTAATCCGGCCTCCTTGATAATGAGTTTCAACTCTTCGTCTCCTAAAGTTGATATGATATGCGGATTATCTTTCATGTTCTTCTTCAGGTTTTACTGTTTGTATGTTTTGATTAGCTGTTTTAAAAATTCCTTTAGGCTTTCGACTCTGCCACTCATCGCCTGCCTTGTATATGCATTTGCTTACACTTCACTCGAGTTCTATGTTCACATGAATGATAATCCAAATATGTTATACTTTTTCTTAGGACCTGATATTGGTACATCAGTTTATGATACAGCACTCTCATATTTCCATGTATGCCATTGCGCATTGTTCATAATAATGATGATTGTATTAATAATCATTTCTAAAGGACCACAGCTATTTAGATCAGTATCATACTCCATTTTCATTCTTTTTACTCTTGCAGGCATCATTGCACCTAAGTTTTTCTTTGAAAAGAAACCATGCTTTAACAACAGCATCTTCCCATCTCTTGTTTACATTACATCTCATACACTTGCATCAATAGTTTTTCTATTTTTCCACCTTGCCAACTCAAATGGCTATACAACCCTTGATGAGCCCTTTGTTGGACAAACAGATGACACATTATTTTAAAAGATGAATAAACATGTTAAAAGACTTATTATTTACACTATATCAGCTGGTGACCTGAATCTAATAATCCTCTCTTTCTTTACCATTTTCATTCGTACAACCAAATGACCTGTTGTTTCAGATCTCAAAGCAGCAACATCATCAGAAAAAACTTCACAAGGCAAAACAAGCTGTAAAACCTTTTCCTTTGCCTCGATTCTGATCCATGTTGGATGCACATCGATTGATATTAGTGAAACATCGAGGTACCTATTGATAGCGACATCAAGCAAAAGCTCTTCTCCTTCTTCTTTCCATGAAAACTTCCACTTCCCCATATTAGATTGCATAACTTTTCCATTCTCATCAGGTCCAACAGGAGGCTTTTTAAGCTTTGGAGGCTCAAATGAGAACTCCTCCCTGGGAGGTGGGGTATTTTCCTTTTTCTTCATTTCTATCTCTTTCCATGCATTCAATCTTTCTTCAGGAGTGTAATGAGTTGGTTTATATGAAGCGATTTGCTCCAGCATCTTGTTTAAAAGAACATTGTAATTCCGCTTAGCCTGAATTCGCTCAGTATGTGTTACCTCGGTCCCATCCAATGACTCAAGGCTAGGAAGTGTAGCGATAACGAAATCTCTATATCCAGTATACTTATCACATGGATTTCCAATCAAATGGAGTTCCTTTAAACAAGGATTTGCAGCCAGAACATCAATACATAGTATATCAACGACAAAATTGCATGTAAGATCAAGTTTTCGCAGTTTTTCGCATCCTTCAAGGCCTTCGATAACGGTAATATTGTTTAAAGCTAAATTGATATATTCCAATTCAGTTAGACGGCTTAAATGCTGCAATTTCGCAATGTAATTGTTTTGCAAATACAATATCCGCAATCTGGGTGTGAATCTCTCGAGAACATTCGTTAAAACACCAATCTCGTCTTGGTGCATTGCAACTTCCTCAAGGGTGGAAAGCTCGCCGTCATTGTGCTCGGCCCGCTTCCGTATCATATCTACAGTCAAGACTTTCGGCTGGGGCTCTTCCATAAAAGAAAATAATATAACCAGTGTTTACTTTGGAGTATAAATGCGGCGAAGCTTGGCGAATGTAACCTTAAGGTGAGTCATACGGCCAGTACCCTGGGTCCTCTTCTTGTGTGCCTTTGGTGCCCATGCAAAATGCCTCATGGTAGCCTCTGGGTAACCACACGATGCACACTTCTCTTTTTGGATATGATATGATCGATTTCCGCAACGGCGGCAAATTGTGTGGCTCTTATTGTGCCTGCAACCAAATGATGGTGTTCCTGCTCCCATATTCCTAAAGGTTCGGCCATAACCGCTTCGGTTTGACAGAGACGATTAGTAAATTCCCGGATCATTTTACGAGTTAACTGGAACAGGTTTGAGTATCTGGCTAAATCTCGGGTTAGTCATTACTATTTGCTAATACGGAAGCGGATGGAGACTCTTTATCCCCTTTTTGAGGGCCTGCCTCAGCCTATTTCGAGGGGGGTTGAGTGTTTGGAGGTTTTGAACGAATGTAGTGTTATTGGGGTCATTAGCATTGAAGATAGCTGTGTAAATGAGGTGATTAATGGTTCCAGAAGGGCTTTTTATCTTGAAGACATGAAAGGGAGAATTATGATTTATGGTGACTGTTTGGATAGCATTTTGGATGGTTTGGTTCTCTTTGTTTATGGGTATTTAGATTTTAAGCATAACTTTTGCGTGAAAAGTTTGCATTTTCCTAAGATTATTGAATCCATTGAGTATCCAGTGGTTAATTCTTATATTATTGCAATTTTTTCCGATATTGCTTTGATTTCTCCTGGATTTGACGCAAAATATCTTGACAAAATGATAAATATTGCTAATTCTTCAGATTTGTCCATATTTTTGGGAAATGTTTTGTCAAATAATGATTTTCCTTCGTTCCTTGGTAATTCAGATCTTGATTGGAAAATGTGGCTTGAAATTATTGATGTTTCATCAATTGACAAGATTTCTTCGTTTTTTGGGTCTATTAGCAAGAGCTCAATGATTATACCAGGATTTGGTGATCCAGTGCCATCAACTCTTCCTCAAAAATCGTTGATAGCGGAACTTTTCCCAAAACAATCTCTCCTTTTTGCCACCAACCCTTGTAGTTTCTCTATTTCAGACATGAATTTGTTGTGCTCTTCTGGCGATCAGATTCTAGATATTTTGAGTTATTGTACATTTACATATATTCAAGTTCAAGAGCTGCTTATTAAGTATCGTCACATAGCTCCTAACTCACCTCACCGTATTCCTTATTCTTCAACTTTCGATACAGATTCCTTGTGTATCAAGGATCTTCCACATATATTTTTGTGTGGAATGGCGCCTTCTTTTGATATCTCTAGAAAATATGGTGTTTATAACATCAGTGTTCCAAGTTTCCGAAAAAGCAAATCTTATGTGATTGCTGACTTGTCAAGTATGAGTTTTCATGTAAACAATGTATATGATTAATTTAAGCTTTATTGTAATGTCAAGACTTTCAAGTGCTCGGTATCCATTTCGAGTGCTTTGGTCGCAAGCATTCTGGCCCACTCAGTCCATGTTTTCTTCATTTCTCCGCTTAGTATGTGTTGATGATCTTCGAATTGAAGTTCTTGATCAGTAATTATCACTTCTTCCTCATATTCTGACTCACTACTTTCACTATAATATGAATCATAATAGTCACTGTAATCACTCTTCTCAATTTTTATAAGTATCTTGAAAAGATCTTTGATTTCAACAGATTTAAATGTTTCATATGCTTCTTTGGTCTCCATTGTCTTTTTATTTGCTTGTGCCATGATTTGTTTGGCTTTATTCAAGAACAATATAATAACTTGAAGAGATTTGTTGAAATCTTTAGATTTCTCATTAAGTTTACGGAATAATGATGCATTTTGAACGAGTAAAACACGCAAATTGAATCCAGTATATATATTCCGAGCAAATGACTCAACAAAAATCTCAACTAGTCTCCGATTCTTTTCAGATCCCTCTGAAAAATAATTTTGTGTTACCTTATTGAACAGCTTCATAACAATAAAGAGCGTGTAAAGAGAAAGATCAGTGATATTCTTTGAAATTGTATGTAGTAAGCATACAATTGAAGGAAGTAAGTTTTCGTTATCAGATAAATTAAGCATCACTTCAACAAGCAAATCAGCATATGTCGAAGCATGAGCTCTGAATACTGTTGGAGGTCTGGTTTTAAGACTATTCATTAATGCCTTAACTGTGGCGGGGCATGTGAATAATAACATAAGAGTGGAAAGAAGGATGGAATGAATGAAACATACACCAACCTTTTCATAGGAATATTGAAGTGTATAAATCAGATCAAATACAAATCTATTAGATAATTCCCTCTTTGGAAGCTCTTTAACAAATAAAGGACAGTGTAAAGCGGTTAAATACAAAAATGAAAGTGATGAAGAAGAGAATGGAGATGTTGGATCAAAAATCAAATCATTCTTCATTGGATTGCCTGTAAAAGCGGCAATTGCATCATCGGCTGTTAAATTTTGAAATCCTGTTGAGAATCGTGGATCCTGGACTTGAAGATTAGCTGTAAGAGCGAAAAGATTTTTCATCAATTCAGCTATATAGACGGTTATTGATCCTGTACTATACTCGTTGACAAATGATGCTGATAATTTACAAATTGAAGAGATCAACAAATCATATCTTGGGAAAGATGCTGTTATTGTCATTTTTGGAATAGGTTGGGAACAACCAGCAACAATCCCAATGTTGGATAAAGCTAATACACAATGAACGATGTCAAACCTTGATAAAGCCATTGATGCTTTCTCGGCGGAGAGAGGTTCCCAAGGTCCATTACTGCTCACAGTTACATACTTCTTAAACATGCACTTATTAAGTGTTGAGATAAATTTCGAGAGAAGAGACTGCTCTACTAAAGGTTTCTTTGAAATTTGAGATTGGATAGATTCATCATCTTGAGTAACTTTCTTTTCAATTTTTGGTGCTTCTTCTTCCTTGGTCTTCTTCTTTGATTTTGAATGCTCTTCTGTTTTCTTTTGTGATTCGTTTGTCTTTCCATCTGCATCGCCTTTGCTCGATCTGGATTTATGCCTTTTGTGGGAAGACTCTGCTTCATTCTCTGTCACCGCTTTCTTATCGGTTTTCTCGGATTTTGATGATGGCTTTTCTTTAGTCTCATCGGTTTTCTTGGTTCCCTTTCGTTTCTTTTCTTCTTCTTTTGGCTTAAGATCTTCTATGCTATTAGATTTTCCAGGTTTTGGTTCCTCTTTGTGCTTTCTTCTCGAAGATTTCTTTTCCTCTTCATTTCCCTTGGAATGTTTCGATTTCTTAGACTTTGTTTCTTCTATTTCATCATCGGATTCAATAACCTTTTTCTTTGATCTTCTCTTGGATTTCTTGTTTTCCCTATCTTCATCAGATTCATCTTCACTATGAGCCCTCTTGGATTTCTTCTTCCTTGAATCTTTTGATGATTCTGATTTTTCTTGAGCAATTTTCTCTTCTTCATCATCAGATTCGGCCTTCTTGGCTCGAATTTGAACTGGATTAACAACTTTCATGAAATACTGATGAAGCTTTGGGTCACGGCCCAAAACAGCAACAGAAATAGAAAAAATTTGCAGAACCATTGAAAAACGATTCCTTATGATATCTGGCATTTCCTGTTGAACTTGAGACTCTTGAATATTTTTCAAAACTTTTACACACATTGTTAATAAACTTATTAGCTTTTCAGGGCATTTTGTTGCGATTTGGTGAATTACTAAAGGATCAGGTGGAGCCAAAGAATCGCGAATTGGAGAAGCCTCCATTAATTTATCCCAATACGTTTGATCGACATTAGTGCCATTATCGGTCAGTGATAATAAAAGATTGTGGTAGGCTTGATTAGCAGTTGATGTAGAACCACCCATTTTTTGTCAAAACAACTTAAACCGTTTTATTAATATGTTTACAATGGCTGAACGATAAATTCCCGACAAATAAACTCTTCCCATATATCAAAATTCATAGAAATCGTTTTCAAATCCAACATTTGGGAGTTTTTGATAAGAAATTTCAATATCTCACAAATGATTTTTGAGAACTGGGGTGTATCAAATCTATCTTCAAACAGCTTTGGGAAATCAACCTTGACAAGAGTGTTGATGATCAGTTCAGATGGTATCATAGATATGCTAAGCAAAAGATTGAGTGATTTTAATATTCCATTATAGGTTCCATTTTTTGCTTCATCGATTATGAGATATATTGGGTTTTCATTAGATAAGAAAAATTGTATGAAAAGCTCGAGATTAAGTTGAACACCAATTGAGATAATTTCGAATGACTCTATGGAATTGGAATGGAAGAATATTCTCTCGATTTGATTTATGGAAACTGTGCTTAATAGTTCAATAATGTAACTATTGTCCTTTCCATAAATGTGAGAAATGATATGAAATGAGATATCTATCCACTCAAGTGAGCTTTCATCAGTGATATTTGCCATTGCCTCAGCAAAGACGTGTCCAAAAAGGACTCTGAAACTAGGCATGATGTAGCATTCTTGGTGATTATATAATGATTTAACCAAAAAAAGCCGGCCAAAACCAGATAAACTTGGAAACATCTCGTTCAAAATGTTAAATACAGGTTCAAATACTTCTGGACAATTATATACTATCAAAAACTCATAGATTAGTAATGATAATTGATCACCATAGGAATTATCTACACGAAAAAGAGAGGATATAATATCTAAAATACTTTCATATGATTCAATGCCATCAACATGTCTTAGATACTTGATCAATGTCCCAAAGCAAAAGAATGTTTCTACTATTGCTTCTTTTCTCAAGATCAGATTATGACAAATAAAACTAATAATATTATGATTATTAAAAAAAATGAAGTTTTCATAACTAATTCCAATTAAAATGGAGATAATACTCATGGAGTGTGAAAGAATCTCATTAGACTGACATCGGAGAAGTTCGAAGAAAATTATATAATTATCGCAATTATTCTCCTTAACAAGGGTATTTTTATCCAAAACATCAAGTATTTTCTCTATTAAAAACAAATCTGATTCAATTTTGGAATAATCTTGTTTTTCATAACTAATCACTAAATCTCCATAACAAATCTCCAGATAATTCGATAAATCACCAATTTTTTGACTCAAAACTAACTTATTAAGAAAAGATACGGACTTTTTTTCAACACAGCACTGAGACTCTTTATACAATTCCTAAATGATATAATAAGAACCTATTTATTAACATAAGAATATTAGGGTTAACTCTTAGAAGAAAAGAAAAACCTAAGTAAATCTTTGGGAATGCCAATGAACGCTGGATAAATAAGATATCTTTGATACTTAAAGGAGATTATGACATAAATGTTATTTCGAAAAATTCCTGTTGAATTATTTAGAAATACTATTTTCCATAGATCCTTCAATATCTATCTATTATAATTACCGTTTGAATATAGGCTTTTTGTATTATTATGAAACAATCCTATTTAAGGGAATTTCCCCAATATTTGGTATAATCCAGTTTCCATAATAGGTCCGATTTTTTTCTTCAGAAATATGAGTTTATGAAAGGCGATAAATAAACTAAACAATTAATTAATTGTATTTGAAAAAATCACATTAATCCAATTAATCTTTGTTTCTTAATCATCATTTAAATGAAGATAAATTGAAGTTTTGTTCAGTAAAGGTAATTTTGCAAATATAATGGTTCGAAACCCTCCAGAAGACTTGACTTTCATCCCCGTTTCAGTGAAAGAAGACTGTGAACATTGATGTGTTTTTTTTTTGAATGTCAAATTCGCAATAATCCCAAAATTTTTTGAAATTATTTGAAAATTGGAGATATAGAGAAAAAGAAGGATTCTAAATCTTATTATGAATATGTGAAGTCAAATCAGAGTATGATCATTTCATCAATTTCCAGTGATAATGAGGATGTTTTTAACTTCATCTTGATATTTTTACTCAAGTAGTATCTTTACCATACGAGGTAGTTTCTGTCAGCAATGAGCACTTTGAAGCAACCTTCTCTTTGTTATTGAATTGCTTTCATGGAATGAAATCACTTCCTCTTGATTGAAAAAAATATGTCATTTTTTCATCAGATGGATGAGAAGATTTCATTTGAGAGATTTCTTTTTGGAGATGGAAATGAAATTAGAATAAATGATATGGAATTTTTTGTCGATAGAATTTTTATGTTGCCAAAGATCCGGCCACATCAACTTGAAAAAGCAGTGAGATTAACTGTTGAGTATAGTCAGATTGCTGATTTCAAGCGAAAACTATTAGAAAAATCTTATTATTGCCCAGTTTTGATATATCAATTGTACAAGAGAGGTATTTTTGTATTTGAAGAAATCGAACCTTTCTTGAAAAATGACTACACTTTCTTGTTATGTTATTATTTTCGGAAAGAGATCAAGGATTTCGAGAGTTTTATCAAAAGTAAGTCCAAGCCTTATGATATTGATGAATCATTCTTTGAGAATGAAAATGATATGGATCAATTGATCGAATATGGTTATTTGACCTCAAGTATTGAGTATTGTCTCAAGTATGATGCGATTAATGATTTAGTTGTTTTTGATAATTTTAAAAAAAAACCAAGTTGGAGTCCGTTTGAGTGGAGTAAAATGCCAGAATATCTTGATCTCTTATCTTTTGCTGGCTTTTTTGGCTCAATCAAGTGTTTTAAGAATTTATTAATGAAAGGATTTGAGATAAATTATTATGTGTTATCTATGGTTGTCTGTGGTGGCTCTTTTGATCTTTTCCATATATGTCAAGGCCTACAATCAGTAACACTAGATCTTGTTTGTTATGCATCTGAGTTTTTCCATCTACCATTGTTAGTTTTCTTCTTAGATAATGGAGCTGAAAAAAATGCAAATAATAAATGGGTTGATTTTTTTTTATGGTGTTAATCCTCTTCATTTATCTGCTGCTAATGGTCATCTTAGTGTTGTTGAATATCTAGTTAATCAAAAAGCTGATATAAATGAAAAATCACAAAACAATGAGTTTTTAAATATAATTGGACTCCTCTTCATTTGGCAGCTGAAAATGGTCATCTTATTGTTGTTGAATATCTTGTTAATCAAAAAGCTGATATAAATGCAAAAAATAATTATGTTGATTTTTTATATTTGATTGGACTCCTCTTCATTTTGCTTCTAGATATGGTCATCTTAGTGTTGTTGAATATCTAGTTAATCAAAAAGCTGATATAAATGCAAAAGATAATAGTGTTGAGTTTTTATATTTAATTGGACTCCTCTTCATTTTGCTTCTAGATATGGTCATCTTAGTGTTGTTGAATATCTAGTTAATCAAAAAGCTGATATAAATGCAAAAGATAATAGTGTTGAGTTTTTATATTTAATTGGACTCCTCTTCATTTTGCTTCTAGATATGGTCATCTTAGTGTTGTTGAATATCTTGTTAATCAAAAAGCTGATATAAATGCAAAAAATAAAAATGTTGATTTTGTATATTTAATGATACTCCTCTTCATTCTGCTGCTTCTAATGGTGATCTTTGTGTTGTTGAATATCTAGTTAATCAAAAAGCTGATATAAATGCAAAAGATAATAGTGTTGATTTTTTATATTTGATTGGACTCCTCTTCATTGGGCTGCTCGAAATGGTCATATTAGTGTTGTTGAATATCTTGTTAATCAAAAAGCTGATATAAATGCAAAAGATAAAAATGTTGATTTTTTATATTTGATTGGACTCCTCTTCATTATGCTGCTAATTATGGTCATCTTAGTGTTGTTGAATATCTTGTTAATCAAAAAGCTGATATAAATGCAAAAAATAAAAATGTTGATTTTGTATATTTAATGATACTCCTCTTCATTCTGCTGCTTCTAATGGTGATCTTTGTGTTGTTGAATATCTAGTTAATCAAAAAGCAGATATAAATGCAAAAAACAGCAATGTTGATTTTTTATATTTGATTGGACTCCTCTTCATTTAGCTTCTAGATATGGCTATCTTAGTGTTGTTGAATATCTAGTTAATCAAAAAGCTGATATAAATGCAAAAGATAATAGTGTTGAGTTTTTATATTTGATTGGACTCCTCTTCATTTAGCTTCTAGATATGGCTATCTTAGTGTTGTTGAATATCTAATTAATCAAAAAGATGATGTAAATGCAAAAAAACAAAGATGGCAAAACACCATTGGGATTAGCAAGTAAATCGAATATTGTTAAATTACTCAACAACGAGATTAGAGAAAAGAGAATTAATTAAAATAGGATTCATGCGATTCTAAACGAAAAAGATCACCATATTTGAGTTCATGAAACATGATTGATGTGGAGAAATTATTTAGCAGAATCAAGAACATTAGGGTTGGTTGCAGTTAAAAAAACCTCAATAAATGAGGATGACTCAGAAATTATTGATTATCAGAATGAGATTCGTATACTTTCTCAAATGAATTCTCAATTTATTATTAGATTTTTTGGAACAACAGATAGTAATGGAGGGGTTTCTATTGTCGTGGAATATGCGGCAAACGGGTCTCTCTGTAAATATTTGGAAAATATAAGAAAGCAGAAAGTCGAAGCCAATTTTTATGAAAAAAAAGTATCAAATAGCGATCGATATTGCCAGAGGATAATGCATTCTAAAAGGATTTTGCATCAAGATTTGAGCAGTATGAATTATGTTCTTGATGAGAATTTGAGAGCCAAAATTGCAGGTTTTGGTCTTTCATAGGTGAAAACTCGAAATCAAAAACAATTATTGGTGTTACAAATAATGTTCTTGGGTCTCAAAATTGGAAGGCTCCAGAAACATATGATGAGAGTAGTTTATATACAGAGAAAACAGATACCTATTCTATTGGAATCGTTTTTTGGGAGCTTGCAACATGTGAGTATCCATTCGAAAAATGCTGTGTTCTATGACTCAGTACTGCGTAGGCTTGAATAGCGTTCTTCAAATGAGCTTGTTGAATCAACAAAAAATGATGGCTAGTCTCTTTCTTTGATTCATTATTTGATATTATGTTTTGTTCTTTTTTTTAATACATTAGATATGGGCAAGGTTATTTTAATGGGAGGTAAGGATGGTATGGGCTTCTCAACTTTTATTGTATCTGGTATCGGGGTTATAGCTATATTATCATTTTTTATTTCCTCAGAAACCCCAGTGGTTTCAAAATCGAAATGGTAGAATAAGAGTATTAACTTGATCATCATAAAATCCAGATCTAAACACATGATCACGATTTATTTCAGGTATTACTTGAGCCTTCTTGTTTTTTTGGGTTTTTCTACTTTCATGAGTATTTTTTTTGTTCAAATATTTTTGCTTGCTTTTTCAAAGCTGATTACCAGATTTCTCTATTAGGCTTTGAGATTTTCGAACCTGGTTTTTCAACAATTGGATAGCCGATTCAATTATGAATCAGATCTAAAACAGAATTCAAATCATTCTCTGGAATATGAAAAATCTAATTAAAAGTAAAATATTATACCTTATATTAAATTTTTGTGTATTTAAGAATTCAATGCGAGAATGGTTGTGTACAGACATATTCATGCAATTTTGTTTTGATATACGCGTGAAGGTGTACACACACTTTGCATAGCTAAGGGTATACACAGGCATGAACCTACGCGTTTTATGTGGGTGTGAGCGTGTCTTTGACCCACAGCATCACATCCCAGATGACCCATGAATCTGTGTCAAGAAGTTATTCTAGGGATCTTTTGTGTGGAGGACCATGAGGGTGTGTTCATGGGTAAGTAGCAATAGAAACACAGACGAGAACCCTCAACGAAATAACCTTAACCTTTTGACCGCCCTCTTATAGCAACGCCCCCTAACTTCTTTCAATTCATAAATTGTTCAAGAGAGCCATTTTTTGTAACTTCAAGTGACCAAAAAATCTGTAAACTCCCAAAAATTGGTTAACACATATGCTATTGTTGAAATTTTTTCTCATAATCAAAATAAATGAAAGCCACCATGATTGTTTGAGAAAAACAATCATGGTGGCTCAGAATTGAATCCTTACACAATAAATTGAACCATTGATCTATGCTTTGTTAATCAAAGATTCACTCGAAACATTCAAATTTGAGTAGATATTAGGGATTTAATATTTAACTTGATACATTGATTTCTCTATCAATATTGATTAAAATACATGCATTTGATAAATATTATGTGTATTATGGTACTATGCAATAA
>Ga0209639_1000398_pt1 | contig 63506 bp, 49 predicted proteins | sample EPASupsiteHSE605_FD_187268 | JGI IMG/M metagenome (GOLD analysis project Ga0209639, IMG submission 187268) | Bioremediated contaminated groundwater from EPA Superfund site, New Mexico - Sample HSE6-05 (SPAdes) (version 2) | ecosystem: Environmental > Aquatic > Deep subsurface > Groundwater >... | reverse complement strand
CTTATCACATCCTAGCCATAGGTGGCTGCAACCGCCTGTGGCTATGGTGTCAAAAAACATTATATTGAAAAAAGTGACGATTTTAGATTATTAAGGTGCATGTCGAAAAACCTGCGAGGGTTCACTTCATCCCAGACTTAAAAGTCTGGGCATTCGTGACCCTCCGCGCTCCCATAGCAGTAAATTTTTTCATTATGTGGTACGTTTTAGTTACCATATGAAACATCTTTTTTCTGATACCGTAGCCGCTGATACGATCCCGCTCAAACTCGTTGTATATCTCGGGCTACTTGCAGCGGTCTTGATTTTAGTTGCTCAGGCCTGGAGTACGGCAGTTCTTTTTATGGATGATGCGGAAATCGAAGCTCAGGTTGAAACTGCTTCCCTGTCGATCCGTTCAATCCAGGGAGGATATGCCCGAAACCCTGATGACAGTTTCAGTCCTCCGGGGAATATGTGTACTCTTGAATTCTCTCTTCCGGATTCAGTCAGATATATTAGCTTTGGAGTGGACCCTGACCCTGAATGCAACGGAAACCTGAGCGACTCCGAGTGGACTCTGGAAAACAATACCATAATTTACCAGTATAAAAACGGAGTTAAAAAAAGAGTATTTCTTGAAGGGAACCCTGTTTATTTCGTAAAGGGCGAGCGTAACTCAGAAGGAATATGGACCCCGCTGGTAAATCAGAAAAACAATGAAGTATTCTTATCTCTTGAAAAGACTGGGGTGGTAATAGAATATCCGATTTCAGGAGAATTCTCATTCGAAATGGTCATGCAGAACGAGATCAGATACACCATGTCTCATTTCTAAAGAATATAGTAAACTCATGAATTAATTACATTCGTAAAAACAGTTTATAGTTTATACGAACTACACATTGCATTTAAATTATTAAAGTTTTATAGTTGTCGAAAAAACGCGGGCAGGAAAGACTCAATCCGGACACAGGAACCACGGAAGACACGGAAAGCACAGAAATCCCTATGCCCGTAATTCCTTTCTTCCGTGTTTTCCTTGCTTTCCGTGGTTTTAACTCACTTTATTTTCATACTTTAAAAGGGCAGGGAAGAACTCAATCAGGACACAAGAACCACGGAAGACACGGAAGGCACGGAAGACTCTGTGCCCTTTTTTCTTTTTCCGTGTTTTCCTTGCTTTCCGTGGTTTTAACTCACTTTATTTTCATACTTTAAAAGGGCAGGGAAGAACTCAATCAGGACACAGGAACCACGGAAGACACGGAAAGCACGGAAGACTCTGTGCCCTTTTTTCTTTTTCCGTGTTTTCCGTGTTTTCCGTGGGTCTTTTTTCGTTTATATGTGAAGGAATTTAGAGATGAGAATATAATTTCATATTTCTTAACTTATATAGTGTCAATTTTTAATATGATAACTATAATTGCCTGGGGAAGTAATCAGGAATAAGAATTAAGAGTAATGAATCAGGGCAGAAGCAAGAATTAAGAGTGACAATAGGTAAGAATGAAGGAGTAGGGGTGAGAATGAAGGAGTAGGGGTGAGAATGAGGGAATACGGGTGAGAATGGGGGTAAACTCAAGGGTAGGAGATCAATAAAGCTCTTGCAGGCGCGCCGTCACAACCTTCAATTTTCAGAGGCAGACACAGGAAAAAATAGATTCCTGCTTCCACTGAACTGAGTTCGAGACATTCCACTATATTCACGTTGCTTGAAAGTAGTGTATGATGAGCAGGCAGGTTTTCGGAATGTAAGTTGTCCACGGAAAAGCTGTCTATTCCAATGGTTTTGAACCCTTTCCCAACAATCCATGTTGCTGCACTTTCGTCAAGGTATGCGGGATCAGAATTTTCTTTTTCAGCCTTTACGCTCTGAGAACTTACTTCAACAATTTGAGAACTTATCTCTCCGGCGCCATTTTGTTTTCTTGAAGTACCTTCTGTTTTCAGAAGGAGAATCGAGATATTTTCAGAGACTTCTTTATTCCTGAATGCTCTTTCAAGGATATCGACGGTCAATACGCCTGAAAGTGAAGTAAAATCGAGAAGACGTGCCATGCCCATGAGATTTTCAAGTTCCAGTTTGTCAACAGGCAGACCATTGTTCAGGACATGAGAAGGAGCATCAACATGGGTACCTGTGTGGCTTCCAAAACTTAACATCGATACGGCAAAGCCTTCCTTTTCAAGAGTACAGACCTTTTCTATTGAGGGTTTCGGATCTCCAGGAAAGATCCTCGTACAAGGGGAAATCGGAGTTGTAATATCTATGATTTTTCCGTGAATCGGAATCTTTTCCACTTTAAGCACCTCATTCCATATAGATAATGGATCTGTTCGTGCACTCATCTATACATTTCATACAGTGAGTGCATTTCTCCTGGTCGATTTTTGCAAGCTCGTTTTCTTCGTAGATTGCGCCTGCAGGGCAGATATCCTTACATCTTCCGCACCTTTTGCAGCCAAAAACCACGACGTATCCAGTTTTTTCTGACATCAGTGAACTTTTGGCACCTTATGGATATATTGGTTTCCAGTCAGAAGAAATCCTTTTTCATTAAATTTCCTCATCCTGAGTATATCCCTATTACCATCACTGAGCATCTTCCTATTATTACCTTCACTGAGTATATCCCTATTATTACCCTCGTTGAGCATCTTCTTATTATTACCCTTAGCATGCCGATGCCTGAAAACAAGCCTTATATATAAAAAAAGAATATGCAGGTTCAGGTATGGAGAAGTTCACTGAAGACGAGACTGGCTCTTTTTGTAGCTATCTTTCTGAAGGCTGCAGACTCTGCCAGGAAGGGGCAAAAATGGTACTCTTTGTAACCGGCCTTTGCTTTAAAAGCTGCTTTTACTGCCCCCTTTCCGATGAAAGGCGTGGAAAAGACCTTGTTTTTGCAAACGAAAGGCCTGTAAAAAGCGATGAGGATTTGCTGAAAGAAGCTGCGCTTATGGATGCTCTCGGGACAGGGATCACAGGCGGAGAGCCCCTCCTGAAAATAGAAAGAGTCCTGCACTATATCAGGGTGTTGAAATCTTCTTTTGGAAAAGAACATCATATCCACCTTTATACTTCTCTGGCTCCTGACAGGCAGGTCCTTGAAAAACTTGCCGACGCAGGCCTTGACGAAATTCGTTTGCATCCACCACAGGCAAGCTGGGAAGACCTCAAGCACAGTCTTTATGAAGATTCCCTGCAAAATGCAAAAGAGCTGGGTATCGAGGCTGGAATTGAGATTCCTGCTCTTGAAGGAGCAGAAAAAGTTGCAGCTTTTGCAGAAGAAATAGGAGTTTTCCTTAACCTGAACGAACTTGAGTTTTCCGACAATAATTCAAAAGCGCTCCTGAAAAACGGCTTCTTTCTTGAATCAGACATATCCAACGCAGCTGCAGGCTCCTGCAAGTGCGCTGAAACTGCTTTCTCAGCAGGCAAAAGAGTGCATTTTTGTTCTTCAACTTATAAGGATGCAGTCCAGCTCCGCAAAAGATTTCAGCGGATCGCAAAGAACACGGCAAGAGAGTTCGATGAAGTCACTGAAGACGGGACTCTCGTATACGGGGTCATTGAAGGTGGAAATCAGGAACTCGTAGAAGAGACTCTGGAGAATATGGAAATCTCCTCTGAATTGTTCGAAAGAAAAGAAGAGAAAATCGAAATAGCCTGGTGGGTACTGGAAGACTTAAGAAATGAGATCAAAGAAAAGCTGGAACCCCTTGGGACAAAGATTTTCATTATTGAAAGGTATCCCTTTGAAGATGGGATGTTGGTAGAACTGATCCCTCTTTAAGACTTCTTATTTAATATTTGTAATAAGTCTTATATACTTTCGAAACCTGTTTTTCTTGACTTACATATATATTTAAAAAAAGTGTCTTGTTATGCCCTATCCAGTTGCACATGTTCTGTTCTTTGTGTTCTGTATCAGCGCAGTGGCGGTCTATGCTGTTGTCAGATCAATTTTTCGCAGGGAACTCTCTTTTTGGGGTTCAATGCAGTTACTGTTATTGCTTTTTGTAGGCAGTTTATCTACTCTGTTTCCGGATATTACGGCCGTTTATAATCTACTCGTAAACAACACCTTAGAACACTGCTGGGTCGGCCCGGTCCCAACGCATTCATTCCTATTCAGTTTTTCTGCAATCCTGTTAGGAACGTTTGTGGGATATCTTGCATATAGGAAGTTTGGAAAGGCAGTATACCTAGGCCTTTTTGCAGAAGCTGCTTTTCTTTCTCACTTATTGCTTGATGATATAGGGGAAGGAGGTTGTAATTATTTATATCCGGTATACGATGGAAGAATCAGCATATTCTCATTGATAGATGCAGGTTTTCAGGAAAATGGTCTCATTCTTTATCTTATAAAATCTTTTGTATCGGTCTTTTTTGTTTGCTTTGTAATAATGATGGCGCTTTTTGCCTTAAATCATCTTGGTTTCGAGTTCAAATACAAACCCGAAAAGTGAACGTTTTTCTTCATCTTTTATCCCATTTTTCTTCTTTCATTATCTTATTTTTCTTGTATCTTTTTTTCTTACTTACTTTTCTTTATTCAACAGAATTAAGGTCATGAGAGGTAGCTACTGGAAGCAGCAAGCGTAAGACCCAGAGTTAGCCAGGATTCATGTCAGAAGAAGAACTTGAACTTTTAAAATAAAAGGAGAAATAAAAAGTACAAAGGAGAAATAAACAGTACAAAGGAGAAATAAAAAGTACAAAGGAGAAATAAAAAGTATAACTCTCCAGGAAAATGGTCAGAACTATCAAAATCAGGTTTGAAGCTCTCCAACGCCCTCGAGTTTTTTAACAACCTTTGCAGGGTAGCCCAGAGCGAGACTATTTGGAGAAATATCGCGGGTAACTACGGATCCGATTCCTATGATGGAATTTTCTCCAATCTCAACTCCCTGAGTAATTATGCATCCCGGATTGACAGAAACTCCACGTCCGATTATTATGGGGGCCATGCTTCTCGGATAAGCCTGTCTTGTAGTTAAACTACCTCTCGAATGTGCGGATAATATGCACCGATCCCCGATTTCAGCATACTCTCCTACTGTAATTAATTCAGGGTGTATTCTATCAAAAACGACGTCATAACCTATGTACACGTTTTTCCCAATATTTACGCCCCTCATCCTGTGAAATTTTGCTCTCCAGGAAGGAACAGGAACGCTTGAAGCGAGGCGTTCCAGAATCCAGTTCTTAAAATATTTCAATCCAAACAGGAGTTTATTACTCTGGTAATAATTGGCAATTTCGTTATAGGTTACTTTATCTCTGTTAGATATTACTTCAGTCATGGTAGTACCCCCCATTTTTCAATTAAATTATTTACTATCCATTACTCTTCAACGGATAAATATATTTCTCACAGTTTTCCCTTTGTTAAAATTGCCACTGAAATGTAAGTCGTTTTGAAATAACTCTTTTGTTAGCCTTTAATTCTGGTTACAAGCTTTAAAAGAAATGATTTCTTTATTTCTACTGCATCATTAGGACAAAGTTCGCGGCAACAATAACACTGGATGCATTTTTCTTCGTTGATTTTGAGCGTCCTGCCCGCTTCTTCAATGGCATATGCTGAACAGTTCAAAACGCAGGCTTTGCAAAGCGCGCAGCTTGAAGTGTTGATAAAGGGCTTTACAATTAACCGCTTTCGAAGAATTCTCATAAGAAAAGACGGCATGTAGGCAGTAATTCCACCTTCCGGTCTTTTGAACCTGACCTTTACCTCATCCAAAGGTGTGCCCACAATCTCCGGATGTTCTGCCCCAAACCCCCTTGAGAGTGCAGCTTTGTTTGTAGGAACCTTTAAAGGATCGATTCCTATAAGTTCAGAAGCCACGATATCAAGGGCTACGCAGTCGTAGCTTGCCATGATCACGCCTGCAAAGACAGGTGTACCGTTCGAAGGGCCATTTCCCTCCATTCCAATCACACCGTCCATGACTGCAAGGTGAGGCTTGACAATAGAGTAAATATCAACAACTGCGTTTCCAAAACGGTCACGGTCTTCCAGGAAGTGAGCTTGTTTTCGGTTTTTCTGAGGGATGGTGCCAAAGAAGTTTTTGACAGCTCCTGTATAGAGTGTAAGTTCATGGGTCTTGAGCTTTGGAAGTGAAATTATTACGTCTGCCTCGAGTACTGCTTTTGCTATGTGCAGATGCGAGAACTGTCTGGAATTGAGAACATCAACTTCAACATAACCAGAAGTCTCGAAATTGATTAACTCTGCCCCGCAGCTGGAAGCGACGTCTTCAATGCCCGATGCTTTAAATGCCTGCGAAGTGTTGGTAGATCCAGGCTTTACAATTCCGGATCCGTCCCCTATAACTGGAATACCTCCTACCTCTGAAACCAGTTCGCACATTGCAGAGACTATTGCCGGATGGGTTGTGACAGCATCCTCTGGAGGTCGAGCGGCAAGTACATTGGGTTTGAGCAGTACACGGTTGCCAGGAGCTATAATCTTCTCAAGGCCGCCTATAAGGTTGAGCGACTCTCTTATCGCGTCTTTTGCGTTTGAATAATCGCTGCAGTGAACAATAGAAACCCTGGTATTCATAATCACACGTGATATACTGTATACTTTGGTTAAATTTTTCTCATCTCTTCTACCCGTCTAAAACCAGTCTAAAACAGTGGTCTTTCCAGCACAGCCCGGAAAGATTAACTTAAAAAAGTTATTTTTTGAAGGCAAAGCTGTAAAATCCCGGCCTGTGACTCTTATAACTTTGCCTCCAGACATTTACCTTCCTGCAGTTTATCTGTTAAGATAGTAAACTGGAGGGGTGGCTCTAATATATTCTGTTGTGTTCTTTACTCTTTCAATGTGTTTTTTAGTTTTTTCTATCTTGTCTCTGGAAAGGCCTGTATTCTTTTCAATTACCTTAAGAGGTAAGTTATGTTCAAAGGAATACAGCAACTGGTCCATGATGTGCATGGGCATGCGCCAGTAGAATTCCTGGTCAGTCGTATAATGGCTCCAGGTATCAGCACTTGGAGGGCGCTTCATAATCTCTTCGTTGACTTTCAAATGTTTCCCCAGAGCGTAGATCTGAGTCTTGTAGCAGTCAGCCAGAGGCTCGAGGTCTACACCTCCGTCTCCATATTTCACAAACTGACCGAGGACAAGTTCGGTTTTGTTTGTTGTACCGCAAACCACGTAATTCATCTGTTCGGCATACATATACTGAATTACCATTCTGGACCGCTGTTTGACCCCCTGCAATCCTATAAGTTCCAGATAGTCAGTTGCCTTCAGCCTGTACTTTCCAACCATTTCACCATCTTTCATCAGTCGAATATAAGGGACATTCAAAAGTTCCTGGTCAAGGAGATCAGGTAGAACCAGCGATGTTTTGTGTATTTTGGGGTCGTATTCGGGGCAGGCTCTCTTTATAACCTGTTCCTTCTTCTCATAAATGTTAAGGGATTCCAGGATTGGAGAGATCGGGACTTCCTCGTAAGCCACTCCAAGGCTTTCGCAGATTTCTGCACCCAGAGTTTTACTGGAAGGAGCCGATTCTTTTTCAGGAAGGAGGATTCCGTAAACGTTTTCCTTTCCCAACTCCTGTACACAAAGGGTAAGAGCTACAGCTGAATCAATCCCACCTGATACTCCTAAAACTGCTCCTTTTTTCTTAAAACCTACAATCTGATTTTTGATAAAACTTCTTATATTTAAGGCTACATTTCCAATGTCTCTGTTAAGTTCTTCCATTATATTTACATTCAATTCTTCCACTACTTGCATAATATTTTTCCCCCTAAAATAATTTGACTGTTTATCTTAAAGTGATTTGACTGTTTATCTTAAAGTGATTTGACTATTTAACCCAAGATCAAATAGTAGTTAATATCTTTTGAGAGTTTTTCACATTCAATTTAAGCTTCTTTGCAGCTTCCTCTATCAATGGTTTTGAGAGCTCTTGGTTAATCTTTTCAAATCCTTCTTCCCTCGACATCTCTCCGCTTCGGACAAGCCCTGCTGTATCAAAGGCGTATGGGTGGAATCCGTATTTTTCCAGGTGGTTATAGCAGGCAAAGGAGTTCAATGTACAATTGGTTGAATTACTGTCATTGATACCAGGTTGTTCCCATCCGATTTTCAAAAGTATTTCCAGCACTTTATCTTCACTATATTCCCATAGACAGAGCGGATGCAGAATACTTAGAGCAGTATCCCCCATATTTTCGATAACCTCTTTTTTTAGAAGGAAAAGCTCATCTTTATCCTCAATGCCTATTTTTTCAAGCTGCTTCTCAAAAAGGCTTCTGGACCACTGTATAAAGTTAGGCGAGAGGTTGATTATGGGGTTTGGAGACTGTCCGCCTGTAAAAGCAAACACGATAAAAGGTGCTTTCTGAATAATGGCCTGTTCTATCAGCTTCTGCTTGATGATAGTGATACAGGTGTTACAGATGTCACTTGCCCTGTATTTGGCAAATTTGGGAAATGCATCATAAGACTCGGCTGCTTTCCGGAATGTATCATAAAGGATATCCTTTTCCATTGTCAGCTGGAAATAATCGGAGCCTGTGATCTTGCACATCTTTTTTGCGTTTTTTACTGCACCTTCGGAAGTGAACCCATTTTGAAACTGGACAGCCAGCACCTTCAGGAAAGGATAGTCCTTTTTGAGCTTATAAAGCGTATACGAGGAGTCTTTTCCCCCGGAAAGGGCATAAATAACATCGTAATTTCCCTTTCCCCTGTATTCTTCAAAAAGTTCCTCAATTTTTGTCAGATATTCATTCTTTTCCTTTGAAGAAAGAGGCGTATATGTTTCACAGAAATGGCAGAGCCCGGTTTCCTTATTGATAGTTATACCTGGAATATCCGAATCCAGAACACACTTTTTACACACTAGCTTTGACATGTTGGTATTCCTCTATGATGGATCGATTGGATATTTTCCCGTTCTCGCTTAATGGGAGATGGTCGATGAGCAGTATTTCTCTTGGGCACAGGTAACCTGGCAGGCTCTTCCGGCAGAATGCAAACAGAGTCTCGATTTCTGTCTTTTCTGTAGGTATGACCATGAGGCTGATCGCAGTTCCCATAAATTCGTGGGATACAGGTACAACAAAAACTTTGGAAAGCTCGTTATTCTCCTCGATAAGTTTCTCAATTTCTCTAGGGTTCACGCGATGATCGCCGATTTTTATGAGGTCATCTTTGCGTCCCAGCAGTCTGATATACCCATTGGGAAGTTTTTGTGCGAGATCTCCTGTATGCAGCCATCCGTCTATGATCCTTTTTCCAGTGGCGATTTCATCGTCAAGATAGCCCAACAGAATGTTGTCTCCCCTGGCGACCAGTTCACCTGTTATGTTTGGCTCTACCGGTCTGTATTCAGAATCAAAGACATCCAGCGCAACTCCGGGAATAGCTTTTCCTATCGTGTCAACGAATTTATCAGCGTCTTCTGCTGGCACATAGGCAAGCCTTGCAGTAGCTTCTGTTTGCCCGTACATTGGCACAATCTCAAGCCCAGGAGCTAGCTCTCGGATTTCTTTTACAATTTCCCTATCCATGCCTCCGCCTGCGGAAGCAGCAGTTCTGACATTAGTAAAAGCTTTTTTGAATCTATCCGGATACTTGAGAAGCATACGATAGGTGCTGGGTACCCCATAGAAGATTGATACTCCTGATCCTATCAGATTGAAAACCGAGTCCATAAAATTCATGTTTCCAATTCTGATGGAGCCGCCAGCTATCAGGTGGGAATCGATTATGGAATTCCCAAATGCATGGTGTGGAGATATTATCAGTGCTGCTTTATCTTTAGAGGTGATGCCAAGTACTTCTATTATTGATTCTCCATTTGCTACCAGGCTTCTGTCACTCAACATAACCCCTTTAGGAGTGCCTGTCGTGCCTGAGGTGTAGAGGACCAGCCGCAGTTTGGGGTTGTTGATTTCGGCTTCTATCTTCTTACGAAGAACCTTTACAGAACTATCACTGGAACAAACGATTACTGTTCCAAAACGCTCAAAAAAACTCTCCCCAAACCTTGAATACTGTGTATCGGTTGTAATTATATTGTTAACATGGGCAGTATCAAGGATTCGCTCAAGACTGAACTCAGGAAATTCTATTGGCAGAGGGATTGCAATGTTTTCTGACCGATATACAGCCATGAGTAATTTTACATACTGTATGCCGGATTCTGCCAGTATTGCAAATCTGCAATGCTTAAAATCCATCAGGGGTGAAGCAATGATGTTTATATCCTTCTCGAGACAGCTATAGGAGATTGAATTTTTGCCTTCTTCCAGGGCAATATTTTGAGGAGTTTTTCTGGCGTATTCTGTGATATACGCATCAATTCGCATATTTTGTTCACTTCGCCAGTTTGGTTATCATATTGGTAATTCCCTGCAATGAGTCAAAATTTTCCGGTGTAAGCATGTTTTCTGGAATTTCGATAGAATATTTCTCACAAATATAATCCATGAGTTCAAGCAGACCAATCGAATCTATGATGCCGTTTTGAGTAAGAGAATCACTATCTTTCAAGTGAGTTTCCTTATCCATAAAAGAGTTAGCCTTCAAATAATCAATTATACAATCTTTTATCTGTTCCATGTATCGTTATCCCCTTTGCTTTCGTTTAGCGGATCGTCGTTGTGAATAACACACTCTGTCCATTATCGTCTGAAAGCCCCAAAGTTAATTATGTAATTCAACTATATAAATAATTTGAAGCATTTTATTGCAGGTAAAAAACAATGCTACGAAAGAAATGAATACAAACTGATTGGTAAAAAAGTAGCAGATGGACCTGTAAAAGAAGGGGTAATTCAGTTTAGAGTCGTTTGGTACTATATATTTTAATCTTTGACTGTATAAAATTATTACTACTTACATTTTGAAAGCACTCAGCACGCCGTACTCAGCATTAAGTGGATTGGAAAGAGTTAATAGTAAAAAGAAAAAAACTTTTAATAAAAATTAGTTTGAAATGTTTACTTCGCTAGAATTTTTTGTTTTTATCTTCCGTAGGTTCATAAAGTGTTATCTTAGGAAGACAACTTATATTGAGAGCACATGGGTTTGTATCGGTAATGACAGAAAGTATGTATTTGTTATTCAAAATATAACTTAAATGGAAGACACTGCTGAGATCCAGTTCCTTATTAAGACTGGACAGCATGCTTTTATTCGAAAACTTACAATATGCTTCTTTGAGAGTCCATACCGTTAAAAAGTCAAGCTCATTTCGGAAATCTTCGATTTTTAAGGCTGGAGTCTGCAGGTATTTTAAAACTTTTCCAGGAGAAATCAATTTTTTAAGCTCGATATCTATGCCGACTTCGACTTTTGATATTGCAAGGGAAGCAATGTTCCCGGTATATGAGATGCATATATGTAGCTCTTTATGATTTCGTATGTGAACTTTTCCGTATTCGTCATTATATGTACCTATTTCAGAGATATGCTGATTTTTTAGGAGGCATCCTGGAATATATTTTAGAATATATTTTAGAACGATCCTGGAGACAATGTACCTTTTCTTAAAATAATTAGTTTTTAAACTTTCCAGATGTTCCTTTTCGGTTCTGTCGAGGTGCTCAGTGCTCAGGACATTATAGCTATCCAGGTTAATTAGTAAAATAAGGATGTCATTTTGTTCCCATAAATGAAGAATGTTTTCAAGAGGAATGGGGGGTGACAATTCTAAATATCTAGTGTACATGCCAGCTCACGATATATTACAATTAACCTGTATATAAAAGCAGTAATTAGGATCAACCGCAATGTCGAAAAATTACCAACTTTTATCCGGCCAGATATTCATCAGGTTTTCCTGGAGAGAACCTTACCCAGGCCTTTAAGCTTTAACAATCTTGTACGAGAAATTTTTCCTCAGAAGAGGCTGATTTTAAGAAATATGAAAGATTATTATACAAAAAATATAAATTTATAATGTATTGTATTTAATTACAAGATAACTGTATTTCTGATAATTTATTATCTCTAAAGATTTTTGGGCCGTGTGCCGATTTTTCTGTAAACTCACAAATCTCAAGAAGTTATGGGATAGTTCCATATCGGAAGAACAAAAATTACACACAGTACACAAAAAATTGACTTCGAGCTTACAGCAAATTCGCGATACTACCAATTTTTGGATAATATTTATCAGCGTTATCCTCGACATCAGATTCATACTCCAAGATGAGTATCTCAAAAAAAGTAATCCTAAAATATATAAACGATAAGGATATAGGGTATTCGATTCTTAGCGCCCCCTACTCGAGGGTCAAATGTCTTAGAAGCCGGAATCAAAATAATATGAATATTAATATGAATATAATACAATATCAATATAATTCGAATCATCATTAACTGAGGTGTCCGAAACTGCAGACTGCGGAAGAAAGGGTAAGAGCGAGATTGATAAAGTATCTCGGCAGGGATGAAAACGGGATACGCAAGGTTGTGCTCAGTCTCTTCCTGACCGGAGACAAGTTCACCACCGGTGAAGTTTATGACTTCCTCGATAAAGGAAATTTCGAGGTAAGCTACCGGGGAGTGTCAGCCATGGTCGGGCTTATGAATACGAGGCTTGGGATCCTGAGCATAAATGTCACCGGCGACCACAACGTGTATTCCCTGAAAGAAAATTATAAAAACATTGTTGGTTCTGTGCTTGAGAATTACTGACTTTTGATGTCTGAGCTTCATTATATGTGCTATTTTTTAGAGAACTTCAACAAACCCCTAAAATATGGGTATGTATGAGGATCTAAATAATAATCTTTGAATCGGAGGATCAAATGTCTCCTCCGATTTTTCTGTAAAATGCTAGAACATTAAGTTGAACTTAATTTTCCTGCAGATGGTCATGTAAGAAAAGTAGAATTCCAAAAGAGAAGTTTAGAGATAAAACATTTGAATCTACAATCTAACTTTGTTTTTTTAAGTATACTCTTAAAATTATATTTAGGTTATACTTTTTCATTCTCATGCGGACTAGTCAAGATTTTAATCTTAAATGAATATGTTTTGTAATTATTGTGCAAAAAACGGAATATACGAAGATAAAAATAAAAGCTGGTGACTATTTCCAATTATTTGGGTAAATAGATACATTTTTTATAATGAAATGTCATTTATCTCGTAAAATTCCTTGAAAAATCCGGCATAAAATAAAACTCTAATCATGCCCGGATTTAAATATTAAAAAGCATAAACATTTATTAAAAATCTGAAATAAAAATGTATTTTTGAAAGCTATCTACGTTTTGTTTGAGGATGAATGAGTGGGAGGGTAAGTACTGTGACGGAAGTCCAAAAGAATTTCCGATATGTGCAGTTGTCGAAAAGCGATATTTTCGGAGTCCTCCAGAACAACCGAAGAAGATGTGTTCTGGAAATTCTCCGTAATAAAGGAAGCCAGAGCATGCGCTCCCTTTCTGAGGAAATAGCACGTCTGGAAGCAGGAACCGAAGAGATAAAAAGCAGCATCCGAAAAAGTATATATGTATCCCTGATCCAGACTCACATTCCCAAAATGGAAAGTCTGGGGGTGGTTACTTACAACAGAGAAAAGGATAGTGTAGAACTTCTCCCCGCATCTCACGATTTTGATATCTACATGGAAACCGTCAAAAAAGGCGACATTCCTTGGAGTCAATTTTACCTGGGAATGAGTATTTTCGCCGTTGCCGGAAGCCTCACTATCTTTACAGGGCTCATCGAGTGGATCTCAAGTTCCCAATGGATGCTTTTCGTGAGCTTGATCTTTTTAGCTTCCTCAATAGCCCATCTGTGCCACGTTAAAAAACTTGAAGAATAGCCTATTCTCAACGTGCATGCCCTGATTCTTCAAATACAGACTAAGCATCTCCCGATAATGGTAATCCGTCATTATCGGGACAAAAATCTCTTTTGATCCTCTATTTTTTCCAGACTCCGCCTTATTTTTTTCCTGGACTTGAGGGCATCTCCAGACTAAAGTTCTACTCTCAGAGTCCTATCTCGCCCATAAAATTCTATATAAAGATACCGGGTCTTTATGTAAAAATACAGAGAGTATTCTTTGAAAGGCTCAGTTAATGTACCTTTTTTGCAGCATCCCGGCATCAACTCCCAGTTTCCTGTGACTTGAATTACATAGCCTCTTGATAACGTTAATCCCTCATTAATTGCCCGAAATCTCCGCTAATCCGCCAATAACTATCTTAAAACGATTCATAGAAGGTGATAGCTCAAATCAGCGGGAGTGGGTGGAAGATCAAATCCACATATGGGGTAGAAACATGGGGGAGTAAAGATAGAATCTACTAGAATTTACGCAACTTCTCCTCTTTTTCCTCCCGCTTATCGGACAGTAATTGACAATCCAAAAGAAAAAGGGGTATAAAAGAAATGTTGAACAAGAAAATACTTTTAAGTATACTGATAATCGGCCTGGTTGGTATTTTGGCGGGATCCTCAACATGGGCACGCTTCTCTGATTCGGAGGAGAATAGTGGAAATAGTATTACTGCAGGAACACTTAACCTTACTTTAGTTGACAATCCGCTTTTAATAACTAACGCAGCCCCAGGAGACTCTGGCACTAATTTCAAGGCACTCAAAAACGAGGGAACTCTCTCCGGAAAACTGTCCATTTATTTATCTACGGTCACAAATACGGAAGGCACATCCCCAGAGTTTCAGGTTGGCGGTCACGGAGATATTGGAATGACTGCAATGATGAAATTATGGATTGACAAAAACAAAAATGGAGTATTTGATGTAGGTTCTGATGTCGCATTGAAATATGATGGAACTATCACTGCGTCCCCGACCTACTACCTCATACAGCAATATTCTGGAAGTCACTGGGATAATGTCATACCGTCAATGGCATCAAATGACGAATACTACTTCATGATTGAATGGATAATTCCAAATGATGCTAGTAACGACATTCAGGGAGATAGTGTCAACTTCAATACCAGTTACACGTTAGACCAATAACGCAGAGATCAATCACAAATAGTGGGCTAATGCTCACTATTTTAAATTTAAAACGCTGAGACGTAATCAACTCTCGATAAAAAGTTATATAGTTGTGCTTCGATTTCTATTAGTAGTTTTGACTCTTCATGAGCAGGAACTTGGGAGTGAGTACGCCAATCAGACAAAATATTCAGAGCATTGATTTTGCTGACAACCGTTTTCATTTGCCGGGAGAAGTTACAGGCATGATTTTGACATGAGCTGTCTAACAATTCAAAAAATAAAAAGCTCGTGGAAACAGTGGGGGATAAGGGTGAGGATCATTTGCAAATTTATAGTTGTTTACTTGTTGCTTATTCCACTTCTATTAAATAGTACGTGTGCAAGCGTTACCGATACATTTGCGTATTTCACCGATGTAGAATACAGTGCTGGAAACACGCTTACTGCAGGTGTATGGGGCAATCGAACCCTTATCGACAGCGAAGCTGACTTTCTCACAGTATCTGACAGCAAACTCGTAAAAAGCGGCGAAAATCTTTACGGATTCAGCTTCGATATCAGTGGAACTCAAAATGTAACTATTGACAAAATTCAGTTATGGTGGAACATTTCCCAGGGTAACACCAGTCATATCACAAAGGTAACGATACACGGAAAAGAATTCTTCAACGGCAATAAATCAGCAGGGGAAATGATCGATGGGATAAACTATTTGCTTGAAGCGGGCTCTCCTGCAAAGTTTGAATTAGGTTTTGATAGTAGCGTTTCAGATCTGACTCCGTTTACTACTAACATAATTATGGGTGATGGATCTGTAAAGAGTTTCGTAACGGATCCAAAATATCGTTCGGATGTTCCGGAAGCTTAAGTGGATAAAATTTCTAATGTAGAGATGGGAATATGAAGAAAAAAGAAATTCTTCAAACAGCAATTGTGTTTTTAATTGCTATATTCCTCATTAGTGTCTTAATTCCATTCTTTACAGGGTCAGCGAAGGCTTTGGTCGTACTGAGTGGGAGTATGACGCCGCTGATGCTGCCTGGAGATATGATAGTTGTAGAATCAATCAGTCCGGATGAACTTATTGCCGGGGATATCATAGCTTTTCGGGATCCGGGGGGCAAGGATACATTTGTAACACACAGAATTATCAACATCGAAGAAGGCAAAGAACGAATCTTCAAGACAAAAGGGGATGCAAATGAGGAGAAAGACGAATTTACAGTTCCAGCGTCGGATGTGGTTGGAAAACTAGTCTTTGTCATCCCCTTTGCAGGGTATCTGCCTGAGGCTTCAAAGAACAAGATAATTTTTTTCTTCACAGTGACAATTCCGGCAATTCTCATAATACTGGATGAAGTTATGACAATGAGCAGATATTCCAATCCGACACGTGCCCGAAAAATTGAACGCAGGAAGAAAAAAGCCTCCAGGCGCGTTTCTTATGTGATTAAGGGGAAAAGGCTGGCAGCTTTAGTTCTGATAAGCGGATTTGTTTTCACAGGGTTGGTTGCGGATAATCTCGGAGAGAACGGACCTGTAGTCCTTGAGAGGAAGAATACGGTAGAAAACCCAGGATTCCTTCCTTCGGTATACGTGCTTATGCCGGAAAATTCCGGGCAGAAGCTCGGTATCGAGCCCTGGTACGCAGTGATTTCTCCAAATAATGAGATCCAGGTAATTGCTCCCGAAAATGCGCATGCTAAGATCAGTTCGGTACCTTATATCCTGCCAGTTTTCTGGATAATTTTGCTGGCAGAAATAAATTTCTATTTTCCTGCAATTGCCGAGGTTGTGTTTTACACCTTCATCTTTGTGTTATTCCTACTACCCCTGTGGTATCGGAAGAGAGTAGTCGGAAGGAAAGTTAAAAAAATCAGATTCCATCGTCTGTTCATACAGTGGAAGAAAATTCATCATGTGGTAAACTTACGAAGAATCCACTCTTTGAATAGTTCAGCTCTGTTTTTATTAAATCCAAAGCTTAACAAATAAAATTTAAATTTATAAAAGACACACAAAACTGTATAAAAGATTAAATATTCGAAAGTACATAACATATCAACATATAAAAAAAATACAAGGAGATGAGAGGAAAAGTAGGCCGGAGGGAGAATATAACGCTGAAGATACCGTTTCTCAAATTAAAAAATATCTTAATAAGCGGGGCTAGGACGTTCAGTGCCTTATTTGGAATAATGATTATTTTTTCCGGTTTTTGGACTTATGAGGCATATACACAAGCATGTTATGAAGATCGAGAGGAACTGGTTTCTTCCTATATTCAGTACGGCAAATATACGTACACAGCCCCTGTAACTGAGATAAATCCTCTTTACCCAAAGGGAACCAGACTCGAAATGGGAAAACCAGCGTATTTTTTTTCCGTGTCTCCTATTCTCGATGTTTCATTTGAATACAGTGTTAATGCCACAGATTCCGTTGATCTCGTTGCAGAAGGCGAAACAATGATTGTTGCAACCAGTAAGGAGGGATCTGGGGAAAAACAGAAAATCGTCTGGCAGAAAGAATTCCCAGTGGAACATATGAAAGTTGCTGACATTAAGGATGAAGATACATTTGTCCACAAATTTTCCCTTAATGTGCCTGAGATTCAATCAATGGTGACTGGGGTGCAGGACCAGCTAAAGTACTCGCCGAATACAACGATAGAAATTGTCACTCGTGTCAACTATCAAGGAAAAATAAACGGAGAAGAAGTTAGCAATGCAAAAGATTTTGCTATACCTCTAATCATTAGTTCTTCATACTATCAGATGCCTGAAGAATTGGAATTCAAAGAAGTTAAGAATACGTATAAAAAATTTAGAGTAAGAAATGACCCTTCATTATTAACTATTAAATTACCTATATTCTTGTTCCTGTTCAGCACAGTTATGGTAGGGATGATGCTTTCCTGTATGAAAATGAGTAAAGTTGATCTAACTTATATCGAAAAACTGGAAAAAGAATGCAGATATTCACCTTTTAAAGAGTTTATCAGCAAAGGCAAAATTCCCGAAAACAGAAATTCGCTTATGCAGGTTGAAATTTCTTCACTCCAGGATCTTGTAGATGCTGCTGTTGATATGAATGAACGGGTAATCCATGATGCAGGATCTGGCGAATATTTCATAATTCATAATGGTGCACTGTATATTTTCTTTGATGCTCCTTCAGAATAAAATATCAGATAAGTAATTCAAGATTGATGCTGTGAGTTTATTTGAAGAGCTCAGCCTTTGAAGAGCTTAGCCTTTGAAGAGCTCAGCCTTTGAAGAGCTTAGCCTTTGAAGAGCTCAGCCTTTGAAGAGCTTAGCCTTTGAAGAGCTCAGCCTTTGAAGAGCTCAGCGCCCTAAGAAACTTTTTCTTTTCGCCTCTGACTCTGCTTAAGTTTAAATAAAAAGGAATATTGAAAGATAAGTTAACATTGAAACTGCTTCATAATTTCTATATCAACGAAAAATTAAATTACCTTTGATTTTATATTTTTAAAAGAAGTTTACACATCTAGCACAAGAGATATATCATAAAAAGGTACGAATTACATAGTTCTCTCAGCCTATTTAAAGGGGGCGCAGTGACGAAATTAATAATGAATTTATCTCGGAGAGGAGTCTTCCGAGCGGGACTCCGTTTCTTAAAAAATCGCATCTTTAGTGTGTTCTACCAGCAATATGAGCAGAGGCTCGAAAAGGAGATTCTTAATTCCGAAATTCCTCATCACATAGCTGTGATTATGGACGGGAACCGCAGATATGCGGGACAAATGGGAAAAACTCGAAGCTTTGGGCATGCGATGGGGGCAGAGGTTACCGAGAAGGTAATCGAGTGGTGTCATGAGATCGGGGTAAAACAACTTACTCTTTATGCCCTTTCTACGGAAAATTTCCAGCGTTCCGAAGAAGAAGTTGACGGCCTCTTCAACCTTATTAACGAAAAATTCAAGAAACTTTATTCCGATCCGAGGACTCATGAGAAAGAGATGCAAGTCCGAGTTATAGGCGATAGGTCAAAATTGCCCGCTTTTCTAAACGAGTCAATTGATAGGATAGAAAAAGCTACAAAGCATTACAGGAAATTTCACTTGAACGTTGCCATTGCCTATGGCGGAAGGCAAGATATTATTCAAGCTGTCCGGGAGATTGCAGGTTGCGTATCCAGCGGGAAAATTTCTCTTGAAGAAGTAGATGAAAATCTTATTTCAAAACATCTATATCCTGCTCCGGGAGTCTCCGTTCCGAATGTGGACCTGATCATCCGCACCGGCGGCGATGAGAGAGTTTCTAATTTCCTTCCCTGGCAGGCTAACGGAAGCGAATGTGCGACATATTTCTGTGCTCCTTTCTGGCCTGAATTCCGAAAAATCGACCTTCTTCGCTCTGTTAGAGTATATCAGGCCCGGAAAGCTGAAAAAAGGCAGGAGCATTCATATAGAGTTTCAAAAGTTGTAAACCTCCTGAGAATAGGAAAGCATGGGGAAAAACGTGAAGATCTTGGAAAGCTTCAGCCTGTAAAAAAGCAGGGAGTTTCCTGAGATCTCCTGCAAGTTTCTATGGAATATTCTTTTAAAAAGTAAGTTTTCAAAATTAACTATTAAGTTGGTTATGTAAAAAGGAAGTTTCAGCTGGAAGATCTCTTATTCAGCAAAATAATTAACTGAATTATCTTTTTACTTGCTTTGTTTCTAAATTTACCTCTCTTATTTTTAATACAGACCATAAAAACAGCAACCTAAATACCGATATATTGATATTTAAGGGACGACTATTTGAATTGGGGAAATTTGGCTGTACCTGGTTTTTCAGTTTGCAGGGTTAACCCTAACTTTTGGGAAAGGATTACTATTACATCCAGGAGGATAACGAATCCGCTACAAGGTTAACCATTCGTTTTGAACCAAATTTTTGGCGTCGTCGTCGTTATATGAGAGGATTTAGAATGGATATAAAGGAGCTAAATCCTTATTCTTTCAGGACCTGTCCAGAGGTCCGAGGTCGAAGCCTAAAGAAGCCGGAGGGATTTTACTGGGAAAAGAACAAAGAAGAGCTAACCGCCTGATCAATGAAAAGAGTCCATATCTCCTGCAGCATGCCTATAATCCTGTAGATTGGTATCCATGGGGAAAAGAGGCTTTTGAAAAAGCCAGGAAAGAAAATAAACCTATTTTCCTCTCAATTGGTTACTCCACCTGCCACTGGTGTCATGTAATGGCACATGAGTCTTTTGAGGACGAAGAAGTAGCAGAACTTATGAACCGGGTCTTTGTTTGCATAAAAGTAGATAGGGAGGAGCGCCCGGATATCGACAACGTTTACATGACAGTCTGCCAGATTATTCTTGGAAGAGGCGGCTGGCCACTTAACATTATCATGACCCCGAACAAAAAGCCTTTTTTTGCAGGAACCTACATCCCAAAAAAATCCCGTTTCAGCCAGACAGGAATGCTCGAACTTGTGCCCAGGATAGAGGAGATCTGGGACAAGCAGCATGAAGAAGTGCTTGATTCGGCTGAAAAGATCACATTTACTATCCAGAATATGATCTCAGAGTCTGCAGGAGAGGAGATCGGGGAAGCAATAATAGATGAAGCTTACGATGAACTACTGAGCTCTTTTGACAGTGAATATGGGGGTTTTGAGAGAGCCCCTAAGTTCCCTACTCCACACAAAATTTTCTTTTTGCTCCGCTACTGGAGACGTAGCGGGAACCCTGAAGCCCTCCATATGGTAGAATATACCCTGGATAATATGCATAAAGGAGGAATCCATGACCATCTTGGTTCGGGTTTCCACCGCTACTCTACGGACAACATGTGGATTGTTCCTCATTTTGAAAAAATGCTATACGATCAGGCTCTTATTGCGGCTGCATACACTGAAGCTTATCAGGTTACCGGGAAAGAGCTGTATAAAGAAACAGCAGAGGGAACTCTTGATTATGTATTAAGAGACCTGACGTCTCCGGAAGGTGGATTTTACTGTGGGGAAGATGCGGACGTAGAAGGAGAAGAAGGAAAGTATTACCTCTGGACAATAGAAGAGATCAGGAATGTTCTTGGTCCTGAAGACTCCGAACTGGCCATAAAGGTTTTCAATTTGAAGGAAGGAGGTAACTTTGAAGAAGAGATCAGAGGTAAAAAGACCGGAACTAATATCCTTTATATGGCTCAATCTCCTGAAGTCCTTGCTGTCGAACTCAAAATTTCCGCTGAAGAAATCGAACGTCGGATAAAAATAGCTAAAGAGAAGCTCCTGGAAGCTCGAAACAAGCGTAAAAGACCTGCAAGAGATGATAAAATTCTTACTGACTGGAACGGGCTTATGATTGCAGCTCTTGCAAAAGGTTTCCAGACGTTTGGAAAAGAAAAGTATTTGAAAGCTGCCGAAAAAGCTGCTGATTTTATTCTCAAAACCCTTTACAATTCCGACAAACGGTTGCTTCACCGTTACAGAGACGGAAATGCTGGTATTTCTGGAACTGCCGATGACTATGCTTTTTTGATTCACGGACTCCTTGAACTTTATGAGGCTGGATTTGAACTGCGCTATCTTAAGGCAGCCCTTTCTCTTAACAGGGAACTTCTTGAGCATTTCTGGGATCCTGTACATGGCGGGCTCTTCTTTACTGCCGATGACAGCGAATCACTTATCTTCAGAAAAAAAGAATTCACAGACGCAGCCACACCATCCGGGAATTCCGTAGAGATGTTGAATCTTCTCCGGCTTTCCAGAATAACTGCAAATCCTGAACTGGAAGAGAAAGCTAACGGGCTGGAACGTGCTTTTTCAAAACTGATCCGAAAAATACCTTCAGGATATACCCAGTTCCTGTCAGCTCTCGACTTCAGATTGGGTCCTGCATATGAAGTGGTAATTACCGGAAAACCTGAAGCGTCTGACACAGGACATATGCTCGAAGAGCTCTGGACTTATTTTATTCCTAATAAAGTGCTGGTTTTCAGACCGGAAGGAAGAGACCCGGAAATTACAAATCTGGCAACATATACGAAAATGCAGGTACCAATAGAGGGAAAAGCTACCGCATATATCTGCCAGAACCATGAATGCCTGCTTCCGACCACAGAAATCAATGAAATGTTGAAAATATTGAATGTGTGAGGGGAGCAAAAATTGAGGGCAGCCTTCAGGCAAGGTACTAAAAATCAAAATGGAGATTTGGAAAATGAAAGAGTATACACTTGAAGAACTTGCAGAGTATAACGGTAAAAATGGGAAGATTTACATTGCCTATCAGGGCCAGGTATATGATGTCTCGGATAGTTATCTATGGGAAGGTGGCATTCACCAGGGACTTCACGATGCTGGGCAGGACCTTACTGAAGCTATGGATGAAGCACCCCACGGACCTGAAATATTTAAAGACTATCCTGTTGTCGGAACTTTGAAAGAATAAAAGATTCTGTAAAGCCAAATGTCCAGAATATCCAAAAGAACAGGAGATCATAATCGGAACAAAAGAGATTCGTTATTTCTATTACGTTTTTTATATTTTATTCTCCTTATTTCTGGACATGTTTTTATTATTTCTTTTCAATTTTTTGTCTATTACTATAGTTTTCCAATTTAAAGCAAACTATTTATGCATAAAACACTTTAATATTTTTTATATTTGTCACTCTTACAGTGAATACTGAAATTCCGTACTATAGTTCTCTATTTTTTCGGGGGTAGGATAGATGGCTGGAAAGTTCTCTGAAGAATTATCATATTTCTTTCGGAATACGGCTGCGTATATCCCTTACGCCGTCATCGGAATTTTCATTGTCCTTGCCGCAACTTTTACTTCAGTCTACCTTTTGAAAATGGATAGTGAAGTAGCCGAAACCATTTACACGACAGAGAAAAATGATCCCAGGCAGACAGCTATCAACCTTGCCGTATCTGATCTTGCTCGATGCCTTAATTATGCAGGGATGGAGGCTCTGGAGTGGCAGGGAGAACATCCTGTGATCCTGCCCGAGGGCACGCCTGTTGAAAGGCTTTCTGAAGACGAATTTCTGGTAATCCCAAAAAATCAGAACCTTGAAAGAGGAGACACGCTTCAAATTTCCATAAATCTGCCATCCGATGTTTGGGGTAAAATAGAAAGTCTCTGGAAAAAAAGGGATGTTATTCTGATTGTCAAAGATTCTTCAGGCAATGAAATCAAAAATCTGAACTATGGCCGAGCTACTGGTTTTTTTCAAAAAGTTTCTTTCGAGGAATATGCAAAAGTTCCGGATTCGGCAGCGTCAGGATATGCATCTATTGAACTCTACTATGGGGATGAACTGAAAGCCTCAGACTGGTTTATGATTGAAGTAAGCCCTGTAAAGGATATCACTGCAGACTCTTTTAACGGGCTGCTTTCTGTAAATTATCAGGGCAACAGCCATACTTTCATGCAATATGCCGTGAATGTAGAACCTGACATAAAACCCGAGCAGATAAGGGTAAGGAAAGTAAGAGGAACTCTGCAAAGGGAAATTTTACCTACTAACAAAAATTACACTATTTACTATGTCTTTGAAATTCATGTTCTGAATTATACACTTATTGACCTTGAATCCGGAGAAACATTCAACAACAGTATGAACCTTTCCACCCTGATCACTTCTAGGGAACCTCTGCTGGAAGAGCTTGTCAGGGAATACGAAACCGATCTTGTGAATTCCTCAGGCCTGGATTCTGCATCAAATATCGTGCTTGGAGCAACGAACCTGAGGACTTTTGTTTATGGCCCCTGGCAGCATTATGCAAACGGTCCTCTTAATATTCTGACAAATCCTGCCCTTTCAAGCTCTATTAACGGAGCCACGCTTTATACCCAGAAACGAGTTTTTGATTCGGTTGACCCCCTGGCTCTTACCTACACTACCTACTATAACGGAAAGGTCTTTTATGAAGATGTTTCTGCCTCCAGCAGCAAAAAAACAGATTCTAGTCCAGGCTCTGCCAGCTCCAACGATTCTAGTCCAGGCTCTGCCAGCTCCAACACTTCAGGGTCTTCCTATGAAAGGGATAAGGGTGTAAACCTTACGACTACTTATGGTTCCCTTGCACGGGACAGGTCTTTTTCCCTGGACGTTGAAGAAGGAATCGGAGAATCTCTCGAACAGGCAAATACCTCCTTTAAAGAGCTTTCTGAGTATTCGGAAATAACAGTTGCTGCTTCGGACTACACAGATGGGGTTCTAGACGGCTGGGCCTTGAACGATCATGCCTGGAAAAAAGAAAACCCTGACCTTATTCATACCGTCACAGATAACGTTTACACAGCTTCAGTGCAGGGGCAAGTTGTTAGAGACGGCTTCGATTTTTCTAGATCTCTGGGTTCAAAGGTCACGGCAGAGTTTGACAGAAGTTTAGTTTCTTTCAGCGGACACACGGTCAGATGGGAATCGAACTACTTCGCATCTGGAGAGCATACCGGGTCTCTTGTGCCTTTTTATCCTTGGAGCGACTCAGTTACAAATTCTTACTCTGAATCTTTAAGCCCTTCAATTGATCCTCCTAAAGGGAAAGTTGTTAGCTGGTCTGTTACAGGGGCGTCTGTCAGCCTGCTTTCTGCTGACATAAGCGATGTGAGGATTGAACCTCACTACTCCTACGTGAGTAACGACAGACTTACGGTTAAAGACTGGAGTGAAGGATACCTGAATCGGGAAGACCACGTTTTTGATTGGGGAGTCAGGTATGATATTTCCTATAAAATAAGGTCAAAATGGAAAATAGATTATAGTTATGAGTATGCTTACCAGTGGAAATCCAGAGAGAAGCTGCCGGATGGGAACTATACGACTGTGACTAATTATGACACCTCAAGCGGCTCTGACTCAGAAACCGAAAGCAAAATTGACTCCGAATCTTTTTCCCATACCGAAACCGAATCCGAGAACCTGTCAGTAATATACCACAGATGCCCTCCGACAGGCGGGTATGGAGGTATATCAATTTACTCCGATCCCGCAGCACGGGAATATAGAGAAACAAACCTCTACGCAAACGGAGAGGAGAGATTTGACCCCTGCTGTTCCGATGCTGCCGATAAATATAGGGACATGTATGTGGATTTCAGGGAAATAGAGAGCAATTTCTGGGTTTACCCTGACAGAAAATATCTTGCCCGGCATGTTGTCAGTTGCGATATCCCACCGTGGCTGCATAGAATAATGGCAGAAGAGGTACTTGCAATGCTTGATTCTGTTGAAAAGGACAATCCAGCCTTCAAATACTCTTTGGTCGCTTCTCCGGGCCGGGACCCAACAGACCTGCAGGTAGAAGCTTCCAAAAAACTTATCCGGAAGCTGGAATCAGGTCGGAATGCCTATGTAAATAAAAATCAGCACCTTACTCCTGCTGGGAAAATATACACATCAAGCGATTCAGCCCGCTATATTGCAAAAAACGAAGTTTACAACAGGCTGCTCAAAGATATCGAACAGAAAAACAGCAAGCTGGACTCTAACCTCAATTCCTATATTCTGGATGCACTTGAGAAAAAAGGCCTTGATATCGGCTCGTTTGACAGCGTGACCTCAGGCCCAATGACCCTTTTCAATAACCCTGCAATAGAAAGGGCTTCCTCTGCACTCGGTAAAAATATGGGCGTCATTTCCACGATGACTGTTACCGGCCAGCCGGAAAGCAAATACAACTGGTCCGAAAACCTGACCCTGATTATTGACCAGAAGCCGAACTATCTCTACCACGATCCGGATTTCGACCTCAGAGGAGAATACGAATGGACCGACTCCATGACAGGAAAAACAATTTATCCCCTCGGTGTTCGGAACACCTGTGTTTTCACAACCGGCATCTCCAAGGAAATTGCAGATGCTTTAGCTTCAAGCGACGAATACGTAAAAACCGAAACCGCCCAGCAGATCAGCCAGAGTATTTCCACCCTGAATTCAGAAGTTTTACTGCTTAAGCAGAACCTCAGCGAACAGAAAGTCTTCCTGGATACAACTCGTCTTAATTCTGAATTCTACCGCCTGAAACGCACATACACGCATGGACTGAGAACTCAAATAACTAAAGAAGTAGTCTCAGAAGTGAAATCAAACCCTGTAGTTTCAGGTTGGATCAGTGAAGAAAGTTTGCGTGAAGTCATATCCAGATACCTTAGCAGCCTCTCTGATGACCAGTTGGTCAAAAAAACTACCACCGACGAGTTTGCCACCGAACTTGCCTCCGCTATCAAAACCGAAATCCGGAATTCAAACCCGCCGGTTGAGCCTGATGAACTGGAAGCCACTCTGAATAGAGTCGACACTGACGTCAGAATCGGTGTTGCAAACGGCATCTGTGCAGTCACAACCACAAAAGGAGAAGCCCTTGACGCCGGTTTCGGGAAACTCGATAATGAACTGAAAAGGATGGAAACTGAAATCGCTAGCAAATATTCCGGTGAAACAGTATCCCGGGTTTCAAAAAGACTGGATAAAACAATGGCATCTGTCCCATGCGGACTGCCGGTACTGCCTCCACACTGGATTTTTACTGTAAATGTGTGGACCTATGAGATTGTGGGAAAATATCAGGTGTTTACTGTTATCGACAATGACAACGAGGTGATTCCGGAGCCTTATTTCGGGCATAAAGGGCAGAGATATGTTAGAGAGGATTCTGAAATTTATGATCCTTTAAAAACTGATGACGAAGGATACTACTTAAAACTGGGAGATAATGTACCTATTTATTTTAGTTTTAATGGATACGCAACAACAGTGGTCGGACCTGGAGCAAAAGGTGTTGGAGATAAAGTTGGAGGAAGCGTTGAAAAATCAATTGGATATGAAGATCTTTTATCTGAATATGGGGGATTGTAATGAAAATAAAATACTTATCTATCGCAATAATTATTGGAATCTTTTTTTTGTCGAGTGTGGTTACTGCTTCGAACTCTTATGGGAAAATTGATGTTTACTTTAATGATAATATTTTTCCCGATAATGAAACGGCAAAACCGAATTTGAAAATTAATGAGCCTTTCAATATAAAAATAAACATGACCGTTTATCAAGAGTACAAAGTATCTGGTAAACTCACAGAATTAGGAGAAGGTTATTTCAAGGTTATAGATGGCCCTTCTAAAATGGATCAATACGCAAGTACCGTTTTAAAGGCAAATGAATCTCACATTTTTGAATGGACAGTTATACCAACGGACAAATGGGCTGGTGGATCAATTCCTATAAACTTTCATTATTCAATAGTAGAAAAGGGTAACCCTGAGCCAGTATTGAATAGTGAATTCACAGTTGCCTACTGCACCATCTCCAACGAACATTACGAAGGTGAAGCTCCCACTTATGGAGAGCAGCCAGTTCCAAATGCAGAGCCTTCATCTACATCTTCGTCCGCATCTACATCATTCGTATCCACGCCAGCTTTCACACTGGTCGGCGCAATTTCAGTTCTTGCAATGGCTTTTAGTCTCATCCGCAGGTGAAAATCCTGCGGAAATTTAAAAGGGTTTCAGTTCCCCGAATTGCTGTCTCGTTGTCAACCGAAACTTGGGTACAATTCTATTACTTTCACTACTACCTTCATTAGTTTTTACTTTTTTAATCTTCTTTTTTTACTTGCCTTCTCAGCCATTGTCAATCAATGAACCCCTTTTCTATTTTGCTGTTTGTAACCATATGCTCTACCTTTAATTTCTTTAAAAGACACATCATTCTAAAATATATAGGTTATCTATCTATACTTAGGACTATAGTCTAACTGTATAGATATTTGGATTATTTATAAATAGAAGAAAAACCTATCGCATTTATTCGAAAAACATTTAGCCCGTTACCACTCGCACCACATCATAAATCCTTCAAAGTTATCTTCCCTAAATGGTACCCTTTCTTCTAGGCAACGGGTGAAAACTGGGTTTTTCACTTCTTTAAGTACTTAAAAAGTTTCCCTAGGGGATTCTTGAAAATATCCGGCTTAGAATGTAGAAGATTAAACTGGATTATTTAGAGATAAGAAAAATACGGTTAAACTTATTAAGTTTGATACAAAATCAAAAAAGATATTTATATCATTTATTTATAGCACGCTTACAGATATTAAGGAGGTATCAAAATATCATACCCATTTGGATTATCATCTCTTTTTTCAGGTAACGGACTTTATCTTTTATTATTTGCAGTTTTGACAACATTGGCTTTGGTTTTATTTCCTCGATTCAGGAGTAAATTAGATAAGAATTCTTCATTAGGAGATATTTTAAACAATGGTCTCCCAATTGTTATTTTGTTACTAGGCTCTTTATATTGTTTATATAATGTATATTTATCAACTTCTTTTTCAGAAGCTTTTCCACTTAATTTTTTTCAATTCTTGTTTGTCTCAATCATTCTCATAAATGTAGTATCCAAAATCTAAATGAGTATAAATAAAACAGGTTAAATATTAAGCCATTATCCGATAACACAAAAAATAACAAACGATGGTAAAATTTGATAAATATACATTACATAAATAATGTAAATGAAATTCCATAAAGATGGACATAATTATAAAGTTTTTTGTTTTAAGTAAAGAAGGCATGTCCATAAACCCTCAAACTGGAAATATGTAGAACCTGATATAACCGAATAGATAATGAAACCTACATTCGGCAGCAAGCACACCCTCACATATAAATAAAATATTTTTTATTGTTTTTTTTGTAGATACAATTGAAAATCAGTGTCATGCGGACTAAGTATCTAATATAATTTGCCATTTTTCCTATTTACAATAAATAGATATTAATGATGACATGGTTACCATTTAGAAATTTTTGATCTAAATATAGTTCCAAAAGTTTTGAGAAAACCGATATCAATAGAAAAATGAAATGGATTTTAACGTTCACCTGCCGAAAGCAGGATGAAAGTAAAAGGAACTCTGCAGCGGGAATTTCCCCTGCTAACAAAATTACTCTATTTGTTATGTCTTTGAGATTATTTCGCAGGTGAAAATCCTGCTTAGAGACTTATTTTTTGAGCTTATCCTAAAACCCATTTGTTCTTAATCGCAAAAGTTTTTAGGATTACTTTCAGAATTATTTTCGGGGTCAGAAACTCCACTGTTTTTTTTAAAAAATGAAATTCAAAGTAGTAAATTTTGAGTTACGGGATAAGCTCACTTCTGAGATAAGCTCACTTCTCGGAAAACAACGGGTCATTCAGGTCCTTCGGCAGACTAAATTTGCCTGACAGGACTATCCGATACAAGATAAGCGCTTATTCAAATGCAGTAAATTGGTCTTTTAATGCATTACATATTGGACATCTATCAGGTGCTTCTCCTTCAAGGGTATATCCGCATACTTCGCAAACCTGGATAGATCCGAGTTCAACGTCTGTTCCTGAATTAACTGACTCCAACGCTTTTTCATAAAGCATTTTATGCATTTTTTCAGTGCTATATGACCATTCAAAACTTCTTTGTGCGCCTTTTTCTCCCTGGAATTTTGCTACTTCAATGTATGTAGGATACATTTCCTCAATTTCATATGTCTCGCCAGCTATGGCCAGTTTGAGGTTTTTCCTGGTATCCCCAGGACCAAAAGCTGCCATGCTATTTGCGACAAATCCCCCCTCGAGATGTCTTAACTCCCAGTAATGGTCTCCTGCGTGTATATATTCAGCATGAGCAATTGCGCGGAATAAGCGGGCCACATTACCAAATTTTTCTTTTTCAGCCTGATTTGCAAAATGTACATATCTCATGTATGCTTGGCTTTCTCCCCCAAAAGCATTGATAAGATGTTGTTCGGTCATCTTTTTCATTTTAATACCCCTTTTCAATAAATTAAATAAACTTATGCTTTATATCTTTGATTCTAATTCAGACAGTTTGAGATTTCATGTTACTATTTTTCAGTTCAACTGCGTAAATCATATTCATTTTTTATTTGAATTTAGAGAATAAAAGCCTTTTTAGTTTGAGGAAAATATTTAGGTAGTTGCCTTTATTTAGGTAGTTGCCTTGGATGACTATCCTGAACGGAAAAATACACCTTAGAGAGCACCAGGCAGGAAAGAATCTGGTATGTTTTCAGACTTATCCACCATCTGATACTCAGCGTCATTGGGTGGCGCTGCATTTATTGCTTGAATCTCCTAACAAATCTAAATTTATAGAAAAGTTATTAATGATAAAAAACATAATATAAAATATGGCACAATGTCCGTGTTGTGGAAAATGGTTCAACAGTGAGAAAGGCGTATCAGTTCACCTGCATTCCTGCCCGAAATGTTCTGGTTTTGATATGTATATGAGAGGACAGACCAGAAAGCTAAGAACAGAAAGTGATAAAATTCTTAAAACACATTGAGAGAGAAAGTGGAAATAAGGATTTTAAGAGCGAGTGAAAATAAGGATTTTTGATTAGTTCTTTAATTCAGGATCTTCGTCCCGTTTTTTTCTAAGGTCTCTTTTTAGTTTATATATGTAGACGGCACAGCTCAGTAAGCTTTTTATAACCTCTCGGCTTGTGTTAGATTATGTCTGTAATTTTTGATCCTTCTATGCCGGGAATGAGAGCTCTTGTATGGTTATGGATACTTTTTATTTTATTTGTTGCAGCGCTTATATACAAGTTTCTTAGGACTTTATGATTCTCAGATGCCTGATATATCTGAGCTATAATCCTGATGCATAGGCGTTTGGGATCTTTATCGGTTAATCCTCACACCATCATCGCTTGTCGTAATTTCGCCAGTTCCAATAAAAAAGTTATGACGTATGTTAATTCCATTTAGCGTCTGTAGACTACATCGTTTCTTTTCAGCTTGAGGACGACTCCTTTTTCAATAGCCTTAGTTTTTCTGTTCTTAATTTTGGCATCATCTATTGCGCTGGCTGCACAAACTGCGAATCCTGTGGCTGATTTTTCTGCAAATGTAACCGGGGGAGCAGCTCCTTTTGTAGTCAAATTTACCGACACAAGCACTGGTGAAGTACTGACTTCCTGGCCTTGGGATTTTGGAGACGGTCTTACTCTTTTATTGTCTTTATTTTCTAGAATTATTAATTATAAGGAAGTTTCATTCTATTGAATTTATCTATTTTCCAGTTGTCTACATATACATTCACCCGCAATCAAAAGTTGGATCTATTATCTAAAAATAAAAATATGTAACCCAAATAATTTAAAAAAATTAATTGCTGTGAATATCATTCACAGACTAACATTTTATAAATCTTAAAAATGTCACTCGTGTAATAATGGGCGACCACAATGTTCACATTAAATTAAGTAAAAGTTTGGAGAGTAGGCAAATGGGAAGACAAATATTTGGTAGCATAAGAAAGACACTGGGTATTCTCCTGTTAGTCCTTTTTATAGCTTCATTGGCAGCTGCGTCGGTAAGTGCAGCTTCTTCGGGGAAATATGGGAACGAAAAGTATGACAGTTATGCTCGCGGATACAAAGACGGATATCATAAAGGATACATTGATGGATTTAAGGATGGCGCAACAGGTAAAGATCCCCGCGTATTCATCATGATCTATTACGGACCGGATTCCGGATACACCGGTGGACACTTTAACGGATATAGAGACGGATACGGTAATGGATACACTGCCGGAAAAAAATTCTACATTCCTTAACCCACATGAACATCGCTATGGCCTCCCAGGTGATGAATAATCCATACTTAATAATCCATACTTAATAATCCATACTTAATAATCCATACTTAATAATCCATACTCAAACCTAAACAGAGATAAAAATTTGGGACTTGCGCACTTGAAGTGAAAAACCAAGCACATACGAGTGTAAAAATCAGCATGTTTCAGACAGTTGAAGTTTCATACTGCTAATTTCGGAGTTCAACTGCGTAAGTCCTAAAAATATATAAATTTTCAGAGCACAATCGAAAAATAAGAAAATAGGTCAGTAGAGACTATGCACAATTTCTACTTAAGAGCTTTGTAATACTGAAATTTTTATTACTGAAATTTTTATTACTGAAATTTTTATAAATGATTCTACAAAATTCGGTCGCTTATGGATTAATTATTTTAATACTCGATTTTTTTTCAGTGTGGTTGATATCGCTTTCATTTAATCAAAACTTATCGGCTCCAGCCGCGCCGAGGCGCGGGGCAAAAACGACCAGGAGATGCCATTCAGTTATCTCTGAAATAGAGATCAACCAATAAATCATGAATGCGTGGGGATTTATCTTTGAGTTTTATGCCAAGTTTATGTAAATGAGCCTGGGTTATGGCGCTATAGGTGTTAAATTTCCTTATTCGGCTGAGATATGCTTCTGTGGAAATCAGTTAAATACTAATATAGAAATCCTTATAGGATAAAAAATAGAGACTGATAAGACCATGGCCAGGGAAATAAGGATACTCCACACTGCAGATACGCATCTGGGATACAGGCAGTACCACAGCGAGGTCCGGAGGCAGGACTTTTTTAAGGCTTTTGAGATTGTCATAAATGATGCGGTTGATATGCAGGTTGATGCTGTCGTGCATGCGGGAGACCTTTTTGATTCAAGGAATCCGACCCTTGAAGATCTTCTGGAGACTATCAACATCCTGTCCAGGTTGAAGGCGGTTGGTATACCTTTTTTTGGAATTGTCGGGAACCACGAGAGCAAACAAAATATCCAGTGGCTTGACCTCTTTGAAGAAATGAGACTTGCGGCAAGGCTTGGGAAGAAGCCACGGCTAATAGGGGAAGGAGATGCAGCAATTTACGGGATCGACAGTGTCCCGAAGTCAAAGATTCCTGTATTCGACTATTCCGGGTTTGAAGCTCCGGAGAACTGTACCTCTCTACCGGAAAACTGCAGAATATTACTTGTAATGCATCAGATTGTGCAGCCTTTCCCATATGCGGAATGGGACTGTGCTGAGGTGCTGGAAAAGCTTCCTTTCAAGATTGATGCAATTCTTCTTGGCGATTATCATAAATATGAAAAAATTAAGGTAGGGGATGCCTGGGTCACGTATCCGGGCAGCACAGAGAGAAACAGTGCATCCGAAAGTGAGCCCCGTTCTTACAATATTATCACTCTTTCGGACGAAGGGGTGGAAATCAGCAGGCGTACAATTCCTACGCGCCATTTCCTTACCATTCCAGTAACTTTTAATGGGGATGAGAAGCCCTATGAACAGATTTTTTCTGCAGTAAACGAGCATCTTGAAGAGCTTCCCGGATCAGTGGTGTTTCTGGAAATTTCCGGAGATTCGGGAGCAGTTCTTTCCTTCAGCGAGATTGAAGAGTATCTGCTCAATAAAGGAACTCTTGTGTCAAGGGTCAGAGATCTGAGGATAAAAGAGTCCTTCCCTGACGAGGTTTTGGAAGTCACATTTTCGGACCCTGACCATGCAGTTGCAAACGAGATCAAGAGAATGAGTTTGAACGACGGCGGGTTAATCGTTGATGAAGTTGTCAGAAACCCGAATATTTCAAGGTCAAGGGTGGACGAAGAGATCGAAGGACGGCTTTCAAAGCTGATTGAGGTTATTGACTTCAAAGATCCGGATTTCAGGATAGAAACCCCTGCCAGGCCCGAAGATGAAATTAAGCAGGTTGAATATCTCAAATCAGCCGGAGAAACTGAATCCATAGGGGAAACCGAATTTGCCGGAGTAATTACCGGAAACTCTGAAATTATTGGAAATTCTGAAGTTCTCAGGGCTTCAGACAGAATTGAAGGTCCTGAAATAAAGAGTATTGAACCAAAAAGTATTGAATCAAAAAATATTGAACCTAAGAGTCTTGAACCTTCTATCGTGAGCCCGAAGAGTTCTGGATCGATATCTGAGCCCACATTTGAGTCTAAAGACCGACCAGCATCTGAGCCTTCATCTGAGCCTTCATCTGAGCCTTCATCTGAGCCTTCATCTGAGCCTGCTTCTGAATCTGTATCCGAACCTTCATCTGAGCCTGCTTCTGAATCTGTATCCGAACCTTCATCCGAATCTGTATCTGAACTTACATTTGAATCCATTTCTAAATCGGTTTTTCCACCAGAAACTTCCGAATTCCCTGCAGAAAGCCCTGGAAAAGGAATTGAGCTTTCAAAAAAAGGCAAAAAAGATCCCGAAAAAGAGGTTGGAAATTTACCTGAATCCAGGGTTGAGCCTGGGATTGAAACCAGCCCCAAAAAAGAGGAGGCAAGAGGCAAAAAAACAGATGGGCTGTCTGAAGAAAAATCAGTTAAAGTTCCGGAAGAAAAATCGGGCAAGGTTTCGGATATACTCGGAAAGACAAAAGCAGGGCAGAAAAAAGGAAAAGGAAAGCCTGCCGTACCTCGACAGTATAACCTTGGTGATTACCTTTGAAACTGAAAAACCTGCATATCGAAAATATCCGGAGCTACAAAAAGCTGGATTTCACTTTCGAAGACGGAGTGACTGTAATTTCCGGGGTAAACGGGAGCGGAAAATCAAGCCTGCTCGAGGCATGCTTCATGGGGCTTTTCGGGAGCAAGATCCTTTCAAAGGATTTTGTGCTTGCGGACATAATCTTCAAAGGAGCTGAAAATGCTAAAATTATCCTGGGTTTCGAACATTTAGGGCGGGAATATCTTATTGATCAGGCTTTCCGGTACTCTGTTAAAAGTGAGAACGCCTCAAGCTCGAAGTGCGTGCTCTATGCTGATGGGGAAAGCATTGTCGATCAGGCCACAAAGACTTACGAAGAGGTCTGTGCCCTTCTGAATATGGATGAAGATGCATACAGGAACTGCGCTTACATCCGGCAGGGAGAAATTGACGTACTTATCAATGCAAAGCCAAAAGACAGACAGCGAATGATCGATGACCTTCTGCAACTCGGAAAGCTCGAAGAGTACAGAGAAAGGGCAGGCAGCGCAAAAACAGCTGTCAGAAGGCTTGAAAGAGACACGAAAAACAGCCTTTCGGGCGTGAAAACTGAGATTGAAGGAATTAAAAGCACAGAACCTGTTATGGTACTGAACGAGCTCAGGCAAAAAGTAAAGGAAAGTGACGCTGCTTTAAAAAAGTTTAATGAAATGAAAGAGGCTGCAAGCTCCCGTAAAGAAAAGCTTGATATAATGATTTCAGAGTACAGAGAACGCCTGCAGGAAATCAATACTCTGAAACAGGCTATTCGTACGTCTCAGGAAAATAAAGCTAGCTGCTTCCGGGAAAAAGAAACCTTCTCAGGGGAAATCCATGAACAAAGGCAGGTTTTGCTTGAATTGGGAGAAGAAAACAATACCATCAGAGAAAAATGTGGTTTTGGAGACCTTGATATTGAAGTTCTTATTTTGCAGCAGGAAAAAGAAGAGTTTCTTGCCAGGGAAAAGGTAAATGGAATTTCAAAAGAACTTGCTCTTCTCCTCAGGGAAGAAGAAGCCCTCAAGAAAACCTTAAGTGACCTCGAAAAAGAAAAAGATGAAGCGGAACGTATTTTTACTCAATGTAGAGTAAATATCGGGGCTACAAACAGGGAGATCGAAGGGAACAGGAAAAATATCCGAAAAATCGAAGAAGAAAATAAGAGGATTAAGGAAAAGGCAGGATTCGGAGAAACTCAAGAAATCTCTTCAGTTATAAAAGAATTGGAAGAAAAAGAACGCCTTCTGCGTGACAGAAAAAGCGAAATTTCGGCAAAGCTTTCCCTTGCCTTCAAAGAAAAAGAAACCGGAGATATAAATTTATTAGCGCTTGAAAAAGAGCTGCAAAGTTGCAAAGTTGCAGTCCGAAAAGGCAAGACAGAGATTGAAATTCTTGAAGAGGAATTAAGGGAGAACGAAAGAGCAGTTCTAGGGGTTCAGGAGCAAAAATCCGAAGCCTTCACAGGGTTAAAAGGGCTGGGTTTTTCCGCAGAACAGCTCGAAGATCTGGATTACTTCAGCGAGCTTTTGCAGGAAAATAAAAATAGACTGCATGGGCGGGAAAAAGAGCTTGAAGCTACTCTCAGAGAACTCGAAAAGTTTCTCCGAAAAAATCTGGAGCTGCTTGCCGAAGGAAAATGCCCTACCTGCGGACAGGAGCTTAAAGGGTCCGAAATTGCCTGCACAACCGAGGAATCCGAGCGGAAAAAAGAAAAGCTTTCAGCGGAACTTATGGAGATAAAACTCCAGCAGGATGAAATCGAGAAAAAACTCAACCGGCTCAAGGACGCAAAAAAGCTGGAGAAACGGATTTCAGATTACGATCTTGAAATCGAAAAGCTCAGGGCTAAGGCAAAGGATCTCGAAGAAAGGATGAAGATTTACAGAGCCAGGATTGAAGAAGATTCACTTAAGCTAGAAGGCCTTAGTAAACGAAAGCAGGAACTTGAGGCTGAAATGGGCCAGCTTCTCCCTGACATCAAAGCCCTGCAGGGCTGGGAAGAGGCTGCCCAAAAAACTCACAGTGAAAGTGAAAAAGTTCTTCGGGAAGCAAAGGCCTTTGAGAAAAAGCTTGCTGAAAATGCTTCGGAAATTGAAGCCCTGAACGGGAAAATCAGGACTTCCCTTGCACTGATCGAAAATTACGGGCAGAGGCTTGGAGAACTGAATGAAAAATTGAGTAAGCTTGCAGAAAGGGAAGGCCAGGAAAAAGAAAAGCTTAAAGCTCTGGGGCTTGAACTCGAAGCCCTGTGCGAAAAGGAAGAGGAAGCAAAAAAGGCCCACCAGGAAAGCGAAAAGCTTCTTCTGCAAGCAAAAAAAATCCAGGCAAACCTGCTCCGCATGGATAACATTAAGCACAAAATCTCCGAACTTGAGGCTTCGATCAGAAATCTGATAGAAAAGGTTGGTTTTCTTGATCGCGAGATACTGGAAAGAAGTGAGAGAATAAAACAACTCGAAGAAAAACTGGAAGGAAACAGGCTCGAAGATCTCCAGCTTAAGCGTACACAGTTTGAAGAGGCTCAGGCAAACATAACAGAAAAAATCCGGCAAATAAATGCTGAAAAAGATGAATTTTTAAAAGAAATAGGTATGGTTGAAAATAGCTTAAACCGCCTCAGGGAACTGAAAGACGAACTCAGGTCTCTTGAAAACAGGGGGCTATACCTCGAGGCCGTGTACAACAATGCCGAGGAGCTCGAGAACACCTATATGCGCGTCAGGGCTGATATGCGGGCAAGAAACATAGGCGCCCTTTCTGCCCTTTTAAATGAAATGTTCGGTTTCATGTATGCAAACAATGCTTATTCCCATATAGAACTGGACCCTGAATACAACCTTACTATTTACAGAAAAGACGGCACTCCTCTTGAACCCAAACTCCTCAGCGGTGGGGAACGTGCGATCTTTAACCTTGTCCTGCGCTGTGCTATCTACAGGCTCCTTGCGCTCGGTTTTGGTGGAGACAGAGCAGATGGGCTTCCACCAATGATCCTTGACGAGCCAACGGTTTTCCTGGACCGCGGGCACATACGGCAGCTTTTGAAACTCATAGATCTGATGCGCGGAATAGGGGTTGGCCAAATAATAGTGGTATCTCATGACGAATCCCTTATCGATTCGGCAGATCATGTATTCCAGGTAGAAAAAGACCCTCTTACCAACATGTCCTCGATCTTAAGGCTCTGAGAAATTAGTCTAAAATAGTCTAAAACAGCACTGAAAGAGAAAGATTGTATCGTTTGCAAATCGTTTTATTCATTTTGCAAATCGTTTTATTCATTTTACAAAAAGTAGTAAAAGTGATAAAAATTAGTAACAAATAGTTAAAATAAATTAATGGAATATTTATCACATTTTCTTTAAGGTAGGTAAGACATCTTTTCCATATGCCTCGATAAAAGAGACCTGATCCGGGACTGCCGAATGGAAGTATATATGAGTAAAGCCTGCGTCAATATACTTTTTCACGAATTCGATATGTTTCTCCGGGTCGTCTGAAATACAGGCCATTTTCTGAATAGCATCTTTGCCTACTACCTGACCGTTCTGCGCGGACATAGCTGGGGTATAAATTTTATTCAGGAAAAGGGCATGTACTGAAGCTCCTGCCCAGTACTTTTTGAAGCTCTCAATAGCTTTTTCGGGATTATCGGTGTATTCTACATTGAGTTCTATGGCTTTTGGCATCTTCCCAAAGTCTCTCCCCGCATCAATAGCCCCTCTTCTGGTCTCAGAAAGTATTTGTTCATATGCCTGTATCTCAAGACCACCTCCTACGGTCATAAGTCCGTCCCCATAATATCCGGCAAGATAGGCACTTTCTGGCACAAGCGAAGAGATGTATATAGGGATATCGTTTTTAGGTAAGGTATACAGTTTAGCCTGCCTCGTAGGGTAATAACACCCTTCAGAATCTATCTTTTCTCCTGTCCAGAGGTTACGGATAAGCTGTATAGCTTCGATCATCATTACCTGACGATCTCTATGGATCGGCCATTCGTAAGTTATCGAATATTCGTTAAGTGCCTCTCCGGTCCCCACTCCAAGATAGGTTCTGCCTCCAGCCAGGGAAGAAACAGTTGCCGCTGCCTGAGCAATGACAGCCGGATTATAACGCAGAATCGGGCATGTGACACCTGTACCTAATTCAATAGTCTTTGTCTTTACAGCTGCGGCTCCGAGCCAGCTCCAGGTAAAGCACGCCTGACCTTCTTCACTCCAGGGATGAAAATGATCGCTGACATCAATACTTTCGAACCCGTTTTTTTCAGCTGCAATTACCTGTTCCAGCATTTCTGAAGGTGTAAACTGTTCAGGTCCAATTTTATATCCTAATTTAAGCATATTACCCCCCGATATTTTCAGTTGAATATTGGATAATTATATTTTCATATTAATAATCATATGGTCATATAAATGTCCTATTCGTGACTACTAAAACAGCATTAAGCGACCCAAAAACAGATCATGTATAGTGTATAAGAGATCCTGTATAGTGTATAAAGAGATCCTGTATAATGCGTAATAGATTGTATAATGCGTAACAGATGATCATCTTTAAAATCAAAGTTTAAAAGTAGAAGAAATGGAATTAGAAGTCGAGAAAAAGTAAAAATGTAAAGAAAAAAGAAGCAATTTCAGCCCGAAAATAGTTTTGGGGACTAAAAATTAATTTTGAAAGTGTAAATTAGTTTCAACCAGAAGGAAATTTCTTTTTTTCATTAAAGGCCAGTTTTTGGTTACCTGTATAACTTTCAATATTTCAGGAATAGCATTTAAGTTTTGCTAATCACCAGTAAGCCCTACTGATAATCAATTAGGTCTTATTAATGCCATGATGTGTTTTAAATTGTATGGAATGACTTACCAAATGACTTACCAGTACACCAGATAATTAAACAGTTCGTTGACTTCTTCCTGATAATCTTCAAAAAAACTGTGATTCTTTACCATGTAGCCATCTACAGGAAGGTCTTCAAGGCAACCATACCAGTAGACAACCATGCCTTCTCCGAAAATCTCGGCATATTCTTTAAACTGCTTCTTTGCATAGTGCTCGTGTTCGAAGTCGTCTCCGAAGAGAGCTTTGCTTTCGATCCAGTTGATCATGAGATTATCTACGCATAGAGGGTTTGCTAGGACAAAGTCCGGGGTCTTTCCATCCCCCTTAGCTCGAATTTCTGCTTCAGTGCAATAGAAAATTTCCCTGTCATCCAGCCATTTCCGAATAACTGCTTCTCCCATTGCACCTTTCTTACATTGCATCTCGTGGGCGTGGGGGGAAAAGAAATGATCTGCCTCAAGAGCTTTTTTAACTTCTTTTCTCAGGCGGCGATTTTCGATAAGGTCGATATTTTTGAAAAGCCAGTTTACATTCTTCTTGGAGATATCACAGTTTTTCATGATGAGAGACGCCATAAGGGTAGGAGGAAAACCGGTATATTCCGCAAGGTCAAGAATTGAACGCCCCTGCTTCCATTTTAAAAAGAGTTCCTGCTCTCTCGAATAAATCCTTCTGTGCTTGAACCTTGTCATTTTCACTACTTTCTGGTTTAGAATTGTTGCTAACATGCCTGCAGGCTGGGCATACTCTTCCGAGAGGCGGAAAACGTCTTTAAAGTCGTGAAGTGAACTGTATATTTTCTGGTATGTCTGGCGGTCCATCCTCGATCATCATATCCCTGTTTTGTTTTTTTCCGGAGCATGCAAAATGAAAATTAAGCAGCATGAAAAATAATAATTTTACAATATCAAAGGTCTTTCTCAGACGTGCAATTGATTTCCTCATGATTCTTTCTGTATTCATTACTTATATTACCATAATATAAAAATACTAGTATTAATATATTTATATTAATATAATATAAATATAATACAAATATTACTATAATACTAATAATCGAAGCCCTCAAGCCTCAAAACCCAAAACAGGGGATTTCTTCATGAAGTTTCGCAGTTTCTCTTACACGAGTGAAGAAAGCAATTTTTCTGTCGCGTGTAATCTGGTCTTTTTCTGAAACTTCAACCTGTCTAAGTTATCTCCTCCTTTTCGGGCAGAGCACTATTAACTCCAGAATTCCTCATCATAAACGTCAGGAAGGTCTATCTCCATGACTTCATTAAGCTTCTTACGTTTTTCCCTATTTTCAGGGGGTTTTTTGATTTTTTCTTCCCTGTCTGATAGGTAAAGGTCTTTCTTTTCATCTGCATCACAGGATGCAAAAATTGTTGTGTGTTTATCTCTTGAAATTATCTTTTCCGGTGCTTTTGGCTTTTCCTGAACTTTTGGCTTATTTTTTCCGCATATAATTGGTTGTTCTTCAGTCGGCTCTTTTTTCAGTCGGGCCTCAAGTCTCTGGGAAGCTTTCTCGGCTTCACTGGCAGCGTACCTTCCTTTTAGCCTTCCGTCATGATTTTTTTCAGGTTTTGACTCAGAGTTTCTTACAGCCGTTTCCTGGAAATTTGCTACCTGAGTAATTTTTTCCTCTTTTTTTTCAACAGGCCTTTCCTGAGGTTTTTCCGTGAGCCTCGTAGGGGTCCAGTCTCCTTTTTCAGAGACATTTCTCCTTTTAGAGAGAGGTTGTCTTCCTAACTTACGGAAGGTTTCTTCAGCGTAGGTATCTTTTTTGCGGCCCTCATTGCCGGATTTAACTTTACTTGTTGTGCTGTAACCTATAAGGCAGATAGGTTCTCTTGTTCTCCACTCCAGGCAGAAGAGGTGGCACTCCCGCCCTTTGCAAGTCTGATGTTCATCAAGTGGGCAGATTTCTGGAAGGGTCATAGTACTAAGAATAGCAGAATATAAAAAATAGTTAACGGTTATAAAAATTCTAGCGATTTATCAGAGCCCTTTCAGGGCGTCTGCAATAAGGGGAGCAACACTTAATCTACTTTCAGCTTTTTCGAGGGTATCGGTTGAGATTATATCTTTTACTCCCGCGTTAAAAAGCCTTAAAGCCGCATTCCTTGCAAGGACAGGGTGTACGCAGACAAGGTGAACATCGACCGCTCCCTGGCCTTTAAGCATCTTGATAGATTCGGCCATTGTTCCGCCTGTTGCAATCATATCATCAACAAGGACAACGTGCCTGCCGGTTACATCGACATGCTTTGTCTTAATTATAACCGTATCTCCACTGAGTCGGGTTTTCTGCAGGTGATCGTAATCAAAACCCAGGCCAAAAGACACGTTCTTCACAAGTCCTTCGGCTCCGGCATCAGGAGCAACCAGAATTGGGTTTTCCAGACCAAAACCTGCAATATGATCTCCAAGCAGTTTTGCTGCATCAAGGTTTTTGGCAGGGCTCGGAAAATGCTCAAGCACACTTTGCGTATGGATGTTTACTGTAAAGATCCGGTCAGCATTGATGCAGCGGGCAACTGCGCGAGCACTGATCGGTTCTCCGGATTTGAACTTCTTGTCCTGCCTGGCGTATCCCATGTAAGGAATTACAACATTAAGCTCTTTTGCCCCCTCACAAGCATCAATAAGCTGGAGCAGGGAGACAAAATCGGAATCTGTGGGTGTACTCTGGATAAGGGTTACACTCTCGTTTTCCGTCTTGTCTGCTATTCGAAGGTAAAGTTCCCCGTCAGGGAACCGGTTAAATTCGCAAAGAACTGGCTCTGTTCCTAAAGCCCGGGCAGTGCGGCTGGCAAGTAACTGTGATGCTGGTCCACCTACGATCTTCAAGATATATACCTCAGTCTCCCGTCTTGATATATCCCATCCTTTAAAAAGCTTATTTTTATGGGTTTAATTTTTTGGGTCTTTACAAATCATTTGGTAGGCATAGACAGCAGAACTCTTAAGATAATGACAACTAAAGGCGATACATCAATAAAAGAGTTTGATAGTATTGACCCATATAAATTAAAATGGTGTAACTATTCAACTCGATAAATAAACATCAATAGCTACTTTATTAATATTTAATGTTCTTAAGATTCACTGTTCTTAAGATTCACTGTTCTTAAGATTCAATGGATAGATTTCTATAATTGATTTTCGTTAATTGCTGGCTATTGATTGTGCTTTTCTTTTTCATTAGTTAATAATTACATTTATCTGTTACTTCAAAATTAACATCAATCGACTTTTCGGCAGGCTGAATAGTTACAAAATGTTTACCTTTGAGCTTTTTCAGCACTCTGATATTTCTTATCGAAGTATGGGGATAATTCCCGTTTTCGTCTTTTTCCGCCGATTTTACCATGTCCCATATCGTCAGAAGCGCTGCCGAAACCCCTGTGAGAGCTTCCATTTCAACCCCCGTTTTCCCCACAGTCTGAACCTCTACTACAGTTGAAATTGCCTCCTCCCCTATATCAAAATCCACATCTATGGCAGTGATCATGATCTGGTGGCACATGGGAATTATTTCCGGGGTCTTTTTAATTGCAAGCACGGCTGCAACCCGCGCAGTTGCAAGTACGTTTCCTTTCTCCACATTTCCAGTCTTTATCTTCTGTATGGTCTCCCTGGAAAGTACGATTTCCCCTGCAGCCCGAGCCAATCTCGGGACATCATTCTTTTCGCTGATGTCAACCATACGTGCTCTGTCGGATTCGATATGAGTAAATGTCTTTTCCACAAAATCACCGCGTTTTTCGTGTTTACCTTTATCGTATTTTATTTTGATTCCCTTTGGGTTTAGTTTTCTTTTTTTCGGTTTTTAATATTTTTTTTCTGCTCAGTCAATCCTTATCTGCTTTCTTTTAGAATAATCGTCAAGTGCCTGCTCAAGTTTTTCTGCAAGCTCTTCGGCTTCCTCAAGGTTGAGTTTTATGATCTCTTCGTCTTCTCCGTGAAAAATCGTAATCCTGATCCTGTTTCTTTCGATCTCTACCTCAATTTTCCTTTCAATTCCCTGTACCATATAAGTTACCTCCCCATTTTACGTTATATTTGCATTATAGAAGTATTAATCACAGTATTAAATTAATTGTATTATTAAATTTGCAGTACCATACGGCACTTCTGCAGTTCATCTCTTTTACCCTATATTCGCCTCTTTAATTATTTCTGGAATCTTTTCTATCACATCCGTTGCAAGCAGTCCGTTTCCTGCCTTCTCAAAAGCCAGATCTCCGGCTGCTCCGTTAATGTACGCAGCACAGGCTGCGGCAAGAAATGCAGGGTTTCTGAAAAAAAGAGATCCTGTAAGTCCTGCCAGAACATCCCCTGTACCTCCCACCGTCATACCTGCATTTCCGGTCCTGTTCAGGAGGGTCTGTTTCCCATCCGAAATGATGTCGATTTTCCCTTTGAGGAGTGTTACTACCCCTTTTTCTTCCGAAAACTCTCTGACGGCTTTGATGCGCGCCTCATGGCTTTCAGGGGTTTCCGTATCCCTCAAACGGGCAAATTCCCTTGCGTGGGGAGTTACTATCAGTTCACAGTTCCCAGCAAGAGTTTCAAAGATAGAGCCTGAAAGAGCTGAGAGGGCATCGGCATCAAGAACAACTTTCCTGCAGAAAGGCAGGATTTTTCGGACTGCTTCAAAAGTTTTTGTCGCTCTTCCGAGTCCCATTCCCATTACGACAACGTCATGAGAATTAATAAGATCAGAGAGAATTGGAAGGTCTTCCGGGCAGAGTATATCCGAAGAGAGTTTTCGAACTATCAGATTCGGAGAATAAGATGCAACGATTTCGGCTACAGGGGCAGGAACTGCCGCGGTTACCAGATCTGCACCTGCCTTCAGAGCTGCAAGAGCTGCAAGGGCTGGAGCTCCAGAATAAGGGCCGCCTCCTATTACAAGGATCTTTCCGGCATCTCCTTTGTGCCCTTCGGATTTTCGCCTGTGTAACATAGTCAGGTCTCCGGGGCCCACGTATTGCTCGGCGTCCGCACAGACTCCGATCTCTGCAACCTTTATCGTGCCGGTATATTCTTTTGCCTTCTCGCTTATAAGCCCTGTTTTCATGCGGTGAAAAGTAACTGTAAGCTCTGCATGTACCGCTTTTTCAAAATCGCCTCCATCAGGGTCAAGCCCTGAAGGAATGTCCACAGAAATGACAGTTTTGCCCGCTTTTCCTACCCTGTTTATGAGATCGATAGCTATTGACTCGGGTTCCTTTATATCCCCTTTTACTCCTGTCCCGAATACGGCGTCTACGACCAGGTCAGCTTCTGAGAACCATTCCGAAGCTTCGGCTGTGAGCTGACTTGAATCTTTTATTTCGAGTATCTGCACGCTGCTGAACCTTAACAGGGAAAAGTTGTGGCAGGCTTCCCTGGTTTTTATTTCCTGGACTTTTCCGAGCAGGATTACCTTTACAGTGTATCCTGAAGAGCCTGCAAGATGCCTTGCGGCAACAAAAGCATCTCCGCCGTTATTTCCGCGGCCTGCAACAAATAATACCCTGCCGCTTTCAAGCTTCTCCCTTATGCTCTGTGCAATAACAGCTCCCGCATTTTCCATTAACTGGACAGGGAGCAGGCCAAGGTATTCGCAATTTTTGTCGATTGCCTTCATCCGCGAAGAATTGATGAACTTCATAATAATTACCAGCAGGTTAATCCTAATTAGAATTTTTATTATCTATTGAATATTTCTGTAAATTTGTATTTTTGGCGCCAGAAATGTTATTTTTATAGAGGTTTTATCTCTTTCAGTTATAGAGGTTTTATCTCTTTCAGTTATAGAGGTTTTATGTCTCTTTCAGTTATAGAGGTTTTATGTCTCTTTCAGTTATAGAGGTTTTATATCTTTTTCAGGAAGGTGGTCAGTAGTTTATTGGGAGATATTATTCCGGGGCAGCCGGAAAAGGCATCTCCAGATCTTCTTTACAGGTGCCCTGGAGCAGCTGAAGCCGGTAGGCTTCGATGAAATTAAGGCGCGATCTTAAGCTGCATCGGGAAATTTAGTATCAAAATATCAACCCTTAATTAGTGGAAAACTTAATTGAATAATTTTTATTAAATTTCTACCCCGAGAAAAACTTATTTGATGTTATTAACTATATACGTTACACTTCGATATAACATATATACCGGAAGGACTGAGTTATTCGGAAAACCATATTAACTCGGTACGAGACTAAGTATATCCAAGAAGAAAAATAAGCCTGTATTACAGAAGTTGGTTCAATTTGAATAATGAATACAACAAGATTAATAATTAATAAGAGTAATTAACTTTAAATAAAAACGCCGGTATCACAGTCAACTAACATTTACTTGCTTCAATGAAACTATATAACAGGCAGGATTCTGATCAAATGTTTGCTTTCCTTTGCATGTGTCTGGACTTACATGAGACAGGGAGGATTATTTTTGTCTAATTTTTCAAAAGATGCGGATAGCAATCTTAAGAGCACAGTCAAACCCAGATATCTGGTTCTGGGCAGTGGAAGTATCGGTTTTGCGCTTGCAAAAGAGCTCAGAGAAAGCAATAAGCTCGTAATAATTGTAGATAAAGACGAAGCTAAAATAGAGACCCTCAGGGAAGAAGGCTTCGAAGCGATTGTAGGTGACATATCGGACCCTGAGCTCGTCAATAAGATTGACCTTAAAAATGTTGTTGTTATACTTTTCCTGACTTCCAACAACGAGGCAAACAGGAAGGGCATTGAAAATTTCAAAAAGGCGATTAATCCTGATGTCCAGCTCTTTTCCAGGGCCTCAGATATTATCAATAAGGAAAAGATGGAAGACCTTGGAGCAGATTACGTTTTTATGCCTTCTAAGCTTGTTGCAAGCTCCCTTTCCCGTTCGCTTGAGAGAGCTGAGTCGGTCCACAGAGGCAACAGGCTTGCCAGGTGGTTGAAAGGAATAAGAGATAAAAAACTTGCTATTGTAATTCACGATAACCCTGATCCGGATGCTATCTCCAGTGGGCTTGCTCTGAAGGAAATTGCAAAAAATCTTGGAGTAGAAGCAAGCATTCTCTACCACGGCAGGATAGGCCATCAGGAAAACAAAGCCTTTGTAAACCTGCTCGGGATTGACCTTGGCAAGATGGAAGAGCACGATCTTAAAAAATTTGATGAAATTGCCCTGATAGACTGCTCCATTCCTGGCGTTAACAACATGGTTCCTCCCAATTCATATGTGGGCATTGTGATCGATCACCACCCGCCAGGAGAAACTGAGATAAGAGCTGAGTATATAGACATTCGGCCTAATTTCGGGGCAACTGCCACTATAATGACAAAGTACCTACAGCAGCTCAATATCAATATCTCCAAGACCCTGGCAACTGCTTTGCTTTATGGGATTCGAACCGATACTCAGGACTTCAAGAGGAAAACCGACCCTGCAGACCTCTCAGCTGCTTCGTATCTTTATCCTCTTTCGAATCATGGTATTCTTGACCAGCTTGAGCAGCCTTCAATGGCTATCGAAACCCTTGAGGTTCTCGGAGAAGCAATTCGAAACCGACAGGTGCTCGGGAGTTACCTTCTCTCAAATGTCGGGAACATAAGGGATAGGGACACTCTCCCGCAGGCTGCAGATTACCTCTTGAGCCTTGAAGGAATCTCTACAACAGTCGTCTTTGGGGTCACTGAGGACCGCATCTACATTTCCGGGCGTAGCAATGACATCAGAATCAACCTCGGCGAAATTATGCGTCAGGCCTTTGGAGAAGACGCAGGCGGGCATGCAAACGCAGCAGGAGCTCAGATCCCTCTCGGAGTTTTCAGTGCTACAAAAGACAGACAGACACTCTTGAGGCTGGTTAATGAAGCAGTGGTTAAGAGGTTCTTAAGTGCCGTAGGAGTCGAAAGTACAGGAGAATAATGCTTTCAGCAAAAGTTCTTTATTAAACTTTATTCAGTAAAGGTTCTTCAATAAAAGATCTTCAATAAAAGATCTTCAATAAAAGATCTTCAATAAAAGATCTTCAATAAATTATAAAGGAAAAAGATTTTTTTTCTTTTTCTCCTTTTTTCTTTTTCTCTTCTTTTTCCCCTTCCTTTTTTCTGAATATTTTTATTTAGTGGTTTATTCTTAGAAGTCCATTTCAGGGAATCTTCAGTTCGATTCAGAGTTACCTACTTTTATTGTGTTTCCTTTCTGAATGTCACTTTCCTTTACCTGAATTTCTGTTACCGTGACATTTTCTCCTGAACTAATGGAATAGGTCGATGTAGCAGTAACTCCACGGCCTGTGTTTTCTGTCGAATAAGGTACGGTTATTTCAAATGAACCTTTTTCATCTGCTACTGCTTTATTCTGATATGCGAATTTTCGGCCTGTGTTTGAGCTTAGTTCAAGTGTTGCAGTAACAGTCTGGTTTGGACTTACGGAACCTGAAAGCCTGGCTCCTGAAACATATTCGAATACCTTTACAGTGTTATTTTTGTAACTTCCCTTATTCGTGTCATTTACTGCGCTTTCGTGAATCAGCCTCAAATTTCCGAGGTTTGCCCCGTCAAGTTCTTGAAGTTTATATACTTGAGTATTAAAATACTGGTTTTTGGGGGTCACGGCGGTCTGAAGACCTGCTTTTCCTTTGACTGTTTCTATCTTGTAATAATCTTCAATGTCCTTTCCTGCGAGCTCAACGATAGACCCAAACTTACCACCTGCCATCAGTGTGTCGGTTATTATGTATTTTACTTTGAGTTTTTCCATGACTGCCTTTGCTTCCTGTTCGGAGTCAGTTGTGAAAAAAAATGCAGAATCTTCAATGCCAGTCTGGAAATTGTTCGAAACCGCAGGTCTTTCGGAGAGATACACGATCCAGTTTCCATAGTCCCACCAGCTCAGGACTCCATATTCGGGAGTTTGTGAAGGCTGAAGGTAATAAGAAGTTTCAGGGCTGGAAGTTTCGAGCCAGTTAAGAGAATCCTGCCATCCAGGATCTACCGAGCTTGCGCTTTTTGCAAAAGCAGCTCCCACCCATATACAGGGCACAAAAACAAGTCCTATCAGGACTAATGATGAAACAATTTTGAAGTAATCGGGATCCGGAGTACTTTTTGACCCTGGTCTGTTCTTTAATGGCCCATTCTTTGCTGATTCGTTCTTTGTTTTCACTTTTGATTTCGTTTTTAGTTTTGTTTCTTTTGAAGTCTGAAGGGCAGGCGTATTTTTTTCAGCCTTTTGTCCGGGTTTTACCAGTTTTCTTACTTCAGTTTCGAAGTTGAGAGATTCAAGCATAACCCACAGAATATATGCTGTAAGGACTGCAATATTTACCGCTAACAGATATGAAAAACGCCTCTGTGAGAGCGCAAGATATGCGAAAAAGATTGTCCATAGAAGGAAAAATACTCCTTCAGGTTTTGATTTTTCTCCTTTCCATTCAAGGCCGAGCAGGAAAATACCTATTAAAGCTGCAAGGAAGCAAAGTCCGAAACTTCCTATTACTGCTGAAAAGGTAAGTTTTCCTTGTGAAGTTAAAAATAAAGGCAATGCTTCGGAAATGGTGCCTATGTATTCCCCTTTTCCCGTGAAGAATCTCAGTCCTTCAATCACAAAAGAGTAGGATTCGGCGGAAAAAACGCGGAGAGACAGAATACCTGCACCGAAAACCAGTATCAAAATTCCGGGATAAAACTTCCAGTCCAGGCCCTTTCTTGAGATATATACGGAAAGCCCCCAGAGAAGAACAGTTCCAACTAACATGCTGAGCACATAGAATACCTGGAACCAGGAAATATACATCGCACTCATTTCCAGGCCAGGACGTACGGATCCTGCTGACAGGGGAATAATAAACAGAAGTGTTGCAAAGATACATGCAATAGAGCAGATAAAGAGGTAATCGGATCTTTTTCCGGCTTTAAGGTCGATCGTGGTTTGTACAAATGCATATAATACGATAAAGCTTACAAAAATCGGGGCTCCTATCCATGTAAAAATTAGGAGCGCAAGAAATAGCCCTGAAGCCGCTGCAAGAACCAGAGATTTTATGAGATCTCTTTCTGATGATATGTTCTTAAATGAACTTAAGGAAAGATCTCTTTTACTTGCCAGTTTCAAGGCAAGTATGAAGCATGCATAAGCTGCCGTCGAGAGAAGTGCTTCTGCTACGTGATGGTCAACTGCCCCAAAACGGGATATATATATATGAGCTGGAATAGCTGCAAAAATAAAAGCTCCAAGAAGTCCTGTTTTTCTGTCAAAAATCGAGCTGGCTGCGATATACAGTGGAATTATTGTCAGGGTTCCGAGAAGTACTGGTAATAATGCTCCTGCAAATTCGATAGTGTGCAGATCTGGCTGCCCTCCTCCCAGGACTTTTGCAAGCAGAGCACCTAACAGATCAAAAAAAGGCGGCCAACCGATTTCAAAACCGTAAGGATAGTTAATGTAAGAATCGAAGTTAAGGGGATGGGGAAAATTGGAAACTGTATAAATAATGCGCCGCATATGATAAAAGTCATCATATCCCACGAAGGTTATGCCCCCGTTTGCAGTAACTGCGGCATACGAGAGCATGCGCATGATGAAGCCAGCTAAGAGAGCAGCTCCAAGCACGAAGATATTTTTTGAAATTCTTTTTCGTGCATTTTTGTTTTGACAGTTTTTTTCTGACTTCTCCATTTCACTCACATTTATTTTTTTTAAGTAATTATAAATTTTAGTTCCAATTTCAGAAATTAAACTCTTCAATAAAGAGGATTTCTACCCCACACCCACATAGAATTATCTCATATCGCTTTTTACCATCATTCTGACCAGCTCTTCAAAACTGACCTTTGTTTTCCATCCAAGTTTTTCCCTGGCTTTTGAAGGGTCTCCTATCAACAGGTCCACTTCAGTCGGTCTGTAAAACATCGGATCAACTTCTACGAGTACTTTTCCGCTGTCAGCATCCCTGCCGATTTCGTTAACCCCTTCGCTTTCCCATTCGAGGTCAATGCAAGCTTCTTTGAATGCCAGTTCCGTAAACTCTCTAACGGAGTGAGTTTCCCCTGTTGCTACAACATAATCATCGGGTTCATCCTGCTGTAACATGAGCCACATGGCCTCCACATAATCACCTGCGAATCCCCAGTCACGTTTGGCATTGAGATTTCCGAGGTACAGTTTCTCCTGAAGTCCTTTCTTAATCTTTGATACAGCTATTGTAATCTTTCTGGTAACAAAGGTTTCTCCTCTCAAAGGGGACTCATGATTAAACAGGATGCCGTTGCAGGCAAATATATCATAAGCTTCACGATAGTTTACGGCAATCCAGTAAGCATACAGTTTAGCTACTGAATAGGGACTTCGGGGGTAGAAGGGAGTGGTTTCTTTTTGGGGGACTTCACGTACTTTCCCGAATAATTCACTGGTTGATGCCTGATAGAACTTCGATTTGTCTTCAAGCTCTAGAATTCTTATTGCTTCTAGAATGCGAAGGGCTCCAAGTCCATCCGAGTTTGCAGTATATTCCGGAGTCTCAAAAGAAACCTGGACATGGCTTTGGGCGCCAAGGTTGTAAATTTCATCAGGTTCTGTGTCCTTAATAAGTCTGATAACGTTTGCCGAATCGGTCAGGTCTCCGTAATGCAAAATAAATTTGGAGTCTTTTTGATGTGGATCTTGCAGGAGATGATCTATACGTCCTGTGTTACTCAGAGACGATCTTCTGTGCATTCCGTGCACAGTATACCCTTTATTTAACAGGAGTTCGGCAAGGTATGCTCCATCCTGCCCGGTTACACCTGTAAGTAATGCGACCTTAGACATTTTTACCACACAATTTAAAGCGAATAAGCGAATAAACTTTTTAACATTTTACTAATTCCAGATCGTTTTTAACCATCATTTTGACCATTTCTTCAAAATTTATCTTGGGCATCCATCCGAGTTTTTCTCTGGCTTTTGAAGGATTTCCAACTAATAAACTTGACTCAAGAGGCCTGTAAAACTGGGGGTCTACTTCAATCAGGATCTCACCTGTTGCAGCATTTATCCCCTTTTTCTCAAGCCCTTCTCCTTCCCATTCGATCTCTAACCCGACATCTTTGAATGCAAATTCCACCATATCCTGTACTGAATGTGTTTCACCTGTTGCAATCACATAATCATCCGGTTTATTCTGTTGCAACATAAGCCACATAGCTTCAACATAGTCTCCTGCAAACCCCCAGTCTCTTTTTGCACTAAGATTTCCAAGATACAGTTTTTCCTGAAATCCTTTTTTTATTCTAACTGCAGCCCTGGTAATTTTTCTCGTAACAAAACTGTCTGATCTTATCGGAGATTCATGGTTAAACAGGATACCATTGCAGACAAACATGTCGTAAGCTTCACGATAGTTTATGGCAATCCAGTAAGCATATAATTTGGACACTGCATAAGGGTTCCGGGGGTGAAAGGGAGTATTTTCATTTTGCGGGATTTCAAGTGAGTTTCCAAATAAATCTCCAGTGGAAGCCTGAAAAAACCTTGTTTTCTTTTCCAGCCCAAGAGTACGTATGGCTTCAAGGAGGCGCAGGGTGCCAAGTGCATTAATTTCTGCTGTATATTCCGGTCGGTCAAAAGAAACCTGTACATTGCTTTGAGCCGCCAGATTATAGATCTCATCCGGGCGAACCTCTTGAATAATTCTAACAAGCTTTGAATAATCGGTCATGTCACAGAAGTGAAAATGAAGATTTATGTTTTTCTGCTCTTTGTCCTTATCTTCTGTTCTGGTAGAAGACTCTCTCTTTATCCCATGCACTACGTACCCCTTATCTAATAAAAGTTTTGAAATGTATGTGCCATCCTGGCCTGTTATGCCTGTGATCAGTGCGACCTTTGTCAAGGAATCACCTTATTTCCCGATTTTTATCCTGCAGGAGATAGGATATTTATTATTCTTAAAAACGTAGCTCCCTTTGCAAAAAGCATATCTTCTTAATCTATATAAACTAATTGATACACCAAATTTTTGTTAACTTCCTGTTAAATTGTTATTACTCTGTAAGATCCGGAAGAGTATCTCCGGATTTTTCTTGTTAAGTACTATATTGAGGCTGGAACTGGCTGTCCCTGAGAAGCAAGAAAATTCACTTACGGAAATCTGGCTAGCAAATTTAACTATATTTCGAACTTAACTATAAGTAGTAAATAACCGAATTTTTGTTCAAATTAAAAAATCGCTTCGAAACACATATAAATCCCAATTTAAATTTAACGTGAAATAATTTAAAAAAATGAGAACAAACATGAAAACAGCTATCTTTCATGATTACTTCGGAGCTATTGGCGGTGGAGAGAGAGTTGTCATCACTCTAGCGAAGTTATTGAACGCTGATATTATCACTACAGATCTGGATGCAGTTGACAAACTGAATAAAGAAGTAAATGTGATATCTCTTGGACACACAAAGAAAATCCCCCCGCTAAAACAGATTTCTGCAACGGAAAAATTTTATTCTTGTGATTTTTCAAATGACTATGATTTTTTCATCTTCACAGGAAACTGGAGCCATTATGCGGCCCACAGACATCATCCTAATATGTGGTACTGCTACACACCTGTAAGGGCTTTTTATGATCTATACAATACTTTCTTACAGAGGCAGGATTTTATCACCAGACAGGCTTTTCGTGCCTGGGTACACGGCCACAGATGGCTGGATCAAAAATCAGTGAATAATATTGACCAGATTGTCACTATTTCGAAAAATTCTCAGAAAAGAATTGAGAAATACCATCAAAGGACTGCTAATATAATCTATCCCCCGGTTGATGTTTCAAAGTTTAAATGTAAGGAGTATGGGGATTTCTGGCTTTCGGTAAACAGGCTTTATCCTGAAAAAAGAGTCGAATTGCAAATAGAAGCTTTTAGAAAAATGCCTGACGAAAAACTCATTATCGTAGGTGGTTATGCAAAAGGCGACCACGCTGAAAAGTATGCAAAAAGTATAAGTACTAAACTCCCTCTCAACGTGAGCATACTTGGAGAAGTTTCGGAACAGGAATTAATTGACCTTTACGCCAGGTGCAGGGGCTTCATCTGTACAGCGCTTGACGAAGACTTTGGTCTGACTCCTGTGGAAGCAATGGCAAGTGGAAAGCCTGTTGTTGCGGTGAACGAGGGTGGATTTAGAGAGACTGTTACCGAAAAAACGGGTCTTCTTATAAAAGCAGATATTCACAGCACTATAGAGGCTGTCAAATTCATATCTTGTGACCCCGAAAGTTACAGGAACGCCTGTCTTGAGCAGGCAAAACGCTTTGATCTTTCGATTTTTAGTGAAAAGATAAAAAATGTGGTAAATAATGATCGTTAAGCACCTGAAAGAGCTCTATGACTACAGGAATCTTATCTGGCAATTGGCATGGAGCGAATTTAAATTGAGATATAAAAATTCTATACTGGGTTATTTCTGGTCCCTTCTAGAACCCTTGCTTATGCTCATAGTTCTATATGTGGTTTTTTCGAACTTGATGAAGGTCCAGGTAGAATACTATCAGCTGTTTTTACTTCTTGGAATCATTTTATGGGGTTTTTTGAGCAGGGCTACTACCATCGGAATGTTTTCCATAGTAGGAAAACCAAGTATGGTTAAGAAGATTTATTTTCCAAGGGATATCTTTGTTATTTCCTCATGCATCACAGCTTTGCTTATGAGCGTCTTCGAGTCTTTGATATTTATAATGTTTATGGTATTTTTCAGGGTACCAATTTCTGTTAACATAATCTATGCGCCGTTCATTCTGCTCTGTCTTTTTATCGTTTCACTGGGTCTCTCTCTGGCACTTTCCGCATTGAATGTATTTTACAGGGATGTACAGTTTATCTGGCAGGTCCTTTTGCAGGTTGGATATTTTGCAACTCCTATACTTTATACCATCGACATATTTCCTAAAAATCTACAGAAATTTGTCCTATTGAATCCAATTGCACGGATTATTATTTCTGCAAGGGATACTATTATTTACTCTTCTCCAGCTAAAATTGAGGACCTTTTATTTATGTTCCTTTCATCAACAGTCTTTCTTATAGTCGGATACATTATTTTTTCCAGATTGGAACCCGGATTTGCGGAGGAGATCTGATGACGGCAATTGAGGTTGAGCACCTGCACAAAACATTTCGTATACCTCATGAAAAAAGAACAACTCTATTTGAGACTTTGACAGGGGCCTTCAAACCTCCAACCTATGAAACTTTCCACGCACTCAAAGACATTAATTTTACAGTTGAAGAAGGGGAAGCTCTTGGAATTATTGGAGAGAACGGAAGTGGAAAGAGTACTTTATTGAAAATTATTGCAAATATCCTGCGTCCCTCATCAGGGAAAGTCACTGCTCTAAAAAAAATAACTCCTTTCCTTGAGCTTGGAGTTGGTTTCCAGGCTGATCTAACAGCTGCAGAGAACATAAAAATCTATGCAACCATAATGGGCATGCAAAAAAGAGAAATTAATGATAAACTGGACGATATTCTTGAGTTCGCAGGACTTGAGAACTTCAGAGACACTAAACTCAAAAACTTTTCCTCGGGTATGCAGGTAAGGCTTGCCTTTTCAACAGCAATTCAAACTGATCCGGAAATTCTTTTGATGGATGAAGTTCTGGCAGTGGGAGATATGGAATTTCAGCAGAAATGTCTGGATGTCCTTAGCCAGTATCGAAAAGACGGAGTTACGATTGTTTTTGTTTCACATGACCTCGGGGCAGTGAGAAGATTTTGTGATAGGACTTTACTTCTAAATAAAGGGGAGCAGCTAGTCTTAGGGGATACAGGAGATGTAATTGACCGTTATGTGTATGGCGGTGGAGAAGAAGCATCTACATCAGGAAGTCAGAATGAGCCGGATGAGGTTGAATCAGATGTAAACTCTGAGGATCAAAATCCCAGGTGGGGAGATAAGACAGTTGAGATCACAAATGTGGAGTTCTATGATAAATTTGGTAATAGAGGCTCAAGATTCAACTCCTTTGATCCTATGACAATTAGAATCTTTTATAATGCACATAAAAAAGTCTCTGATCCGGTATTCGGCATTGCTTTGTATTCCGAAAATGGAGAAAATCTTTTTGGAACAAATACTGAATTAAAAAACATCGAAATTGATACCCTTGAGGGCAAAGGACATGTTGACCTTATGGTAGAGAGAATTCCTATGATAACAGGGAGGTTTCTACTTACAGTAGCAGTGCATACCCACGATCAAAAACCATATGATTGGCACGATAAACAGTATTCTTTTGATGTAATTCCAACAGGCAGAGATGCTGGACTTTTTGAGGTCCCTTGCAACTGGAAGATCTGAGTTCTGGATGTGAAATTTTATGGATTCGTTTGAAATCAATAGGGACGAAGTAGATTAAAAAGAAATCAGCGTTGAAGAAATAATTGGAATTTCAAGAGTGGTGGATTTAATATTTTGAAACTGGAGTATACTGGAGTATTATACAGAGAATGCACAGTTCTCTTGCATAATTTTGAAAAAAGACTGATTAATTAAACTATATAAGCGGAGAGGATTAAAATGGAAGAATTTCAAATCCACCAAATACATCCTATAGTTAGTTATGGGGATGCAATTGGAAATGAAATGGTAGAAATAAGAGGGATTCTAAAGGAGTTTGGTTACAAATCTAATATTTACGCTAAGTTTATCCATCCTAAACTAGAAGATATAAACAATTATACCGATTATATAAAAGTTAGCTCCCCTCAAAATATTCTCATCGTACATTACTCCATAGAATATGGCTCTGAACTTTTAGATTTTATAAGATCATTGCCTGATAAAAAAATATTATTATATCATAATATAACCCCACCCATATTTTTCCAGAATTTCAGCTCTGCACATGAACATGCAACAAAAAATGGAATTCATGAACTGAAACACGAAGTAAAAAATATTGTTGACGTAGCGCTAGCTGATTCTGAATTTAATAGGCAAGACCTGATTAATGCAGGATTTAAGAAAACCGGTGTCCTTCCTTATTTAAATAATTTTAATAAATTTGACATTACTCCTGATAGAAAAGTAATTCAAAAGTATAGTGATGAGTTTGTTAATTTACTAGTTGTTGGCAGAATAAGTCCTAATAAGAAAGTAGATGATGCGATAAAGTGTTTTTACTATTATAATAAGTACATCAATTCAAGATCCAGATTGCTTTTAGTAGGTTCTTATCAAGGAATGGATTTATATTACGACTATTTAAATAACTTAATCCTCAAATTGGGTCTGAAAAATGTGTATTTTACAGGACACATCAATTTAGATGAGCTGATATCTTACTACAAGATAGGTGACGTTTTTTTAACCATGAGCGAGCACGAGGGATTTTGTGTTCCGTTACTCGAAAGCATGCATTTTGAAGTTCCAATTCTCGCATACAACTCTACGGCAATTCCTGAGACACTTGGTGGCGCCGGGATCCTAATTAACAATAAAAATTATATCGAGATCGCAGAACTAATTAACTTATTAGTTGAAGATCAAGTATTAAGAAATAGAATTATTAAAAAGCAGTCTGAAAGACTGAAGTTTTTCAGCAGAGAAAGAATTGCAGGAATTTTGAAGCATTATATAGATACCGACTTCAAAGATACTGATTCTAAATCACCTATAAGAATAAGCCAAGAACAAGCCCGGATGAACGCAGGTCAGAGGAATCAAAAGTCAGAAAAAAGGCTGATTAATTAAACTTATTAAAATGGAGAGGAGCAAAATGGGGAAATTTCAAATCCACCAGATAAATCCTATAATTAGTTATGGGGATGCAATTGGAAATGAAATGGTAGAAATAAGAGAGGTTCTAAGAGAATTTGGTTATGAATCTGATATTTATGTTAAGTTTATCCATCCTAAACTAGAAGATATAAAAAATTATGCCGATTATATAAAAGTTAGCTCCCCTCAAAATATTCTCATTATGCATCACGCCACAGAATATGGTTCTGAACTTTTAGATTTTATAAGATCATTGCCTGATAAAAAAATATTATTATATCATAATATAACCCCACCTATATTTTTCCAGAATTTCAGCTCTGCACATGAACATGCAACGAAAAATGGAATTTATGAATTGAAACATGAAATAAAAAATATTGTTGATGTAGCACTAGCTGTTTCTGAATTTAATAGACAAGACCTGATTAATGCAGGATTTAAGAAAACCGGTGTCCTTCCTTATTTAAATAATTTTAATAAATTTGACATTACTCCTGATAGAAAAGTAATTCAAAAGTATAGTGATGAGTTTGTTAATTTACTAGTTGTTGGCAGAATAAGTCCTAATAAGAAAGTAGATGATGCGATAAAGTGTTTTTACTATTATAATAAGTACATCAATTCAAGATCCAGATTGCTTTTAGTAGGTTCTTATCAAGGAATGGATTTATATTACGACTATTTAAATAACTTAATCCTCAAATTGGGTCTGAAAAATGTGTATTTTACAGGACACATCAATTTAGATGAGCTGATATCTTACTACAAGATAGGTGACGTTTTTTTAACCATGAGCGAGCACGAGGGATTTTGTGTTCCGTTACTCGAAAGCATGCATTTTGAAGTTCCAATTCTCGCATACAACTCTACGGCAATTCCTGAGACACTTGGTGGCGCCGGGATCCTAATTAACAATAAAAATTATATCGAGATCGCAGAACTAATTAACTTATTAGTTGAAGATCAAGTATTAAGAAATAGAATTATTAAAAAGCAGTCTGAAAGACTGAAGTTTTTCAGCAGAGAAAGAATTGCAGGAATTTTGAAGCATTATATTGATACTGACTTCAAAGATACAGATTCTAAATAACCTATAAGAACAAGCCAAGAACAAGCCCGGATGAACGCAGGTCAGAGGAATCAAAAGTGGATACATTCGAGATTAAAGATGAGGAAATCAATGTCGAAGAGATTATGGACAAAATTCGTGAGAACATTAAGAAGAGAAAAGAATGTGGCATTTATAAGAATGAGAGTCGCGAAGAAGTAGAGCAGGTTTTTTCAGAAATTTCCTCTCCAAGGGAAATAATTCCTCAAGAACCTGAAACTATCAATTCTAGTTATGATATTCGTAACAGTAGTTATTCAATCAGTTCTCATCGCCCAGTGCTGGGTAAATTTTTGATAAAAGGACGAAAATTAGTTCATGGTGAGGTCAGAAGGTATGTTGACCCCGCGCTTCAAAAGCAAAGTGAACTTAACTCTAATCTGGCTAATTTGCTTAGTGACACGAAGGAGAGAGTAAGTTCTTATTATAACGAAATAGAACAATTAAAAACTGATATTGAAAAGTTGGAATGTGAAAATAGAACTTTAAAATCTAAAATTGAGCAATTAAATAGTGAAGCTAAGAAATTAAATATAGAATCAGAACAATTAAAATCCGAAATTATCCCCAATATAAAAAAAGAGATGGAATCTATAGTTTCAAAAAAGATTGAATTATCAGTTTCAAAAGAAGTAGAATCTGTAATTTCTGCTATTGATCTGGATCTTGATAATAAAGCCTGGCTTAGCAGGATACTTGAAACAAGGATACCGAAAGAATATAAACAAGTAACAAACTTCCCCACTACGACTGATTCAGAAATTAACTATTACGTGTTTGAAGAAAAGTTTCGCGGTCCTAGAGAAAACATCCTGAAACATTTTGCCGGCTTTATAGACTATTTTGCAAACTGCACTAATGTTCTTGACATCGGATGTGGTCGGGGAGAATTTCTGGAATTAGCCAGAGATAGAGGCATCAATGCGAGGGGAATCGACGTCAATGAAGATATGATCAATTTCTGCAAATCCAAGGGGCTGAGCGTTGAGTTAAAAGACGCTATAGAAGCTCTTTGCGGAATAGATGATAAAAGCCTGGATGGAATTTTTATAAGTCAGGTAGTCGAGCACCTTAGTCCAGATTATCTTATTAGTATGTTAAACTTATGCAATAGAAAAATGAAATATGGTTTTTATATTATCATTGAAACCGTAAATCCTCTCTCGTTATTTTCCTTCGCAAACTTTTACATAGATCTTTCTCATGTAAAACCTGTACATCCAGAAACTCTAAAGTTTTTACTTAATACAACAGGTTTTCGTGACATTGAAACCAAATTTTCATCCCCTGTGCCCTCTGAAATAAAATTGCAAAAACTTCCGGACCTCGAGGGTCTTGCAGAAAAATCCAGGTTGCTGGTTGGAATTTGCAACCAAAACATAGACATGATAAACAATGCCTTATATGGGGCTCAGGATTATGCGATAATCGGAAAAAAATAAGGTTAAGTATGTACAGATACGTAGAAGAGAACTAGGATTGAATAGTTGAAATCGAATAATTGAAAAACGTACGATTTTATTCAGCAGGTGATCCGTTGAAAATTGCTTTTGTTGTCCAACGCTACGGGTTGGAAGTAAATGGTGGTGCTGAATTTCTCTGCAGACTCGTAGCTGAACATTTGTCAAAATATTTTGATATTGACATCCTAACTACCTGTGCTATAGATTACATGACTTGGAAAAACGAGTATTCACCAGGGATAGAAACCTTAAACGGTGTTTCTGTTATGAGATTTCCTGTTGATTATGAGAGAGATATGCCGAAGTTCAGTAAATTTTCGGAGAAAATTTTCGGTAATATGCATGCTTATGAAGATGAAATTGAGTGGATGAAACTACAGGGTCCATATTCAACAAAACTTTTGGACTATATCAAGAGTAGTAAAGATGATTATACTTATTTCGTATTTTTTACCTATCTCTATGCTACTACTTTCTTCGGTCTTCCATTAGTAAAAGAAAAAGCGTTGCTTGTTCCTACGGCACATGATGAACCTCCGATTTATCTATCTATACTTAAATCTCTCTTCAAATCTCCCATGGGACTCATTTACAGCACAGAAGAAGAAAAAAATTTCGTCACCTCACAATTCCAGGTCGCGAACATACCCTACGATATCATAGGTGTCGGTATAGATATTCCGGACAAAATTGATGCAGTCTCATTTGCACAAAAGTATAATGCGGAAAACTTCCTTATTTATGTTGGAAGGATCGACGAATCAAAAGGTTGTAAAGAACTATTTGATTATTTTATTCGATATAAGAAGGAAAAAAAATCTTCTGTTAAGCTTGTTTTGCTAGGAAAACCGATGATGAAGGTTCCGAAGCATCCTGATATCCTTTCTTTGGGTTTTGTCTCTGAACAGGAAAAGTTTAACGGGATAAAATCGGCTAAACTACTTATAATGCCCTCTAAGTATGAAAGTTTATCAATGGTTTTGTTAGAGGCATGGCTCTGCAATACTGGCGTACTTGTAAATGGAAAATGTGATGTGTTAAAAGGTCAATGTATTAGGGGTAATGCAGGATTATACTACGAAAACTATGATGAATTTGAAGGATGTTTGGATGTTCTCTTAGCAAGTGATGCTTTGAGGAATACTATGGGAAAAAATGGGATGAAGTTTGTTTTGGAAAATTATTCATGGAAAATTATCGAGAATAAATATATTTCACTATTGCAGAAAATTGGTGATTTCTAACTATAATTCCGGTCTCAACTAATTACACTTTTATCTCGGGATGGAACATTTCCATCTATTTCTTTACATTATCTATTTTTTGATTTTGAAAATTGCCATTCTTTCATAAAACCGAGTACTTATACGGTGTATTTTATATATTATAACTATGTAAATTTCTACCAAATTTGTGTAACTTTTTATCAAATTTAAAACCTGGGCTGAAATTTTACTTTAAATAAATCCCCGCCTGAGAAGGGTTAGCTTACTCTTGGTAATTATATTAAAAAACAAATTAGTTTAAAAGGGGCATCTATCTTGAATAAATTCCATCGAAATTGGTTTGAGGAAATCAACTATTTACGGGCCATAGCGATTATAGCGGTTCTCATTATACATACCACAGATGGCGTTGTCTTAGTGAATAAATTAACTGAAATGACATTTACACTCATATATCTTGAAGAACTATCCCGATTTGCAGTACCCATGTTTATTTTCATATCAGGGTTTGTTCTGCACAATAGGTATGTATCAGACTTACCAATGAATGAATTTTATACGAAAAGATTTTTGGTAATACTATTACCTTACATTTTCTTCTCTATACTTTATAATATTATTGGGACTTTCACAAAACATGAGGCTATTATACCGCATCCTGAGTTTTCAAGTTTGACATTAAATTCAATCAATAGTATTTTGAATTTCAATGCCGCAGGTCATTTCTGGTATATCAAACTTATTTTGACATTTTACATTTTTTACCCTATAATTATTGCTTATTACGAAACTATAAAAAAACATTTTGGAATATATACACTTGTTACACTTTTTTTATCTATAGTAATAATGTACCTTTTTGGATGGTTTGTGTATCCACTTGATTTTACACTTGGCTCCCCACTCAGATTTTTGATATTTTTTTTATTTGGAATATATGTAAACGATAATTATGAGCAAATAAGTAGAAATTTGGAAAGAATGTCATTAAAAAAAGTTATACTACTCATTATTTCAATTATTAGTCTTCCAATCTTTTCTATGTTTTTTTGGATAGACATAAGGTGCGGTACGCAATTCACAAATCCCATTCCCTATTATGCACAGTTAATTTCAATAAGCACAGCAATACTTAACATTTTTATATTTGTCTTTTGTTTATATTTGATATTGTATTATAAACCTAAAATCAGAATATTACAAGAAATAGGAGAATATTCTTATGGGATCTTTATGGTCCACGTAATTCCTATGATTCTTCTTGAGAACTACATATTTCCTTCATTTTCCATTTCACATACGGACTTAGAGTACTATGTTTTTTTATTCATAGGAATGCTATTACCGAGCTATTATATTGTGAAACTAATGCTAACCAATGACCTCACAACTTATATCATCACGGGAAAAGTTATGTCATCACGGAAAAATTAAACCTTCCGTTGACATTTATATGCCTTTATTTTCGTTTTTTCTTATTTTGAGTCCTTTAAAACTTTCCGAATAACTTCTTCTTTATTTTTCTGTTCACACTTCCTGACATCTGTTTCAGGATGATCGGAGTGGGAGTGTTTTTTCCTGCAGGGGCAACTTTACCTTCTCTGATTGCCTTGAGCACAGCCTCAACTGTGTTTTCAGAGACGTCAATTTCAGTATATGCTTGCCCTACCATTTCGGGAATATGGGAGTCACTTCCTGCAACGCCCGGGATTCCGAGTCTTTTTGCCTCGATTACGGCTTGCTTGTTGGCCCCGTTAAAAAGGCAGCGAGAATTGAAGACCTCAATCGCATCAATATCAAGCCCTTCAAAACTTCCTATCCCATGAGAACTGCGCTTGAAAGGATGGGGAATAATAACCGTGCCTCCAAGTTTTCGGGCCCTGCGGATGGTTTCTTCCGGGCTTAACAAGGGCTCTATATTCTCTCTGACTCCAAGAACCAGGATGTGTCCTTTTGAAGAGCTCACCTCCACCCCGGGAATGACTGTAATTTCAAGGCCGAGTTCCAGGGCTTTTTTTGCACAGGCAAGCCCGCCTTCAACTGTATCATGGTCACAGATTGCAAATCCGTCAAGTCCTCTTTTGCAGGCAACCTCAAGGATATCTTCATGGCTTGACTCGCTATCTTTTGAATGCTTGGAATGTACGTGAAGATCGAATTTCATGCTGATATAAAAATGAGTGATGAATTTATATAAATTTTGAAACAAATGTGAAAAAAGACGGAGAAAAGGCACAGGAAGCAAACGCTGTTACAGGAAGCAAAGTTAGGATTAATAAAAACAGTTCGTTAAGTCACGAACTAATTGTATATCGAAAAGCAGAGATAGAAATAAAAATGGAAGGAAGTATTGGAAGGAGGGATTGCGAACGGGCAGCAAATAGTTAAAAATCTGGTTTAGGGGTATAGTTTAGGATATTAGGAGGGTCTGATGTCTTCTAGTAGACTCCCGTTCGCAAGTAAACAAACGACTTTTCGATATAAATAACTTTCGTAGATGTACGAACAATATTCGAGCCATACAAAAAACTTTCTGAGAAATAGATATTAGAAAATGCTCTGGTAATATTCTAACAGCTTTTATAAAATTGAAAAAGCTTTTTAATCTTCGGGCTTTGATGCAAAGGTTCAAAAAAATAAATGAGGAGACTTAAAGATCAATATTTCGGATGCTTTTTAATATTTCCTGGGATCATTGAAATGAGGCTCTCAAATTAGCTCTTAAAATTCCTGATCTAATTTGATAAGCATTTCTTTAAAAATATCTCCCAAATGAATTCTTGTCTCTAACTTCATTTTGCATTTCTGTCAGCACCAGTAGCTGGTATG
>Ga0209639_1000397_pt1 | contig 63558 bp, 62 predicted proteins | sample EPASupsiteHSE605_FD_187268 | JGI IMG/M metagenome (GOLD analysis project Ga0209639, IMG submission 187268) | Bioremediated contaminated groundwater from EPA Superfund site, New Mexico - Sample HSE6-05 (SPAdes) (version 2) | ecosystem: Environmental > Aquatic > Deep subsurface > Groundwater >... | reverse complement strand
TGCCCCTTGGAAACACGAGTGCGAGGCTCCATGTCAAGGGCAGATACAATTTTTTATTTCGATAATTGCAGCCTATTTCAGATCATTTAATCTGAGAATTTTATCTGATCTAATTTAAGAATTCACACAAAATATTATATGTAAACTTTCATGGCCGGGGTCTCCCCCGGCCTATTTCTTATATTACTTATATTATAAGTATAGTTTGGACAATACGTTATCCAGCCTCCTCTTTGGCCTCAGCAACCAAATGTGCCTAATGCTCCCCAACTCATATTCGACCATCTTGACCTAAATTCGTATAAGTCCTAAACAATTAAGATTAAGCGCCTTATCAAGTTTATTAGAGGCTTCCTTCTGGATCTTCTCTTGAACATGGCTATAGGTATCACCGGTCATTGCCACGCTACTATGACCTAAGCGCTCGCTGACTACTTTAAGATTTTCCCCCAGCTCTAGCAGCATGGTGGCATGACCGTGCCTGGAATCTTATATCTGGTAGTTTAGCAGTTCTAGGTCCTTCTTGAAGGATCTACTAATAAAATCCGGGTTTGTGGGTTGTCATATCTCATTACAGAATACTATGTTGAGCGAGTTATACTCACCATCAAATGTCACCTTTTCCGCTGCCTGTCGCTTCTTCCAAGCCTTCAGTTCCTTTGTAACACGCTCCGGTAGCGGAATAGCTCGTTTGGACCTCTTGGTCTTAGGGTCACCGAATACATAGCCACCTTTTACTCGTACCATTGCCCGCCTTACCGTTAGCATACCCCTTTTTAAGTTTATATCCTCCCACTTCAAGCCTAATAGTTCCGATCTTCTTAACCCGGTTCCCCATTCGGTCATGTAAACAGGGAACAATCGGCTACTTTTTACACTACTAAGGAAATTGTTTGTTTGCTCCTGTGTCCAGGGGATGAACTCATGCTTGCTTTTTTTAGGCTTGTCTACAGCGTTACATACGTTGAGTACAATAAGCCGATTCTTTACAGCCTGTTCAAGTGCTGAATGAAGAATAACATAAATATATTCGATTCGTCGGGGACTTAATGCCTCCCCGGTTCTGATATTTCCATTTATCAGCTTCTGATTAAGCAGATTCTGCACTTGTTTTGGCCTTAGTTCTTTTAAAATAAAGCTCACTATTTGGGCTTTAGATGGCCTTCCACAATTCTATTGTAATCTTCATAAGGACTTTAATAATAGGGCGCTAGACCTTATTCTCTGCCATCTTTTTAGCCTCTTTAGCTACCCTGACGAGGTGATTCTATATAAGGCCAGCATGCCATTCATGTTTTCTAACACATCATACTTGTTATAGCCTCCATAAGAATTTCGATAATAATGATACCAGACACGCTGCCGGTCGCATGTCTGACTATGTTTTAAATGAGACCTAATCTTCTATGGGTATCCATATTGGCCAAGCTTTTTTTCCGTAATCCCTTGCCCAGAGTTTCTCTTTAGTTATAGGGTCACGACGCCAAGCTCGGAAAATTAGCCTAAATCTTGGTTTAGCCACGGGTTTGTCCTTTCCCTGTCTGAAAAACGCCGTTGCCATAGGTAAAATAAATATGATAATATAACACTTGCGATAGTAATTATATACCGGCTCACATTTTAGTCAACCTATTGGGATTTCGACAGACTCCCTTAGGCAAAGCGCCAGGTTAACCACCTGGTGGTTTTTTTTGCCAGTAATTATTGGTCATTTTTAACAAGCCCCCTTATTTAATTTGCTTTAACTGTATTGATGCCGCCTGTCTTGAAACGCCGAATTCTTCAGCAATTTCTTCTATGCTAAGGCCTCCGATTAATTCTATTGGATAATAAATCCACAGAAAGTCATTGGCTTGCCATTTAGGGCTTCTGTATGCTTTTAATTTTTCAGTTTCATTCATGCTGGCGTCCAAGTGTATAAAAGGATTTTATCGTCTACTAGGCAAACCGAGCTTCCAACGGATCATATCTCCAATAATCGGAAAAATGTCATTGTGTTTACTGCCAAAACGCATCCATCCAGTTTTCTCATCGAAGTTTCCGATATCCCGATTTCCGGTAGAACTATCTGGAAGATAATCCGCTAGGCCATCCAAGCTATACTGCTTGATTTCGTCCGAATTTAGTTGATAAAAGCGCCACATTGGATTGTCATGACTAAAGTCGATGTCTGTAATGCCATCCAACAGCTTACAAAGAAGATTGTTATCAGCTTGGCGGCCAAAACTAAAATCGTAGGCTAACTTTGCAATGGCTTTTAATACCACTGGTTGAGCTGCAATGGTTTTGGTCTTTGCTTTTTCCTCACCAAACCCCGGTATTTGAACAATAGCTTCCCAGAAACCCTTAGCCATATCTAAGCGCGGCTTTACAATTACTGGGGTAGCACCATTGATATTTGATTTATTTAGAATTAGATGAGCATTAACTGCTACTAAATCCTTTCTTGTCAAGGACCCGTCATCATTATCCCAATCCACTTTATCTCCAGTGGTAATTCTAATTATCCCATTATCTATGAGTTTTTCCTTGATAAAGGCATTAACAGGATTGGAGCTATCAAACTCTAATGCGAGACTTGTTTCAATTTTCTTTGATTTATTATTAAGATCATGAAACAGTTGCCGTTCCTGTATAACGTTTAGTCCCAAATGAACATCAATACTAACTGTACAAAGCCCACGAGTTAACTCATAGCATTCAATCCAAACTGATAATTCTTCAGGAGGAACTGAACGTTCATCACGGTTATGTTGGAATAGAGACTGTTTTTTAGGAGGATACTTTTGGTCTAATCTTACTTCTTCCAAGAATTCAATTACCATCTGTAAAGCCTTCCTGCGATGTTGACCATCAACTATCCATAAAATGTCTTTTTGCCCTAACCAAAGCCTAACACCAACACCCTCCTTGTCAGCTGTTTCAATTTGTTGGGCTCTAAGGCTACTGCCATTGACTCCGGCTGTACGTAAATTGGCAACAATAGGCTGAATAGAATAATACGGCTGCTTACCCATGATTTCTCGCAGCTTTAGTCGCGCTTGCATAATTGCTCCAGCCTCATCTTTATTCAAATGAATCGCTGTTTCAACAAGTCCTGCGAGCATGTAACGCGCTAATTTAATTGCATGTTGTGGATCCAGCTTACGCTGAGCAACAGGTTCTCCGTTTTCGCTACGTTCATTTGCAACATCAGACATTCTGAAAAAATCATACATAGGGATCTTAGCCAGCAATGTGCTGTTTCCTAGATTGTTGCATAGAAATGCCTTAATTTGCATTTCCGAAGTATCTCCTCTTGTAATTAACTCATTAAGCGATTTCGTGCCTTCATTCTGTTTAATGACCACTTTGTAATCCTCCTTTAAAATTAGTTTACAATGATCATTATACATGTTTTTTCCATTTCGTAAATACCCTGGATTGTTTTTTTATTTATCCTGGTCAGTTTATCAAGGTTCCCAGGCAGTAATTTTGCAGAACAATTTATGTTCCAGGTATATTTATCTGGTATTCCTGGCCATTGCGCAGATACGGGGATAGGTATAAGCTACAGTGCTGCTATATTCAGGAAGGAAACCTGTTTAATGGATTGCACACCAGTGTAGAGCTTTTAGAAAAGCAAAAAACGTATAAAGATATGCAAAGGTACATTGCTGGCAGACTTAGGATCTGGCGCTGCGAGGCGTGGAGGTTCGAGTCCTCTCATCCGCTCCATTGAAAACTAGGGGCTTTCGGGCCTCTTATTTTTTTTGTGCAAATACAGCTATAGAAAATTACTGCCGTTTATAAACCCCAATCGGTTCCCCCCAATCATATTATTTGTTTCTTTTTTACAGTAACTCAAATTGATTTACTGCCTCCCCATATCCGCACGAGTAAACCTTACCGAAGAAAATCGAATATATAAAAGCTTGGCGTCAAGTAGCTCTTATACGTACGCGTGATTCACAAAGATGCAATTAAAATGTATTTTTATGTCGGATATTTAGGATAAAGCAGGATTTATATTCACCAAGGTAGAACATACTCTAAAAATTGTTAAAATAAAAGTGATTGGGATGATTTGGTTAAATGTTGAAAGCGATATTATTTCTAATTGCAGGAATACCAGAGATGATGGGTTCACTGGCAATGAGCTTGGCGCTCGCGCGCGTGCCATTAAGATGGGGCAGAATTGCTTTAGTAGGAAGTTTTATATCCCTAACGATATTTATTGTAAGAGATATTTATAGCTTAGTGGGTTTTCATTTATTAGCCGGGATTCTTCTAATGGTCATTTTTTTAATTATGACTACCCATGTACCTACATCATCAAGTTTTTTGTTTGTTTTTATCAGTACTGCCGTTGTAGCTCTGGTAGAACTTGCTGTCCAAGAACCCTTCCTTTATTTTAGCGGAATGCAGACTGAACAGGTCATTCAAAATCAAACAATATGGACGCTGTTAGGGATTACTCAGGGACTAATTATGATTTTTCTAGCCTGTATTGTTAGGAAGTTATTCAAACCCAAAAAGGACATGTGGAAACGATGAGCGGTGAAATATTCAGCAAACGTTGGGCAAGGTTTTTAACATCTCAAACTGGTCAGAATGATGAAACAGAAACTGTGTTGATATACGCTATAGAAATATTGACTATAAGCGTCATCAACATTGTTTTGACACTTGGCTTGGGATGGTTGTTAGGTGTCTTTTGGGGGACATTAGCTGCTTTATTGACTGCAATATCAGTGCGCCATACGGCTGGTGGTGCACATTCCAGTTCGCCGATCCGGTGCGCAATTATTACCATGATTATTTTTCCTGCTTTGGCCTTGTTCGCAAAGCAGCTTGCTAGTTTAAATCCCTTCATTACTGATTTGCTTTGTTTATTAATGATTTTAATATCTTTTGTGCTTATCTGGTGTTTTGCTCCAGTTGAAAACGAAGCAGCTCCGATCATTTCTCCACAAAGAAGAAGGTCTTTGCGCACCTTCTCATTTCTGGCTTTCTTTGTTGTATGTATTTGCACATTTATCATCAAGCAGAGTGTACAACCATGGGCAGAAGATGTTTATATAAGTATTGTTTTGGGACAAATGTGGAGTACTTTTAATCTCAGTTATCCAGGGCATTCTTTATTGCTGTTCTTAGACAGGATTCTCTGAGAAAGGAGGTGTAATCAATGAAAAAATATGGATATATACTTTTTAGCTTTATGGTAACCTTACTCATTCTTGTAGCGAATGTAGCTTCGGCTTCAGCTTGCTTATGGGCTCACTACCAGCCCAATGTCCCAGAATCATTAAAAAAATAGAATTAAGGTGGCGAAAGCCACCTTAATTCATCGCTAACGTAGAAGGGACTTCTAATCAAAATGCAGGAACGCAAAAAACTCAGACAGCTTCAATTAAATGAAATAATTATTACCACACATATGTTTTCCATTCTATTAATTGTGCTAGTATTTACCTTGGATAAACAACTATTTTCGGAACAGAATGTTCATCTATATACAGCACGCTCTATTTTTCTTATTTGTTTAATATTCCTAGTTTCTATAATATGGTACAACAATGAAGCTAATAAATTTCAAAAGGGACTTGCAACTCTTATAAAGATACTTTATACAGTATTCCCATTGATTCTTGCAGCTGCAGCAATATATTGGGATACTGAAAAGACGAATTACGTTAAGGGTATTTTTATTCTTCCAGTGCTAATCACTGCATCACTATTTGGTAAAAGATATAGTTATTTTATGATAGCAGGTAGTAGTTTCATTCTTGTTGTTTTAGATTGGATCCAAAGTACCAGCCCAATAGCCATAAATAATTTACAAAGTAATTTAATATTAATTTGTATTATCTTTATTGTGGGTTGGTATGTCGGTAGTTTTTCTGACCTTGAAAAGCAATTCAGCCATGATTTAACGATAATGGTCAATACCGATGTTTTAACAGGGTTGTATAACCATCGGTATTTTTATGAACAACTTGGGAAACAGCTGGAAGAATGTGAAGCAAATATTCAGCCTCTTTCTTTAATACTGTTAGACGTTGACTTTTTCAAACAATACAATGACAGTTTTGGTCATCTTGCAGGAGATCAGGTTTTGCAAAAGGTAGGAGAAATACTATCGAAACTCAACGTCGGTTGTGGATTTGCTGCTCGTTATGGCGGGGATGAATTCGTCATTGTTATTCCAGACTGTCCGGAAGACATAGCTATACAAATTGCACATAAGATAAGAATTAGTTTTAATGCATATTCTTTTATTGGTGACGAACACCAATCAGAAGAAAAAATTACGATTTCTTGTGGTGTTGCTACCTACCCTAATCATGCTAGAGATGTTAAAAATTTAATTAAATGTGCTGATGAAGCACTATATAAAGCAAAATGTCTCAAAAAGGACAAAGTAAAACTCTATTTTTCGGTTTTTGATAATCTTGAAACCTCGGTAGATAATCAAGACTTCATACCTTCAACGCGTATACTTATCTCAATAATCAACGCCAAAGACCGATATACATATGGCCATTCAGAAAGAGTATTAGAAAATGCCAGGAAAATTGCAAATAAAATGGGAATGGCTGAAGAGGAAATTATATACCTAAACTATGCTTCTTTCCTGCATGACATTGGCAAAATCGAGATAGCCAGCAGTTTATTAAATAAATCGGAAAAACTTACTTCAGACGAATGGAATATATTTATGCAGCATTCCAAATGGGGAAGTAGGATCGTACAAGGCATAAAACAGTTGGAAACTATTGCGCCAATTATCCTCCACCACCACGAAAATTATGACGGTACAGGTTATCCAGGCCGATTAGTGGGGGAAGATATCCCACTTCTTTCCAGAATAATTAGAATAGCAGATAGTTATGATGCTATGGTTTCTTCTCGCCCATATAAAAAGCAAATGTCACCATTAGAAGCTATCCAGGAATTAGAAAAACACTCGGGAAATATATTTGATCCAGGAATCACTAAACACTTTATTGCAATTTTAAAGGAAGAGTTATCGTAATATAAATAAAAATGTGGATGCGCTTTCCGCACCAAAGTAAGAAATAACCGAGAGGCCGGGCCTCTCGGTTATTTCTTTGGCTCCAAGAGCCAAAGCGCAGAATTATTTATAGGACTCAACTTACTAAATCAATCTATTTCACTATCTTTTATTTCGTCTAAACCATGTGACTTCTCAATAGAACTATATAGTGCCTCGATCCATTCACTAGTCTTTCCCTGATGACTCTCAAGATTACTATGCAAATCTATGATATCTGATTTGAATGCCTGATAATACTTTGACATTTCCTGTACCTTTTCATTGGCATTATTCAAAATACTATTAACGTTATTTTGGGCTGAAAGGAAAATGTTTTCCAAGTCCTGTGAAGTCTGCTGCATAACTTGCTCTACATACTGATAACCATTTTCTTCTTCAAAGTGCTTCTTCTTAACCATACTAAGTTTGCCATCAAGCTGCCTTTGCTCGTTCTGAAATTTATCCCTCAGATTCAATACCGTTTCTACAAGCTCAGACATATCATTTTCCACATTATTGGCCCGTATACGCTCATTACTTAATTGATCTTCTATCTGGCCTCTTTCCTTTAATTGCTCAGCAAGGGCTTCTATCTGCTTATATGTCTCATCTCTCAACTGATCAATCCTGGCTTTAAGATTAGCATTTTCTTCAGACATTCTGGCAGTATTTATCTGTTCTCGTTTGAATTTCTTATGGCTTTCTTCGAGCTGCTCTTCCAACCTGGCAACCTTGTCTTCGAGCATTGTTACCGCTAATTCCTTCTCGCCGCCGTTATTCCCTGCTTCAACCCCACTGTTTTCTCTATGTTCGGCTAACTGGCTGCGGCTCAAATTAATTTCTTCCTCAAGCTCAGAAACTCGTCTTACCATTTCGTCTTTATTCAGGATATGTTGGAGAACCTCTTCTTCTAAACGTTTAACTTCGCTTTTGTAATTGTTAACTAACTCAGATTGGTCCTTTTCATTGTGCTTAAGTTTTCTAACCTCCGACAGATTCAGTCTTGCCTGTTCTAGATCCTTGCGCAGTTTCTTCATATCCGTTTCCATTTTCGTGTTTAGATATTGTAAATAGCCGGCGGATTCCTTAACCTTCTCAAGTTCACTCTTATCACGTTCTAAACTCTCACTGAGTGTTTCTCCGTAAGACGTCAGGTCTTCAATTTTCTTCTTATATATCTCCTCGTTTTTTTGTGCTTGCTCATATAAGCTCTTAACAAATTCCTGGACATCTTCCTCACTTATACCGCCTATCACTTTGCGTCGAAACCCCTGTTGCGGTGATAGATTCTCTACCTTTTTACGTAGTTGAAGCAGGTTGCTTTCAGGAACTACTGGCTTCTTTTCTTCCAACATAAATTATTTCCTCCTTTATGTTTAGGTTTATTCCTATTTTTGATAATAGAAAATAAAAAACCGCAGCAAAGGCAACTGCCGTTCTGCGGTTACAACCAAACCTAAAGGATAGCATATATAAGCCAACCCAAGATATCGTTAAATTAACGCATCTCAAGTTTCCTGTGGCAACTGGCTGCCGTAGACTTACATCCTTAGGCCCTTTAGTTTTGTGCCCCTGCCTTTCGACAAGTTTACCTTTATCTAGAGATACTCTAAACTAAATTCCTTCTTAATACAACTTCTTTTTTATTCGAAATGTATGGTAAAATGTTCCAGGTATCCAGCATAGCTTTTCTCAACCCTATTTAATTTTTATTGTCTAAAGCAAAATGCCATGGAAAACTCCCCATAGCTCAGAATTAGTATGGTAATAGGCCGGATTTCGAACCCCATGTCTTTAGCTAGATCTTAACTTAATAGTAAAAGGCGAAGGTCTGCAGTTACCTCCACCTTTATTGTTTTATTTTTTAATACTGGATCTCTCCGGAGCTTTTATCTCTATCTTTTTACCAAAATCAGAGAACCCCACTTTGATTTCCAGATTTGTTTTGTCATTACGTTTGTTAGTGGCAGTTAAAATTGCCTTCCTAATATTGCTATCCCGGTAATCTACCCATATCAGATACTCGAAATCCTTCCATAAATTCTCTAATAATTGGCTTTCTACCGAAGGTCTACATTTTACCAGCAGGCAATCCGCACCATCTACCGTTTCAAACTTGACCTTTTCTACCTGATTAACATCTTTAAATCTAAAATTTGACAGTGGATTTAATTCTGATATTAAAAGTTCTTCAGAATTACTGGTACCGCTGTCTATGACCAGCCATTTCTTCGAAAAGGAATCATAATTATAGATGGTTTGGTCAAGATAATAAATATCTACAGGTGTATTAACCATCTCCCCCTTTATATGCGTATTTCCTAGCTGTTTTTCCCCTTCAACCTCACTTATCACCTCCCTTCGATCATCAACCGTAAATTCAGATTGCAAACTGTATCTAAAACTATTGTTTGCTGCCATATTATTCAGAGCTTCCTGGAGTTCCATCCCCGGTTCGAGCTGAGACCTTACATAGTATCGATTGATGGCCTGGGCGCTGCTCAGCAAAGCGATTACGATAGCCACAACCAGCGATATTATTATCCATCTGGTTTTATTTATTATCCTTCACTCCTAACTCAATGGCCTCATGGGTATTTAGTATCGGGCCATCTCCTTAATTCGTAATATATTTTATTAGAGCACTTTTTAATATATACCGGTTTAGGAAGGAGAATATTATTCCATAAGCACTCAGCTGTTTCAGATACTAAATAGCTATGGTGTTCGAAAGGAAGATCTATAGTGGGGTTAAGGAATGATTGGCAGATTGTCTGCCTTTTCGTTCTTTTAAAAAAACAGCCGATGCAGCAATTGCTGCACCGGCTGTTTAAGTTTTACTTAGGTTGTTGTCGTGGATGAGCGACTGACTACATCATGCCGCCCATGCCGCCGCCCATACCGCCCATGCCGCCGCCCATGCCGCCGCCCATGCCTTTGTCTTCACCGGGCTTTTCGGACACGATGGCTTCGGTGGTCAGAACCATCGATGCTATACTGGCTGCGTTCTGAACCGCAGAACGGGTAACTTTAGCAGGATCAATGATTCCTGCTGCAATCATATCTTCATATACATTACTTAAGGCATTGAAGCCCATTCCTGGTTGTGCTGCCTGGGCTTCTTTAACCTTTTCTACTACTACGGAGCCTTCAATACCGGCATTATTGGCAATCTGGCGGAGAGGTTCTTCCAGGGCTTTATTAACAAGTTTTACCCCAGTAAGTTCATCGCCTTCGGCCTCAACGCTTTCAATAGCCTTCATAGCATTGATGAGGGCAACTCCTCCACCTGATACAATACCTTCTTCAACAGCTGCTTTGGTAGCTGCCAGGGCGTCTTCAATACGATGCTTCTTCTCTTTAAGTTCGGTTTCGGTTGCGGCACCAACTTTAATGATTGCAACGCCGCCAGATAGTTTGGCCATTCTTTCCTGCAGCTTTTCACGATCATATTCTGATTCACTTGCATCAAGCTGAGTTTTGATATTGGAAATACGGGCTTTAACATCACTCTCTGATCCAGCTCCGTCAACAATGATGGTTTCGTCTTTCTTGACAACTACTTTATTGGCTCTGCCCAGCATTTCCAGGGTAACGCTTTCCATCTTTACACCAATATCTTCAGATACTACCTGGCCGTTAGTTAATGTAGCAATATCTTCAAGCATAGCTTTTCTTCTTTCACCAAATGCTGGTGCTTTAACAGCTACACAAGTAAATGTTCCTCTTAACTTATTAACTACTATGGTTGAAAGAGCTTCACCTTCAACATCCTCTGCAATCAGAAGCAAAGGCTTCCCACTTTGAACCACTTTTTCCAGAACCGGAAGGATTTCACCAATTGCAGAAATTTTCTTATCAGTGATCAAAATGTAAGGATTATCTAAATTAGCTACCATCTTCTCGGTATCGGTAATCATATACATAGAAATATAACCACGATCGAAATTCATACCTTCCACAACTTCCAGAGATGTACCTACCGAATTGGATTCTTCTACGGTTATAACTCCATCGCGGCCAACCTTCTCCATTGCATCAGCAATCAGGTTACCAATATCGGAATCGCCTGCGCTGATAGCAGCAACCTGGGCAATTGCTTCTTTTGATTCTACAGGTTTACTAATAGATTGAATTTCACTAATCGCAGCCTTGACAGCCTTTTCGATGCCTTTTCTCATTATCATGGGATTGGCTCCGGCAGCAACGTTCTTCAAACCCTCTTTAATCATAGCCTGAGCTAAAACAGTAGCTGTGGTGGTTCCATCTCCTGCTACATCATTGGTTTTAATAGCAACTTCTTTAACCAGCTGACAGCCCAGGTTTTCCCAGGGATCCTCCAGGTCAATATCGCGTGCAATGGTCACACCATCATTAGTAATAGTAGGGGAACCAAATTTTCTATCCAGAACAACATTTCTGCCCTTGGGGCCAAGTGTAACCTTAACCGTATTGGCCAGAGTGTCAACTCCTTTTTCCAGAGATCTTCTGGCATCTTCCCCAAATTTAATTTCTTTGGAAAACATTTATGTACCCTCCTTATTTTTTAATTAAACTAATTTACCAAGTATATCTCTTTCGGATAATATCAACAGAGTTTCACCATCTAGCTTAATTTCCATTCCGCCATATTTAGAAAAAATAATCTTATCTCCTACAGCAACATCCATAGCTACTCTTTCGCCCTTGTCGTTCAGAGGGCCGGGACCTACTGCCATTACTTCAGCTTCCTGGGGCTTCTCTTTAGCTGTGTCAGGAACAAACAACCCGCTCTTGGTTTTCTGTTCAGCTACTTCGCTTACTTTCACAACTACACGGTCGCCTAATGGTTTAATATTCACAGGGATGCCTCCTTTATTATTTGTTGTTAGCACTCATCAATTGCGAGTGCTAATATACAGTTATAATATTAGGCAAGTTCAACCAAGTATACAAATCCCAATACTAGTTAAATCTGCCCGATATCTCCGATTATTATTATTCTCCTGCCTTTTTCCTTTTATACCTTCATAAAGCTAAATATTTCATATTTTAATATCCAAGTTATGTAAATTTATATAAGGTATTTGGGACGGGCCTTCTACTTTGCAGCAAGGTCACGTCCCCGTAACAAGTACGTTGTTGAGCAGGCTTTACGATATAACGATGAGATTCGCTTCTAGCACGGAGAAGATCAAGGCCGAATTAAAGGAGCGAAGATCAAGGCACAAGAAAAGCCCGTGATTGAGGCGTACCTAAGTACGCTGATTGATCGGGCTTTCGCAGTAACGCAGATATTCGTTTCCAAACCATGGGATAGCGGCCAGACCGATGACAGGAGCGAAGATCAAGGCATGAGAAAATCCCGTGACTGAGTCGTACCTAAGTACGTCGACTGAACGGGATTTTTGAAATAACGCAGATATTCGCTTCTGTCATCGGTCTGGTTAGCCTTGGCCGCACTCAGTACTCGACCCAATAATAATATCCAATCCATGATCCAATGCCGGTAGAATCGCCTCAATAGACTCTCTTACACCTTTTATGCTTCCAGGCAGATTTATAATCAAGGTCTTGCCTCTCATGCCGGCTACTGCACGCGAAAGCATGGCTTTAGGGGTTTTTTGCAGGCCATAGTAGCGTATTGCTTCCGGTATACCCGGCGTAAGCCTGTTTATAACCTCCAGAGTGGCTTCTGGAGTAACATCCCGGCTGGAAAAACCAGTCCCGCCGGAAGTAAAAATAACATCCAATTTTAGCTCATCGGAAGCATAAATAAGCTTATTCATAATTATGTCTTTTTCATCGGGAATCATATCATAATAATCAAATTGGTAACCTTTATCGGTTAACATAGACCGTATCTGCTGGCCGCTTCCGTCCTCACGTTCACCTCGGGAACCCTTATCACTCATAATTAAAATACCGGCTTTATACATTATAAAATCACCTCAACCTGATCTCCTTTGGTAATCTTTCCACCATGAACTACCTTGCAAAAAAGCCCTTCATAAGGCAGGAGGGTTACACCGAATGTTCGGGTAACTACACTGGGATGGTCTTCTTTACCTATCTGAGTAACCTCCAGAACTGTATCGTCTCCAATTCTAAGCCTGCCGCCCACATCCACCTGTGCAAGATCAAGGTCCTCTATAAGAAGGTTCTCAGCATATTGACCGGGTTGCATATTAAGATTTCTTTCCCGGTTAACTTTAACGACACTCTCCCAGCTCAAGCAGGTAACCTGACGTCCCCAGTCGCCCGCATGCCCGTCGTTTTCGATGCCAAAATCAGTTACTACTACGGCTTCCTCAACTTCCTGTTTCAGCTGTCCCCGCTCAGGACATATGCATATCGAATGAAGTTTACCCTTGTCCACCTAATCTTCCTCCTTATTGTCTGCTCTATGCAAATGCCCGCTTTTACCCCCGGACTTTTCTATAAGTTGAATCTGGGTTATTTCCATCCACCGATCTATTGCTTTGCACATATCATAGACGGTCAGGGCTGCAACTGTAACAGCAGTTATAGCTTCCATTTCCACCCCGGTTTTACCGGTTGTCCTAACCTGTGACCGGATAATCAAAGCCGATCTGGATTCATCAAACTCAAATTCTATATCCACCCCGGTCAGCATGAGTGGATGACACATAGGTATGAGGCAGGGAGTCTGTTTGGCACCCATTATCCCTGCAACCTGGGCCACCGCCAGTACATCACCCTTTTTTATACCCCCTTCGCGGATGGTAATTAGGGTCTGCGGCTGCATACACACCACAGCCTGAGCCCGCGCTACCCGTGTAGTATCCTCTTTATCGCTTACGTCCACCATCCGGGCATAGCCCTGCTCATTTATATGGCTAAGCTCCATCCATTTAGCCTCCTATTTGATACATCTTACGTAGGTTTTCTTCACCCCAGCCAGAATTCATGTTGTGCTTATCTGGTTTTGTATTAATAGTCTTTAGAAAGAGCTGGCGGAGATCTTCGTCGCTGGCTCCATTTTCCATAGCCAGTTTTAAGTCCCTTTCAGTTTTATCATAAAGACAACCACGAAGTTTGCCCTCGGCAGTCATTCGAATACGATTGCATTCGCCGCAGAAATGGTTGCTCATAGGACTAATGAAACCAACCGAGCCCTGACCGCCTTCTAAATTATAATATTTAGCCGGGCCGCTGCCTTTAACTTTACCCTCAACCAGTTTATATTTTTGATTAATCATGTTTTTAGTCTCATTGCTATTTACAATATTATCGCGATTCCAGAACTTCAGGTCCCCAATGGGCATAAACTCAATAAACCTGATATGAAGCGGGTAATGATAGGCCATATCAGCAAAGTCCAGTACCTCATTGTCGTTGAACCCCCTGATTAAAACAGTGTTTATCTTAACCGGCTCCATCTTGAGGGTCAGGGCTTTATCAATGGCCGTGGTTACATCACCTAGCTTACCCTCGCGGGTAATATATTTATACTTCTCCGCAACCAGAGTATCCAGGCTGAAGTTTATACGATCCAAACCGGCTGCCTGCAGTTCTTCTGCCATACCGGCAAATAGTGTTCCATTTGTTGTTAGGGAAAGATCATCAATTTCTGGTATCTCCCGGATATAGTTAATTAGCTGGCAGATATTTTTCCTTACCAGAGGTTCTCCTCCGGTGAGCCTTACTTTCCGTATACCTACCTGCGCAGCCACTCTCACCATACGGGCAATTTCCTCCAGAGATAAGATACTGGGGTGTCCTAACTTCTCCACACCCTCCAGAGGCATGCAATAACGGCAGCGTAAGTTACACCGATCTGTTATAGAAATACGCAAATAGTTAATGTTTCTACCCATGGTATCAAACAAAATCATCGCCCTCCCCTGCCATGCTTTGAATGTTATTTATGAGCCGGGCTTGTACTATTTAAGGATGTTAAAATATAATCTTGTTTATTCTCTGATAGCCCCTTAAAAACAGCCTAATCCACAGCCATATATCTTTATTTTGGCCTCATCACAGGCCTTTCCCACTTCGCTGGTTTCAACCCCAAGTTTCTCCGCGAGCTGACGAGCTTCATTGCAGCTAATTCTCCCCTGAGGCGCTAGTTCTTTCAATTTTTCAATAAGTTCTTTTTCTTGCATCTTCAAAACACCTCCAAAAAATAAACGCCCCATTAAGGGCGCAATCAGATTTAAAATATTCGCACTCCTTTCCAAATGGAGGCGCAACAGTTTCCCGTTACACCCTGTCGTTCAATCACCATAGCTATAAGCATTAGGTAAATTGAATCGGAGCCTATTCAATTGTTTTCTCATTATATAATAAACGCACGTTTTTATCAATAATGAACATAATTCTGCAAATATCTACACTTGTTGGGGCCTGGGCTAAAAGAAATCCCAATTTATAACTAATTCAGACTTTTCAGTTACAATCCAATGCACCGGCACATCTTCATCGTTGGGAAATATATTATCCACCACCTGAAATTCATAACAGACGCCGCAGATAAATGTACTTTTTGGTAAGAGCTTGAGAAACCGGTCGTAATAGCCCTTCCCATAACCCAACCGGTATCCATAAGCATCGAAAACCAGACCCGGAACTATCACTGCATCAATTCCAGTTAGAGGAAAGTCTGAGCCAGTAGGCTCCGCAATACCGAAGGCACCTGAACGGGTTGACTCCCAGCTGCTTAGCTCTACAGCTGCAAGGCTGCCATTCTTCTCTACCCTTGGAAGCAGTATAGTTTTCCCCAGGTCAGCCTGCCTTCGGAGAAATGGCCTTAAATCCACTTCATTTCTAACGCTGGCAAATCCCATTATGTTCCGAGCATTAATAATAGGATCCAATTCCATTAACTTGCCTGCTATCAAGGTGCTGGAATTATCCACCTCTAAGGCAGAAAGGCTGGCCCTTCTATCCCCCATCTCTTTTCTTAAGACCTGTCTCTGCATATTCTTTGCTTCCATAATCAATCTACTTCACCAGAAGACCTGCGCCACAGATAAAGTCCAATACCTGCCGCAAGGAGTACCAATGAATACACCTGAGATACTGAAAAGTTGCCAACAAAGACCCAGTTCTCCCTAAAAAACTCGATTATAAAACGATATAAAGAATAGCCGATTAGGTACAAAATAAATACCTGTCCGGAAAATTTGCGGCGTGGGTAATACCATAACAAAAATGCGAAAAGCATTAAATTAAGGGCCGAACTATATAGTTGAGTAGGATACCTGCTCAAACTATCCACATACGGGAAAACTACTGAACAAGCAGAATCGGTTTCCTTTCCATAACAGCAGCCGTTTAAAAAACATCCAATTCTCACAATAGCATATGAAAGAGCGAGGTATGGTGCAAAAATATCTGCCATCTTCCAAAAAGAATAGCCTCGGATACGGATATAAATTATAAATGCGATAACACTTGCCGTAAATCCTCCATACCAGACCAGCCCGCTAAATCCCCCATTAGTCAAACCAAATATAATTGCTGGATTCGCAATGAAATCCTGCCATTCGAACATGACTATATAGGCCAGGCGTGCTCCCAGAAGCCCGGTCAGAACCAATATGATAACCATGTCCAAAACATGTTCCGGATCATAGCCCTCTTCTCTAAACATTCTGCTTATTCCAAGTACTGCAACCAGTACGGCAACAGCCAACATAAATCCCCAGGAATAGACTTTTATCCGGCCCATATTAACTAAAATAGGATGCACCCTCATCATTCCTTTCTTGGCGTTTATCCACAGGTTGTACAACTCTATATTACGGCAATTCTTTCCACCGGCATATTTCGTTATTAATTTTAAGTGGGCAGAAATCCCGTCAAATTAATTATCAACAGACTTATACACATTATCCACAGTTTCATTCACAGGGAAAACACGTTAGGATGTGCATTAGTTGATAGTGGCGCAAAATGCCCATCTACGTAGTCGTGATAGGCCTTTCCGGCAATCATGGCAGCGTTATCAGTACACAACACAATAGGTGGGAAAAATAGGTCATATTGTCTCTTTTTGGAATATTCGTCCATTTTTTTCCTGAGTTCTTTATTAGCCGCTACTCCGCCAGCTAACATTATCGTACGAACGCCATATTTATCTGCGGCTCGAATAGTTTTCTCAACCAGTACCTCCACCAGAGCGGTTTGGAACTCTGCCGCCACATCTCCAACATTATTATCCCCGTTCTTCTCTATCTTCTTCCATAAATTCATGGTAGCTGTTTTGAGACCCGAAAAGCTAAATTCAAAGTCATTCCGATCTAAAAATACGCGAGGTAAATGGTAAAGCCCTGCCTTCCCCTGACCCGCTGCTTTTTGTATAGCCGGGCCGCCTGGATATCCCAAACCCAAGAACCTCGCTACTTTATCAAAGGCCTCACCTGCTGCATCATCCTTGGTGGAGCCTATTAGTTCAAAATCGCTTACACCCTTCATATATAGAAGGCTGGTATGCCCACCCGAGACTACCAAACATATGGCAGGGAAAACTATGCTGTCATGTTCCAGCAAATTGGCATAGATATGTCCATGCAGGTGATTCACAGCAATCAAAGGTCGGTTTATACCGTATGCAAATGCTTTGGCGAAAGACAATCCCACCAATAAGGCACCTACCAGACCTGGCATAGTAGTAACTGCGACAGCATCTATATCCTGATAGGTTAATCCTGCTTCTGCAAAGGCGTTATTAACTACAGCCGAAATATTTTCAATATGCTTGCGCGAGGCCACCTCAGGAACAACGCCCCCAAACTGTTGATGAATAGCAATTTGTGAATTGACAACATTGGATAAAATCTCCCGGCCGTTTCTCACAATAGAGGCAGCTGTTTCATCACAGGAAGTTTCTATCCCCAGAATAAAAATATCTTTCATTATTGAACCTGCTTCCCTTTGCTTAGTTATCTTTAATAATCAAGATATTTAGTCATGACCAGTGCATCTTCTTGATTATCAGTATAGTACTGTTTTCTTATACCCGTAGTAACAAATCCCAATCCTTTATACATCGTCAGCGCTGAAATATTGGAAGGTCTAACCTCCAGAAGAATCCGCTCGGCTTTTTTCGACCTGGCCAGTTTTTCCTCTTCCAGCATCAAAACGCTGCCCATTCCCCGACCGCGATATTTCCTGCCTACCGCTACATTGGTTATATGGGCTTCCTCAAAAAGTGTCCACATTCCGACATATGCCGCAACCTCACCTTCCCAATCACAGATCAGGTAATTAGCATATTGATTTTGTAGTTCTGACTCGTAAGAAGGACGAGACCATGGCAGAGTAAAAGAATCTTTTTCTATAATCATTACTTCATCCAGATCTCGTTCTGTCATCTTTCTAATCAGGTAACCATGGTTCAGCATTTACAGCTCTCCTTTACCTAATTTGAGCTCGGCTTCAGACAGACGGACATACCTGGGACGCATGCTGCTAATTTCATCAAAATCTCCTCGAGCTGCTCTTTCCACAGCCAGGCTGCCCAGGGCCGAAGCCCGTACGAGCATTAAATGCGAAGGTGCAGTAAGAAGCCTGTCCCCGAGGCAATCGGCAAAAATCTCCCGATAGGGGTAATAACCGTCCCCTAGCAGAGTAATTTTGTCACAGCCCCTTTCCTGCGCTTCTTTCAATGCTAAACCAGCAAATTCCTGAGGTGAACAAGCCATTTCTTCACTCAATCTCTGCGGAAAACATCCACAATTATCGTAAAAGGCGGTATATACTTCCTGCTTTCGGGCATTTAAAACAGGGCAGATCAGAGCACCACTATAAGCAATATTATGAGCCAGTACATCCAGTGTCGATATGCCCACCACAGGTAAACCGGCTGCCATACTCAGGCCTTTAACCGCAGCGAGCCCAATACGCAATCCGGTAAATGAGCCAGGTCCGATGGTAACTGCAAGGGCACTCAGATCTGCCAGCGACTTATCACACCCCCGCAATATCTCATCTACCATAGGCATTAGGGTTTCCGAATGGGTTTTCTTATAATTAATAAACTCTTCTCGAATGAGTTTTTCTTCATCCAGAAGAGCTATCCCCGCAACCGGGGTAGAGCTATCTATTGCTAAAATCAACAATTTGCCTCAACCTCTCCAGCTTTTCCTGGTATTTACTTCCTACTGCCGTTATATGAACTTTTCGTTCTCGTTCATAGTCATCATCTACGAGTTCAATTTCCAGCCACAAGGCTTCTCGGGGAAGCAAATCCTTCCCTACCTGAGGCCATTCAACCAGTGATATGCCGCTGCGTTCCAAATAATCTTCCAGGCCCAGGTCTGCAAGATCCTGGCCTTCCAGTCGGTAAAAATCAAAGTGATAAATCATCGGATTACTGGGGTAGATATTCATGAGGGTAAAAGTCGGACTGGTGACTCGCCCTATATATCCCAGACCACGGGCCACTCCTCGGACCAGAGCGGTTTTACCTGCCCCCAGTTCCCCCAGCAAATATACCACATCATCTTCGCCAAGGACAGAGGCCAGGTTACTGCCCAACTGCTGCATCTCTTCCTCACTGTAAACCTTTATATCCATATTCATACCTCATTATGCCTGACTGGTTAACTTCTTATATTCATCCCTTATTAATTTGAAGTCTTCCCAGGTAGGGCGTTTATAGCTTTCGTTCCGTAATAAGGCCGCGGGGTGATAGCTAGCCATTATCTTGATGTCATTTCTTATAAACCACTTGCCTCGGGTCTGGCTAATCTTTGCTTTGGAGTCAATAACCGTCTGGCAGGCCAGAGCTCCCAGGCATACAATGATTTTGGGATTAATTATTCTAATCTGGGCTTCCAGATAGTTCCGGCACTCCTTGACCTCATCAGGATTAGGAAGTCTATTGCCGGGTGGCCGGCATTTAACTACGTTGGCAATATAGACCTCCGACCGTTTAAAGTCGGCTGCTTCCAGTATTTTGTTGAGCAGCTGCCCGGCTCGACCAACAAAGGGGATGCCTTGCTGATCTTCATCCTTGCCCGGCCCCTCACCAATGAATAAAATATCGGCGTCAATTTTTCCGTCTCCGAATACCACCTGTTGGCAGGTACTTCTCAATCGGCAGCGCTGGCACCCGAGAGCCAGGTCATGCAGGCTTTGATAGGCTTCAACTTCCCGGTAGCTGTCTTCCATTTTTATACCGGGCAAGAATGCAGCATATGTCTTTTCAATCGGCTGTAATATTGGTTTAACCTCGGAAGTTGGCTGCTCCATTTCCGCAAATAAACGGGGTTGTTCAGTAGACATTTTCTCCCCTCCCGCTTAATTTTAATCATTTTAGCACTTATGATACAATGTAAAACCGCCCTTTACAGGCGGCTTTTAATTTATTATATATCATTTATAAATATTATTAAATTTTATAAGCATGGGTCTAATTTCTCTCTAGTAAATTAAATAAGTCATCAAATCCGTTACCTATTCTCCAGAAGCTTATTCCCCCCAGATTTCTATTAACAGCAATTTTCAACTTCTCATTAAGACTATGTTCATTCTCAAGCCAAATCTGATGTGCTATACCGTTTCGACCCGTATATCTATAATATGGACTCATACTGGCAGTGTCAAAATATCCGCTCACCTGGTAGGTATTCTTAATGGTATTCAATTTATCCAATGTTACTGTGGTTGCCTTCCCCCCCGTTGAACCCCAATCATAACCATAGGTCGCTAACCCCATAAATAGTTTTGAAGCTGGAATATGAGCATTATACATCATATAATCCAGGTTATCTTGAACCCACCATAAAGGAGCTACCGGCCCAGGCTGGCTAGTCGGATATCTGTAATCATAAGTCATTACTATCAGTTTATCTACTATCTTCCCTATATCTTGATAATTATAGCCGATGGGCCATTTATCTTTAGCAGTTCTGCCCAAAACAGCCGCTGACAACTCTTTGCTGCCAATTCGTTGTTTGAGTTCCCGTAAAAAGACAGTATAGTAATCAGAATCACTTGGAGGAATAAATTCAAAGTCTATATCGACCCCATCATAATTGTTGCTATACACTTGATTGTATAATTGATCGATGAGTCTAGCCCGGGATTGAGGATTGGTGAGCAGTTGATGCAAAGCTTCCTTATCCATAAGGACTACGCTGGCATGAGTTTTTATTCCCCTGCTTTTTAAATAACTGAGTACCTGTCCATAATTATCTTTGTACTCATAAAAAAGGTTGCCATCTCCATCAGTTTCAAACCACCGCAGAGCTACATTACTGAATAAGTGAGCATTTTCTTTTAGTTCTGGAAACCCGCCATAATAATAGTAAGCAAAAACCTTCATATTACTGGTGTTAACTGGCTTAACAACGCTTCTCGATGGAGTAATGCCAGATTGGCTCGCAATAGATTTAGCAGAATCATTACCGTCTAAAGTTGTGGTCTGGGATAAACTTCGCTCTGAGTTAGTAGCACCGTTAGCCATAATTGCAGGATTTCCGATAGTAAACTTTAAAATTTCCTCTTCGGTTACAATGGTTGCGCCGCTGCTGCCGTCCCAGTTAACACTTCCTATTAAAACTTTATCTTCAAAACGTTGGGTCACTTTTTGAAAGGGTGAGTTAAATACCTTCAACTCATCATCACCATAAATAATAGAATGAATATTGACATCAGCCAAAGATCCCATAACTATGATTATAAAAGCAATTATTGCAATAATACCTTTTTTCACTTTTCCAACTCCTCATTATTCATTTAAGTTAAATAATTCTAATGAGGTTGGACAATATCCTTGATGTAAATAATGTCAATGTTACTACAAGCGTTGCTTAAATACTGTAATTTTTATATAACATTAGGAAGTCCACCTATAAAAGATGGACTTCCACCAACATGTTAAACATATCTATACCTTTATATCATTTAAAGATAATGTTGAATTTTTAAGAATTAGTATTGAGACAGATTTCCCTCCAACAGACTATACAGGTCTTCGAACCCGTTGCCAATTCTCCAGAAGCTTATCCCTCCCAGATTGTTGTCCACTGCTGCACTCCATTTCTGGTTAAGACTCACCTTATTCTCGAGCCAAATTTGGTGGGCTATGCCGTTTCCATCTGTGTATGTATAGTATGGACTCATGCTGGCATTATTGAAATGTTCAGTTACCCGGTAAGAGCTCTTAATACTGTTTAGTTTATCTAACGTTACCGTAGTGGTGGACAGCCCCGAACCCCAGTTATAGCCATATGTAGCAACGCCTAAAAGTAATTTTGACGGGGGAATGTGTGCATTGTTTATCATATAATCTATAACGTTATTCACCCACCATAAAGGAGCTATCGGCCCGGGTGCACTGGTTTTGTAGTGGTAATCATAGGTCATTACTACCAATCGATCTACTATCTGCCCAATTGCTTTATAATCATACCCAGTGGGCCAATTATCACTTGAAGTCCGCGCAAACACCGCCGCGGATAATTCCTTGTTACTGCCAAGCCGACCTTTTAGTTCCTGTAAAAAGATGGTGAAATAATGAGTGTCACTCGATGAAATAAATTCGAAGTCTATATCAACCCCATCATAATTATTCTTTTGAACCTCAGCACAAAGCTGATTAATTAATTTGGTCCGTAATTGAGGATTGGCCAGCAGGTTATGCAAACCTGCCTTATCCATAAACATTACGCTGGCATGTGTCTTTATCCCCTTACTTCGAAGAAAGTCAAGTACCTGTCCATAATTGTCCTGGTACTCATAAAAGAGGTTACCATTAGCATCAGTCTCAAACCACCGCAGGGCTACGTCGCTGAATAAGTGAGCATTCTCTTTTAGTTCCTGGAAGCCACCTGCGTAATAGTAGGCAAAAACAGCTGGCTTCTCACTGTTGGCCGTCCTATTAAAATTAATTCTTACTTCATTTAAAGCACTGCTCCAACTTACGATCCCACCCAGATTTTCTGCTAAGAACCTTAAGGGCAAATATGTACGATTCTGATAAATATATGGAGGAGCATCAAGATAGTACGCTGTACCATTTATCATAACTCTGGTGCTTCCAATGATAAACTCAAAGTTTTTATCCCGGCACGAAACCGTTACTTTACCGGTGCTGCCGTTCCAGTTAACACTTCCCTTCAAGGCATTATCTTCAATAACAAAGCGCAATGGCACCATAGTACGTTGGCTAACTATCTGACAGGAGGGATTGAACACTCTTAACTGCCCATCAATCCTGATTCCTGGATTAGTATTGGCAGCAACCGTACCCGTAGGCCCCATAAATATCAACAAAACAGCAATAATAGCTAAAATACCTTTTTTCAACTCTTCCAACTCCTCACTAGCAATTAAGTTAAATAATTCTAATGAGGTTGGAGAATCTCCTTGATGTAAATAATGCCAATAGTTCTCAAATTCTCATACTCAATTCAAATAAAAAAAAGCAGATGCCTCACTCTTAACATACTTAAAGGTGATACACCAGCTTCTTTTTTTTTATATTTAAGCACTCTTTAGTTTATATATTTCTTGTGTGGGAACAACATATCCAGGTCATCAGCGGGAATATGGATCATATTTTCCTGGCTAACCACTGCCAGAATCACCATTTCTTCTCCCGTATATTCTTCCATGTATGAACCCAATACACATATTGTCATTATGTTTCCATCCATATATACAGTAAACAAATCCCCTTTATTCAACGCTATCCCCCCATAGTTGGCCATCCACGAGGACTTTTTCCGCTCTGGAACGAAAGTCGAACGGGTGTCCATTAAAAATAACCAGGTCGGCGCGTTTCCCCTCTTTTATTGTTCCCAGTTCCTGATCGACCTTTAGAAGTTTAGCGGGAACGCTGGTAATAGCTCGCAAAGCTAATTCCTCATCCAAACCTTCGCGTACCGCTAGAGCAGCACATACCCGAAGATGTTCTATCGGAATTACCGGATGGTCGGTTATAAAGCTGAAAGTTACTCCCCTCTCTGCAAGAAGAGCTGCATTTTTAAAAGCCACTTCCTTCATTTCAACCTTTGCCCGGTTTACCAGCAATGGGCCAAGAAATACTGGGACATCTCTCTTTACCAGCTCCTCTGCTACAAGAACCGCCTCGGTTCCATGCTGGAGCATCATCTCAATATTAAACTCGTCTTTAATACGCAATGCAGTGAGGATATCATCTGCCCGATGTACATGGAGCAGCAGCGGCATCTCTCCTCTTAATACTTTAAATATTGGCGAATTCCGATATACCTCCCGTGCCTTAAGATCATCTTTATCCATAAGACTTCGAGCAGTAGAAAAAGCTTCCCGCATTAAGCTGGCACTAGCCATGCGAGTCTTAGGAGTCTTCTTCTGTCCTCCATATACCCTTTTGGGGTTCTCTCCAAGAGCAGCTTTTAATCCCCAGGGATTACGGTAAACCATTTCTCCCATACTGGAAGCCAAGGTTTTTAAAAATACGGCCTGCCCACCCAAAATATTGGCACTGCCGGGCATACACATCGTTCTGGTTACACCACCCCGCAGGGCATCCGCAAAGGCCAAATCCATGAAATTTATACCGTCTACGGCTTGCAGGTGCGGAGTGATGGGGTCACTGGTCTCGTTAACATCATCCCCCTCTACCCGGTAGATTTCCTCCTCCAACCCAATATGGGTATGAGAATCGATAAATCCTGGACATATATATTTACCCTGGGCCTCTATAACCTTGCATGCTTTAGGAATCTTAACTGACTTTCCTACCTTATGAATAAACTCTCCCTTGACTAGTATTACCCCGTCATCAATGACTCCTGCATCATCCATTGAGAGTATCCTGCCGCCTTTTATCGCTAACATATAAGAGTTCCTCCTCTGTATTAGGAACTGTCAAGAAATACATAGACATTCACTCCGGTCTTTTATTCCTTGATCGCCCCTTATATTTTATGAATGCTGGGAACATATTGTTCTGCTAACATACTGCCATAATCTACCCAAATCGAAAAGGGCAGGAAAATCAAATCATTGCAGAAAATTTAGATTTGGTTCCGGGCAACCGTAGTAAACGCCATAAATAAGCGGGCAGAAAATTCATCCTGCATACATTCAGGATGCCATTGCACCCCCAGATAAAATGGGTGTTCCCGACTCTCAACCGCCTCCACCGTACCATCGCCGGCCATTGCCGTTATCGATAAGCCCCCTGCCTTCTTAACTGCCTGGTGATGAAAGCTATTTACCCGAACCCGTTCATTGCCCATGATAGACCGAAGCTGACTATCTTTTTCTATAAATATATCATGAAAGGGATAAGGCCGGGGGGCTTTTTGCATATGGCTCATTGAAGTGTTAATATTTTGAATCAGACTTCCGCCAGCGGCTATGTTCAATACCTGACATCCCCGGCAAATTCCTAAAACAGCCTTACGGGCCTGAAATGCCTTACGAGCCAAGCTTAATTCGAATCTGTCCCGCAGCGGATCAATTTCCCCTGCCTTAAGATCAGGTAATTCCCCCCAGTAAACGGGATCGAGATCTCCGCCCCCTGAGAGCAGTAATCCCTGGCATAAACTGAAATAGTCATCAATCAATGTTTCGTCCATAGTAGATGGCAGTAAAACCGCTATTCCTCCTGCATTGACGATCGCGGCTACATAGAAATCTTTAAACATAAAGGAGTTGGCTTCTGATTGGTAGTTACCTGTTATACCAATAACCGGTTTCATTGAATCCCTCCTAATTCAATAAAAAGCAGGTTCTTTCAAGAACCTGCTTCATCGTTTATCCAAATATTCTGCTGCTATGTATTAGATCTCACTTAATTCAAGGCTGATGGCCAGGGCCTGATTAACCTTCTCCATCATCTCTTCCTTTAAAACAGCTATTCTTTGTTTCAGACGGGTCTTATCTATGGTCCTTATCTGCTCGGTTAATATAACCGAATCGCGTTCCATTCCATAGGTAGCAGCTTTCAATTCCACATGGGTCGGAAGTTTGGCTTTATTAATCTGCGAAGTTATTGCCAGCACAATCGTTGTGGGACTGTACTGATTACCAATGTTGTTCTGTACCACTAGAACCGGTCGAATACCACCTTGTTCAGAACCTACGACCGGGTTAAGCTGGGCAAAATAAATCTCGCCTCGTTTAATCATATATTTTTATCACTCCAGCAGTTTTAGATTTACAACATTACTAAATCTCATCTTCCAGGCTGGAACTCTCACAGGCAATCATCAAATTGATAGGGGCCATTTCCATATAGCCTTTTTTCATCTGCTCGATCATCAATTCTCTTTTACGAACCTGCAGGTACATCTTAATTGCTTCCCGCACTATTTCACTACGATTTCTATTCTCTAAAGCAGTAAAGTGATCAACTTCAGATAGCAGAACTTCAGATATAGTAACAATAATTCTTTTCGAGGAAGGCAATACGAGCACCCCCATAATAAATATACACAATTATATATCTATTATATAGACAAGGTTCGAGGCTCGCAAATCCAATAATTACTTGTAAGTCGTTTATTCTGCGTAGGTTCTAACAACCCGGCTGCTAGGGGCACATACGATTTCATAATTAATGGTCCCAATAATCTCGGCCAGGTCATCAGCTGTTATACCATCAGCAGGCTTTCCAAATAGGATAACTTCGTCTCCTGCTTCAACATTCTCAATATTACTTACATCAAACATGCATTGATCCATGCAGACTGTTCCAATCAAAGGCGCCTTTTGTCCCTTGATCATAGCCCAGCCTCGGTTAGAAAGAAGCCGGCTATAGCCGTCGGCATAACCTATAGATACTGTGGCCACCGTGGTTTCCCGCTCACTAATATATGTTCTCCCATAGCTTACAGATTGGCCGGCAGGTATTGTTTTCACAAAACTAATTCGGCTTTTCAGTGACATAACCGGTATAAGTTCCAGCTTAGACTTATCTACCTCAGATGACGGGTATAATCCGTAAGTTATTATACCGGCTCTTACCATGTCGAAATGGGCCTCTGGCATTTCCATTATAGCTGCGCTGTTGCCAAGATGTTTTAGAGGAATTGATACGCCTGATTCTTCTAATTTGGAAATAAAGCTTTTGAACACTTCTATCTGCTGTAGGGCAAAACTCTTATCCAAATGATCCGCAGTAGCCAGGTGACTAAATATACCATCCACTTTTATTCCGGGCAGAAGGCTTATTTCTCTAATAAGTTTCAGTGAGGAATCATCCGTTTTGAAGCCTATCCTCCCCATACCAGTATCAATTTTCAGATGCAAACGTGCCACCCGGTTGGAGCTTGAAGCAGCTTTGGATAAAGCTAGAGCCATGTCTATGTTAAATACCGTCGTCTCTATTTGGTTTTCTATTACCAAATCTGCTAAAGCATCCGGCGTATAACCCAATACCAGTATCGGGGCATTTATGCCATGTTCCCTTAGAGACAGGGCTTCATTGGGGTTGGCCACCCCCAAATATGTTGCTCCCTCCTGCAGGCAGACCCTGGCCACTTCCACCATGCCATGCCCATAAGCATTGGCCTTTACTACAGCCATAAAGTGAGTTTCCGGAGAAATCAAACGTTTTATTCCAGCCAGGTTACTTCTGATTGCCCTTAAGTCTATTTCTGCCCAGGTTATTAAGCTATTATCCATCTCTCTCTACCATAGATTTCAAAACATCATTACGGGTAATAATACCTATCAGCTTACCGTGTCTTAATACCGGAACACGATTGATTCTACGTTTCTGCATGATGTCTACCACCTCGCTCACCGGGGTATCTTCCTCCACGGCGATTACTTTGTGGGTCATAGCCTCTTTCACAATTGAAGCAGTGTATTTCTTGATATCGTTGTTAAATCGTATGGGGTTCTCCAAAAAAATAATACTGTCAAATAATGTGAGATAAAATGGAACTTTCAATTCACTGGCCTTTATCATTAAATCCTTTTCTGTAATTATCCCTAATAAGTGATTATTTTCATCTACTACTGGAATTCCGCTGATTTTGTTTTCCAACAGAATTTTGGCCGCCCTTTCCACTTTATCTTCTGGACGAACCGTTATCACATCTTTAGTCATAATATTTTTAGCTAACATTTTACCCACCCTCTTTCTTATCTATTATTAAGATATCTCCAATTCACGTAATATATACGGTAAGTGGTTAATCAGATCACCGGCTGCAAGACCTCTTTGCCCGGTAATCCCTGCTGCCCGGTCACCTGACGAACCATGAATATAGACACCGGCCACAGCGGCACTTTGAGTCCTGAGTCCTTGCGCCATAAGTCCGGTAATAATACCACCTAAAACATCACCACTCCCGGCTGTAGCCATTCCCGGATTCCCATTTATATTTATAAATACTTCCCCCGAGGGGGTTGCTATTATAGTTCTATTTCCCTTCAAGACCACTGTAACCCCCCAGTCAGTTGCATATTGGCATGCAATTTCCAGACGGTTGTGCTGAATCTCCTCTACTGTTAAACCAGTTAATCGGGACATCTCCCCAGGATGTGGTGTAATAACGATAGGAACCTGCCGATCTTTAAGTATTGCCGCGTCACCTTCAAGCGCATTAAGACCATCGGCATCGATTAAAACCGGTACTCCGCTTTTATCAAGCACAAATCGAAGTATAGCATTTGCCTCCGGATATCTGGACATTCCAGGACCAATCGCACAAACTGATACCGTTCCCAGCAAATTCTCCAATACGGGAAGAGCCTCAAGAGAAATACCAGCCTCGCTGGTTTCAGCCAACGGCCGGCTCATTACCTCCATCACTGATGCTTCTAGAATCGGAACTAATGATTCGGGAAGAGCAGCTGTAACCAAACCTGCACCACTTCGTAAAGCCGCGCAAGATGTCAGAATAACTGCGCCAGTCATACCTGCCGACCCTCCAATTACCAGGGCATGGCCGTAGGTACCTTTATGAGATTCTACTTTACGGGGCTGAATAAACTTTTTAACCATTGGTTCGTTAATAATGTTCAGCTTAAACTTCTCATCCTCCAAGAGTACTTTAGGAATTGATATATCAGCAACAGTCAAAGCCCCAACATAATCTCGGCCCGGCTCCAAAACCTGCCCCAATTTAGGAAGCGCAAAAGTCACAGTATAATCAGCTTTAACTACCGTTCCATGCACTTTACCCGTATCAGCCTCCACCCCTGAGGGAATATCTACTGCTAGGACCGGTGCCTGGCTTAGATTTATCATCTGACCCACTCGGGCTTCAAAATTATCAAGACTCCCCCGAAAACCTATACCATAAATAGCATCAACAATCAGACCGGCTGATAATAGGGCTGTCATCAAGCAGCCAAAATCTTCATCGGCCCTGAGGGGAAAAGGTGTGGCATTCATCTTTTCTAAAATACTGTAATTGACGTAACAGTCCGCGCTAAGATTTTGAGGTTCACCCAGCAGGAACGTATCCACTCTGGCTCCGGCATTAATGAGATGCCTGGCCAGAACCAGCCCATCCCCCCCGTTGTTGCCCTTACCTGCCAGTATCACTATTTTCGTACTACTGAGCTCACCTGTTAACTCTCTAACGGTTTCTAAAACTCGCAAACCTGCGTTCTCCATAAGAACCAGGCTGGGTATCATGTAATCGTCTGTGGCCCGCCTATCAATTTCTTTCATCTGTTCTGCCTTCAGAAGCTTCATCCAATCACCCCTTATTGGCAATAATCACGGCTATAGCCTGCTCCATGCTATGCGAAAGACTTATTGCAAAGTCCTTTATATCAGCTTCCTGCGACTTTTGCAGGGCAGCCTCATACAGGATAAGCTGTGGTTTTCCCATTTCATCAAGCAGTACCTCTGTATCTTGAAACCGGATTCCCTTAATAAAAATACTATCAAGCTTGCGGAAAGCCTCCCGGGCAGCGAATCTTGCCGCTAGGGAAGGAAAGGGATCTTTTTTACTATAACAATAATCTAATTCCTGCTGAGTGAACACCCGTTTCAGAAAACGAGGCGTCCTGACAGCTGCTTGTTTAAGCCTGGCAATATCGACAATATCAACACCGATCAGCAAACTATCCCCCCTGACCTGTCATCTTCCCGACAATTACAAATTTCTCAACTGACAAGAGCAGTAATACTGTTAATGTTAAATATTTATAAAACAATCACCTTGCTGGAATGTAACATCTCTTCTGCTATGGAGTACATATTTCCGACAATACCGACCTCTAATTTATCAGACAGCCCATAGAAATCCAAGCATGTTCCACACGAAAGAACCTCCACCCCATTACTTTCTAAGTGCTTTATATGTTCAATCAATTCAGAGCCCGCGGTAGTCAGTAACACCCCGCTATTAATAAATATCAGAGTTTTAACTTCACCCTCAAGCTGGGTTAGGGTATACATGAAGCTCTTCATAAGAATACTGCCCAGCTTATCATCCCCCTGACCCAGTACATTGCTCTTCACCAGCACTACTGTACTGCCTCTCAGATTGTCTTTTTCCGGGAGAATTTCTTCTTTAACAATATTGATGTAGAATGAACCTTCCTGCTCTTCGATCATACTTTCCAGATTTAATGTTTTAACCATCCTGGATATATTCTCTAGGGCAGCTTTGTTGTCAACAATAGCCAAAACCTCTTTAACTTCATGGCTGTCGAGAGCTTTTTTAGTCATTATTACCGGTTCCGGGCAAGCGAGGCCGCGAGCATCCACTGTTTTTCTCATATTCAATCAGTCATCTCCTTTGCTCTTCCTACAGGTTCATTCTATCATAATCCCAGTATTTCATACCACCATGCGCCTTTTAGAGATGCATTTAAAGATAATATATTCAAAAAAAATACGCGTTGAATCTGTAACTGCCATAGCAGAATACCCCAACACGCATTAACTATTGCTATTAATACTTATTTCCCCAATTCCTCTTTAGCCTTTAGAAGAGAAACTATTACTTTATTAATCGGAGTATTCACACCATAATGTTCACCCAACTTTACTACTGCTCCATTCAATGCATCTATTTCAGTTCTGCGGCCTCTCTGGATATCCTGAAGCATAGAGGCATGGTGAAGGACTGTAGCAGGAACCATCTGCCCATAAAAAGCCTGCCGATATGAATCAGCATCCGGCCATAAAGTCTTTTGATTATGGGCTGCCAACACCGCAAAAATTTCATCTATCATACTATCCATCAGATTCCTGGTATTTTCGTTTTCAGCCAGCTTTCCATAAGGAACTTCCAGGATAGCCCCCAGTGGATTTAAGGCTGAATTATAAATAATCTTTCCCCAAACAAATTTCATAACTTCGGAAGATGTACGGGTTGGAATGCCAGCCTCATTGAATATCTGGCTGTACACCTCCAGAACTTGAGCGTCTATCACATTAGAAGGTGAACCGACAACTACATCATCTGCAATAACTGTCACTTTTGACATGCCTAATTCAACAGTTTCAGCCCCGAATATCACCCGGCCAAGTATCAATCTTGATTCTGGAATAAACTTAGCGGCTGCTTCAAAATTACCGTAACCGTTTTGAGCCAGCAAAACATATGTATTAGGAGAGATAACCTGCGCTATCTGCCGGGCTACCTCTTCAGTCTCATAAGATTTCACGGTCAGTATAAGCAGATCATAATCTTGACCTTTCAGTTCACCAACTTCCGAGCACAAGTGGTCCAGACTTCCGGTATGGTCCCCCCATATTCCGCTTACTCTAACTCCCTTTTCGCTTACAGCGTTCAGAACTATCTTTCTATCTAATCCGCTGACCTGGTGACCTTGCTCCTTTAATAGGCAGGAATAGACTGTACCCAAAGCACCCAATCCAAAAACTAGTATTTTCATCTAGCTGCCACCTTTCCCCATAAATGCACATAATGCTACGATTTTTAATATTTTAATACATTCCGGCAGCAAGGTGGTAAATTAATAAGCAAGGGAGTCTAAAAAAAAATAAATATAAGGTTTTTATTTTATCATCTCCAGGCTGCGATAAGTTTCAGTATCCGCCTTGCCAGTGGGGGTCAGCCCATGCCAAGCCTGATAATACTTCACCGCCAGCACAGTCATCTTTCCATATCTGCCATCAGCATTATCAAAGACTATGCCTTTTTCCTTGAGGCGGCATTGTAAATAAACAACATCCTGCCCATAAGCTTTTTCTTTTAGGGTTTTTCCTTTAACATACTTAGGGACAATCTGCCCATTTTTCACAATTTTAACTGGAGTGCCTACAGGAATAAGCGGATACAAAGCCTCAACATCTTTGTTACGCATCCGAATACATCCGTGGGATGAAGACCATCCGATTGAATTAGGTTGATTAGTTCCATGAACGCCGTACGTACCCCAGGGTACATTAAGACGCATCCAACGGGTACCGAAAGGACCGCCTATTCTGGGCGACTTCTCAATTATCTTCCATTCCCCCAGAGGCGATGGAGTACCACTCTTGCCCGAAGCAACCGTAAATCTCCTTATCTCTTCTTTACCGGAATATACGATCAATCTATGTTTGGCTATATCGATTTCGATGCTTATTTTAGCTTTATCATCAGGCTGGGTTAGGCATGCCTCATCTGTTTGCTCATTCATAAGCTTCTCCCATACTTCGCGGGTTACCCTACCATCAGCCTGCAGGTTGTTGGCAAGCTGAAAAATTCTAATTACATCACTGGTAGATTGATTGAATATACCATCTGGTTCAATCTCATAGCCCATCTCACGCAGCCTTGCCTGTAGCATCCACACAGCATCTCCCTCAAGCTGAGGCTTGGCAAGATATAAGATTGGGAAATCCATCCGGTCTACTCGCACGCTCGGCTCCGGGGCTATCTCTTGACTGCTGGCGGCCTGGACGGGAAAAATAACGGTTGTACATAGCGTCAATAATATAAATAAGCACATCTTAATACGTAACACAAAAATAACCTCCTCAAGCTTTATTGGTGTAGATAGTTAAAATCTCCACATTTAGCATATCCAGATTCAGCCGGATGCTGATCCATTATTTAATCATGCCCAAACTGCGGTAGGTTTCAAGATCTGGCTTACCGGTGGGGTTTAGCCCATGCCAGATCTGATAATATTTAACAGCCAATTCAGTCATCTTTCCATATCTGCCATCAGCCTTGTCAAAAATGATGCCCCGTTCCTTAAGCCGGCTCTGCAAATAAACTACCTGCTGTCCATAAGACTTATATTGGAGATTGACGGGCTTGAAATCGGGAGGTACCATTTGCCCATTAGCTACAATCTTAACCGGAGTTCCCACCGAAACGAGCGGGTATAAGGCTTCCACATCTCTGTTTTGCATCCTGATGCAGCCATGAGACATGGATTGGCCAATTGAATAGGGTTTATTAGTACCATGAACACCATAGATTCCCCAGGGCACGTTTAGCCCCATCCAACGAGTGCCAAATCCGTTGCCCCAATTCAAGGATTTTTGTACCACTTTCCATTCTCCTAATGGCGAGGGAGTGGAACTCTTGCCTACACCTACAGCAAATTTCTTAATAATCTGACGATCTTCATAAACCGTCAAACTATGTTTAATCAGATCAATTTCTATGCTAATACGGCCTTTAGCCGGGGGTTGATTTAAAACTGATTCCACTGTTTCTTCGTCCATTAGTTTCACCCACACCTCGTGAGTTACCCTGCCATCCGCCTGTAGGTTGTTGGCAAGCTGAAACATTTTAATGAGATTACAGGTATTTTGACTAAATATACCATCTGGTTCAATCTCATAACCCAGCTCGCGCAGCCGGGCCTGTACCATCCATACAGCATCCCCCTGCAATTGAGGTGTTGCAAGGTATAAAGTCGGAAAATCGGTTCCATCCACTCTTTTAATCGGGGCTGAATTTGACGGAGAATCTTTTTCTTGGCTGCTTGCAATCCCAAGAGGAAAAATTAAAAATAACATCATTATAAATAAGAGCATACACGTACGAGACACCTAAATAACCTCCTCCAATTTTAATCAGACTTATTATTATATTTTGACCTCAAAAGGGCCTCTTAACTCACCTGGTTATATATTTATAAAATGTTAATTTACTGTAAAACAATTCTACGTCCGCTATTCTCCTGATAAAGAGCAGCCTGCAGCCAAAAAGAATAAGCCGTAGGATTCTCATTTATGGTTCCGCCAAAGAGCCGCAATTGCTCTTGCGCTTTATCTTCCAGACTGGCTTGAGCTTTTGTCCGAGCCAGACGCAGAAAGTTAAGGGTTGCCACCGCATTGTCTGAAGGTGTGGCCCCGTCATACACTTCTTTGGGCCTGATTAAAAGTTCTTCACTATCCTCACCGTAGAAAAACAGGCCTCCATTCTCCTTATCCCAAAAAATTCTGATCAAATCGTTGTTTAAGTTCAGGGCTGTCCGCATATACCCACCTTCCGAACCAGCTTCATCTAACTCAATAAGGCCCCATATTAAGTAAGCATAATCAGCAGCATATGCGGGATATAGCGCTTCACCATCACGGTATCGAGCCAGAAGCCGCCCATTTTCCCCGCGAAGCTTTTGTAAAATAAAGTTTGCTGCTTGCTCAGCAGTCAGCAAATACTTTTTATCGTTTAATATGCGGGCACCCATTGCCATAGCTGCTATCATAAGCCCATTCCAGCCGGTTAGAATCTTATCATCCTTCAGGGGCTTTACCCGTTTTTCCCTTTCATTAAAAAGCGCTTGCCGTTCAACCTCAAATTTATCTCTGTTAGCTATACCTTCGGGTCTTTTAATAAGATTAGGAATATTTCTGCCCTCAAAATTACCCCGCTCAGTAATATCATATACTTCACAATATTCCATACCCTGTGATCCCAGTAAGGAAATTACTTCATCACGGCTCCAGATGTAATATCTGCCTTCTTTGCCTTCTGAGTCAGCATCCTCTGCTGAATAAAATCCACCTTCCGGGGAGGTCATATCGCGTTGAATATAAGTAAATATCTCCTCAGCAACCCGCCTATAAAGTTTCCGGCCGGTAAGACGATAAGCTTCCAGATAGGACATCGCTAATAGTGCATTATCATAAAGCATTTTTTCAAAGTGAGGTACCAGCCATTTCCTATCCGTAGAATAGCGTGAGAAGCCAAAACCTACATGGTCGTAGATCCCTCCCTGGTACATACTGATTAAGGTCTTTTCTGCCATTTCAAGAGCCTTTTCATCCTTATAAAATTCATAGTATTTAAGCAGAAAATTCAAAGTGTGCGGAGCAGGAAACTTGGGAGCATTTCCAAAGCCGCCAAAAACACTGTCAAAGATCATTTCATAATGATGTAAAGCCTGAGCAAAGACCTCTCCGGACAACGCTGTGCCTGACCCAGCCCCGGAAGCCTTTCTTATCCAACTGCTAACTTCCTGTCCGGCTTTGAAGGCTGCTTCCTGGTCATCTTTCCATAACTGGGACAACCGCGTCAGCAGTTCCATAAGTCCTGTCATTCCTCCCCGGCTGCGGGGAGGGAGATAGGTAGCAGCGTAAAAAGGTTGCCGATCAGGAGTCATAATAATAGTTAAAGGCCATCCCCCGCTGCCAGTAAGGGTCTGACATACCTGCATATAGATATGATCTATATCTGGACGTTCCTCCCGGTCTACTTTTATCGATATAAAATTGTCATTTAATAAGTTAGCCACTTCTTGGTTTTCAAACGACTCTCGTTCCATAACATGACACCAGTGACACGTAGAATATCCTATACTTAAAAATATCGGCTTATTTTCCTGCCGCGCTTTATCAAAAGCTTCTTCCCCCCAGGGAAACCAATCCACCGGATTATGAACGTGCTGCAGTAAATAAGGAGACTTTTCATTGATCAATCTATTTGATGTCGGTATAATGTTTGTCACAATATCCCTCCTATGATTTTCTAAATTATCAATTAAAACGTATACTCTTAAATGTTTATTATTGTGCCTCCATTGTTTACTTTTTACGCATTGGCGGAGCAAAGTTTTTGAAATTAAAATCCGTATCAAATGTTGTGTATAATGATACCTATATGCAGTCATTTAGAAATTTAGGAGTATAAAAATAGAATGAGAAAATTAACACCCTCTATACTTATCCGTATTATTTTTCTTTTTATTTTCGCAGGCGTTTTAATTTACCTAAGTATTAAATACGCACCTGCTATTACGAGCTTAGCCAGCAGACCTGATGAATATCGAGAATTCATTCTTTCTTTCGGCTCGAAGAGCATTTTAATATTCATCATATCTCAGATATTGCAGGTAATAATCGCCATAATTCCAGGGGAATTAATACAGGTGGCAGGTGGATATATTTATGGAATCTGGTTAGGAACTCTATATTCAGTGGCAGGAATCCTGCTGGGAAGTATAATTGTCTTCTTTATTGCCCGGGTTCTGGGCTATCCCATCTTAAAAATGCTGATTTCCCCTTCGAAATTTGAACGTTTTTCATTTTTCATTAATAATCCCAACTCTAGAATAATTACATTAATTCTCTTCTTAATACCTGGAATGCCAAAAGATATATTAACCTATATGGCAGGAATTACTCCCATGCGGCCCACAAATTTTTTAACAACAGCGATCCTGGCAAGATTACCTGGCATATTAATTTCCTCTTATGTCGGTGCCAGCTTCGGGGAGAGCCTTTATTGGAAAGCAGCGATCGCCTCTGGTCTTGCCGTCTTGCTGTTCATGTTGGGTTTCATTTTTCAAGATAAAATAATAAGCTGGTTTAAGAGCTAATTCCATAAATAAACTGGCTCGGTAAAGATTTATATGTTGCAAAAGTTCTCAAAAAGTTCATAATGATTCTTATTGAATAAATACGGTAATATTTTTGATAATAACTTTACAAACATACAACCCATAAATCCGAAAATTGGAGGATAACGATGAAAGACAAACAGTTTGCAGTAATAGGTATAGGGCGCTTTGGAGAAAGCCTTATAAGAGAATTGATCCGGATGGGCCATGAAGTCCTCGCTATAGACATGAACGAAGATCGGGTAAACAATGCTGTAGATTTTGCAACCCATGCTGTACAGGCAGATACTATGGATAGTCAAGTCCTGAAGACCCTGGGTATACGCAATTTCGATGCTGTAATTGTAGCAATTGGCGATAATATCCAATCAAATATTTTAACCACTGTTTTATTAAAGGAACTCGGCGTTAATAAAGTGATTTCTAAAGCTAAGAATGCAATGCACGGTAAGGTTCTAGAGAAAATTGGTGCTGATATAGTCATATATCCCGAACGAGATATGGCTCTTAAACTGGCTCGTTCCCTGGTATCTCAGAATTTCCTGGAACAGATCAATTTATCTCCGGATTATAGCATTATTGAACTTTTTACCCCCAAAGTATTTATGGGTAAAAACCTTAGTGAAATCGGGCTTCGGCAGAAGCTTAGAGTTACTGTTCTGGCGATAAGACGCGGAGATAATATTTTTGTTGCACCAGGTCCGGACCAAACTATGTACCAGGGGGATATTTTGGTAGCTTTAGGACATAATGATGACCTGGAAAAGTTGAGTAATCTTGATTAATATCAACAATGTGAGGTTTAAGATATGACACGGGAACGTATAACCCCTCCCCAACTGCTAGTTTTAAGCTTTTTCAGTATAATCTTAATTGGAAGCCTTTTGCTAAATACGCCCTGGGCTGTTCAAAGCGGTCAGGTTAATTACCTGACTTCTTTATTTACCGCTACCTCAGCGGTTTGCGTGACCGGACTGGTAGTAGTGGATACTGCCACTCACTGGACTCCCTTTGGACAGATAGTAATTATCATCTTGATTCAAATAGGAGGCCTGGGTGTAATGTCGTTTGCGACCTTTTTTGCGCTGCTGTTTGGTTGGAAAATTCACCTTCGGCAAAGATTAATAATGCAGCAGGCTATGAATCAATCCTCAGTGGGCGGTATTGTAAAGATATTTAGACATCTGTTAATTGCCAGCTTTTCTATTGAAGCAATTGCTGCTCTTATCCTGGCAATTCATTGGGCTCCTCTGATGGGGTTCAAAAAAGCACTATGGTTCGGTGTCTTTCATTCCATATCAGCCTTTAATAATGCTGGTTTCGATCTATTTGGAAGCTTTCGTAGTCTGACTGGGTTCACCAGCGATGTTACTGTTAATCTAATCATTTCCAGCCTAATAATTCTTGGCGGGTTAGGCTTCGTAGTATTATATGAAATATTTAATTATCGAAAAAATCGCACTCTATCGCTGCATGCGCGTGTCGTGTTGATTACTTCAGCCATATTGATTGTTGTTGGTACCATGTTATTGTTCGCCACTGAATATAATCACGCCTTAAGAGACTTACCCCTGGGAAGCAAGTTTTTGGCCTCTTATTTTCAGTCTGTAACAACGCGAACGGCAGGTTTTAATTCCATTGATCTAAATTCTCTATTCTTATCTTCACAATTTTTTATTATAATACTGATGTTTATCGGCGGATCGCCAGGTTCTACCGCCGGCGGAATTAAAACCTCTACCTTTGCCCTGCTGTGGATTGCTATCATCAGCCAGCTGCGCGGTAAAAAGGACAACGAAATTTTTGAACGGCGCATACCTAACGACGATATGTTCCAGGCCTTAACCATAGCTTTGCTATCAGGCTTCACCCTTTTGACGATGTCCTTCCTAATAACTCTGATCCACCAAACCGATTTTATAAAGATCGTTTTTGAGGTAGCATCGGCACTTGGAACTGTAGGCCTTAGTTTGGGATTAACCCCTCAGCTCACCCCTGTCGAACAGCTCCTGATAATCACTACCATGTTTTTAGGGCGGGTAGGCCCGTTAACCCTGGGATTTGCCCTGGCATATAATCGCAAACCGCCTGATATACGCTATCCTAAAGGCAAAATTATGATCGGCTAACTTAAACTATAACTCCTTCTCTTTAACATTTATAAATTTAAAAAAATTAAAGTATATTTCGCTCTATTTTTGCCATTCTATAAATGTTGAAAAAATTAAACTATGGAAGGAGTTAATGAGGTGAATTTAAGTCAATTAGAATTACAAAATCTTAGACACCTGATAGGTTCACATGCAACCGCTGAAAAGAAACTCCAGTTTTATGCCAGCCAGTGTCAGGATGCTCAGGTTAGACAGATGTTTGAGCAGTCAGCTCAATCAGCATGCGATACCCGCAAAAAATTGATGTCCTTCTTAGGATAAAGGAGTGAAAAATGATGGCCAACATGCAAATGCAAGAAAAAGAAATGGTTAATGATGTCCTGGCTTCGATTAATGCCAGCTTAGGCAATTACGCTACCATTATTACTGAGGCTTCCAACGCTCAGTTCAGACAAACCATCCAGCAGATTAGAAATTCTGACGAACAGTTCCAGTTCCAGCTTTTTCAGATGGCATCGCAAAAAGGTTATTACAAACCTGCTACCCAGGCAGCTCAGTCTGATATCCAATCCGTGAAATCCCAGGTCGGTCAATAATCGCATAAACTATTCAACGAGGAACGGTATATGACCGTTCCTCGTTAGTTTTTACGCAAACCTTCTACAATCGCCATATCATCCGTAAAGAGCTTCTTATATGACATCCCCACAATCATTAAACAGCCAATAGCAACCGCTGCGGCAATCATTATCATTACTACAAACTGATAACGCACTGCCTCCCGCGGATCCATGCCAGCTAGTATCTGACCGGTCATCATACCGGGAAGGCTTACCAAGCCAACCACCATAAGTGAGTTTATAGTAGGCGTCATGCCTGCGCTAACCGCCTTTTTTATATAGTTTCGCACTGCTTCCCAGGGAGTTGCCCCCAGGCATAATAACTGCTCCACCTCATCGATATGCGACTCAATCTCACTGTACATACGATCCAGAGACAGCGCAATACCGTTCATAGAATTGCCAAGAATCATACCAAAAATCGGAATCATAACCTGTGCAGAATATAAAGGTTGTGGCGATATGACTAGCATTACCACAATAAGGCCAACAACGAAGGTACTGGCAGTCAATGCAATGAAGGATACCAGCATGGGGTTACCGGGAGCTTTTCCTACCCTTCGAGAGGCCTCACGGCTGGCTATAAGACACATCAGAAATATAACGGGAATTATGATGTAAAGCTGATTGTTTTTAAAAATAAAGGTCAGCGCATAACCTATCAGGGTTAGCTGTAAAAAAGCTCGCACCGATCCCCAAAGCAGGGACTTTAACATGCCCAGCCGAAACAATGTTGAGACTAATCCGGTTATTATTACCAGACTCACACTTAGAATCAGTTGTAGGTTAGAAATAGGTATATAAGTATAATTCATATTAAATTTCCTCCTGCTGATGAAGCAGCCAAATCCAAAAACACTAGCCCAGGCAGTTCAAGAATATCTCCCGGTTGATGGGAGACAATTATTATTGCCCGGAAAGGTTGGGACTGAAGCCAGTTTCGCAGGACTGCAATCATTCTTTTCCCGCTGTTCTCATCTAAATAAGCGGTGGGTTCATCCAACAGCAGAACTTCAGGATCAATAAGCAGAGCACGAATTAAAGCTACCCGTGCAGCTTCTCCCCCTGAAAGGGTTTGGGCCTCCTGGGACAGCATTTCAGCAGATAAACCCAATGCCTGCATATACTCGTCTGCCCGAACCCAATCAAAGAATAAATCCCGGGATATCATAGACAAACTAAATGGCATTTTAAGATTTTGCTCCACAGTCCCTCCGAAAATCACCGGTTTCTGAGAAAGGTATTGAATTCTCCTTCTCCATTCCAGGGGTGATATCGACGAATAATCCTGCCCTCGATAAAGCATCCTCCCCCCGTTAGGGGCAATCAAACGGGCCAGCATCTTCAGCAAAGTTGATTTACCGCATCCGGACGGCCCCCGCACGGCCAGGACATTCCCTTCTGTAAGGACACCTGAAGCCTTTAATAAATAATTATCCCTTTCAAAGTGACGACTCAAGTCAATAAATTTAAGAATCTCCGCCATTAAGTATCTCCCCATCTCGAACCGGCTCGGTAAAATCACCTGCCTTGATCCTTGTCAAAAATGTACAACGAATAAGCGGAAGAATCAATCTCCCGCCCTAATTAGTGCAATGTTATTCCTAACTTAACTCAACCAGCGATACAACACGGACGCTAATTAGCCTGTTTACTGGTTGAACGACGATTGGAAGGCATGCGCGTCCGCTTATTGCCTCTGAGACTGCTTTCAAACTGGCTGAAGGCTGCGTAAACCTGATCCACAAAAACCATGGGTATTTCAACCAGGGTACTGTTCCCCTGAATCTCAATATCCCCCACCTGGCGCGGCGAAATAGAGGTATGGGAAGTTAGAAACTCTACCAGCCTCCGGGGATGAACTCCATGAATTCTGCCTAATGGCAGTTCTACATGAGCAGTCGTAGGATGTATATCCTCAATGCTGGCAGTTTCTAATTGTGGGGCTTCACATGCTATCAATTTTAATGCCGCTCCCAGAAGGTATTGAGCATCATAACGCGCTAGCAGATCCTTCGCCATAGACTGATAGATACCCTGGTCCTGGTCAGCAGTTTCAATCAGTTTATTAACTAACATTTCCTGCCGGCGTTCGATAGCATCCTTCAAAGAGGGAAGCATCTGGCGATTAATTTTTGTGCCGATGTACTTCTCAATAATTTTCAGCTGTCTAATTTGCCGGGGTTCTACCAGGGTAATAGCTACTCCATCCCTTCCCGCTCGACCGGTTCGGCCTATACGGTGTACATAACCGTCGGGATCTTCGGGAATATCAAAATTAAAAACATGGGTAACCATTTCTACATCCAGACCGCGTGCTGCCAGGTCAGTGGCAACTAATATCTCAACATTACCACTGCGAAAACGTTCCATGACATGATCACGTTCCCGCTGGGACATATCTCCATGCAAAGAATCTGCAGCATAACCGCGGCTGTTCAAAACCCGGGTTAATTCATCAGCGCCTTTTTTGGTACGGCAAAATATCAGGCTGACAGGCGGTTGATCCACATCAATAACCCGACAGATGGTCTCTACCTTTTGCCGCGGGTTCACTTCATAATAATATTGTTCAGTTAAAGAAACCGTAAGCTCCGTAGAAGCAATAACTATCAGCTCGGGATTCTTCATAAATGTCTGTCCTAATTTCTGGATTTCCCTTACCAGGGTTGCAGAGAACAAAAAGGTTTGTCTTTCTTGCGGACATTGCAAAAGTATTTTCTCTATATCAGGTAAAAATCCCATGTCCAGCATTTCATCCGCTTCATCCAGAACCACAAAGTCCAGGTTCGATAAGTCAATGGTTCCCCGGTTCAAGTGATCTATCAGACGCCCTGGGGTCCCAACAATTATTTCCGGTCCCCTCCTGAGGGCTCTCAGCTGAATTTCTATAGATTGTCCGCCATACACAGGGAGGGCATTTATCTTCAATCCTTGTCCGAGAAAAGAAATTTCCTCTGACACCTGAACTGCCAATTCACGAGTTGGGCAAAGCACCATTCCCTGTAGGCCTTGGCGCACCTTTATTTTGTTCAATATGGGTATGCCAAAAGCTGCCGTCTTTCCTGTACCCGTTTTGGCTTGCCCCATAATATCGCGCCCCGTCAATCCTATTGGGATCGATTCCGCTTGAATAGGAGTAGGAGCATTAAAGCCCTTCTTTTCTATCATCTCGAGTATTTGGGGTTTTAGCCCCATTTCGTAAAATGTTTGGGTCTGCAAATATTGTTCCTCCTTATTTACTGTGGCCTGTCTATAAACGCAAAAATACTATTATTAAAGTATAGCACACCGATGCAATTAAAGATTGCATCGCGGAGTTCTTCAGGAACGCTGTTTAAGTTCAAGCCGGTTCTATTTGGCCAGGAAGAACACGGCATAGGTTCCGGCGCCTACATGTGAACCAATCAATGCCCCTATTTCCGATATAACAAAGTCGCCCGCACCGAATTTCTCTTCCATCATCTGCTTAATTTCAATAGCCCCATCCAAATCGTTGGAATATGATATACCAATGGTCTGATTCTTTAAATCAAATCCCCTTTGTTCTATAATATCCAGCAGATGCTTTTTAGCCTTTTTGAGTCCGTGCGCCTTGTCCAGAGGCAGAATTTTACCATCTACTATATGAAGGATCAATTTAATGTTAAGCAAATCTCCAATCATTGCTACAGCTGAGTTTACTCTCCCACCGCGCTTCAGCATTTCGAAGTTGCCCACAATAAAAACATGCTGCATCCTTCGGGCACTATCATTGATCTCCGCTATGACTTCTTCTTTGGTTTTACCGGCAGCTATTGCCTGACCGGCACGCATAACTATCAACCCCTGTCCTACCGAAGCACTCCGGGAGTCAATTACGGTTATTCGTTCGGAGTCTACCATATCCCTGGCTATACAGGCAGCCTGATATGTTCCACTCAAGTCTGCAGAGAAAGCAATGTAAATAATTTCGACATCACCGTCCTGCATTACAGCTTCGAACTCAGTTTGCATACTTGCTATATTTACCTGGGAAGTGGTTGGTGTGACCCCCTGCTCCTCCAATAATCGGTAGAATTCAGGAGGATTAATATTTAGGCGATCAAAGTAAGTCTTCCCTTTTATCATGGTGGGCATATAGAATAGTCTTACTCCGTATGTGTCCAGAACATCTTTATCCAGATCACATCCATTGTCTGCATAAAGCAGGATTTTTCGCATTCTAATCCAACTCCCCTGAATAATTGAACATTATAAAATCATGTATAATATGTAATTGCAGTTTAATGAATTTTACTATGTTTACTATATATATACAAGCTGGCCTAGTCTTATGAAGCCCGAGATAGAATAGGTATCTACCTCTAGCTTATTAGCATCTGACCTCAATTATAACCTTTATAGAAGTTCTCAAAACTGTGATACCTTCACAATCAGTCAGGAAAGGTATAGAATAGATGGACATTATCAGGACAAACTCCTGCAAGAAGGTGAATTAATATGTCTGAACTCAAAAAAGCTCTGGGGACCCCTCTTATACTCTTCGCAGCTGCCAGCTTAATGATAGGTCTCTACTCAGGGCTCTATGATCCCTCATTTAATAATTACCTTGCCCAAATGCACAACGTCAGTCCGCTGGCCCGTGGTGCACTCGAATTTCCCCGGGAACTTCCCGGCTTTATGGTCGTCTTTATATTTACAGCGTTAATTTTCCTGGCAGATACCAGGATAGCTGCCATATCAGCGCTTTTGGTGGGGGCAGCCTTATGGGGGCAGGGATTCCTGTCACCTAATTTAACCCTTATCGTTATATGGATGGTTGTATGGAGTGCCGGCGCCCATCTTTTTATGGCCATTTCCCCTTCAATTGGCCTGCGTCTGGCTACTGAGGGCCAAGAAGGACGCCGTCTGGGACAGTTGGGATTCCTGGAATCCTTAGGTTCTCTTATAGGTATGCTGGTTGTATACTGGGGAGCTTCCCGCTTTCATTTCTCATTCGGAGTAATTTTCGGCATAGCCGGCAGCTTTGCTCTTCTGGCTGCACTGTGCCTGTATCGTATTAAACCTCAGCCTTTAGTCAACGTTTCCCGGCGCCTGGTTTTAAAGCGCAAATACTGGCTGTTTTATTCCCTAAACATAGTTTTTGGCGCCCGCAAACAAATCTTTCTTACCTTTGCCCCCTGGGTACTAATCAGGGTCTTTGATCGTGGAATAGACACCTTCGCCCTGCTTGGTTTTATTGGGACCGTACTAAGCCTGGCCTTCCGCCCTCTATTGGGGCGAGCTATTGATGTCCTGGGAGAGCGGGTAATTATCGCAGCCGAATCAATGCTGTTAATAATCCTCAGCTTGCTGTACGGATTTTCTTCAGCGTGGTTTTCAAGCAGCGTGGCTTTAACCATTATAATGGCTTGTTACATTACCGATCAGCTGCTATTCTCAGTAAGAATGGCCCGGACTACTTACCTCAATCGTATTGTTGATACACCGGACGACCTGACCCCAACTATATCTATGGGACTTACACTGGATCATGCAGTATCAATGTTAATACCCCTGGGCGGAGGTTTGCTGTGGACTCACTACGGGTATATCCCGGTCTTCGTTGCTTCAGGTATTATTGCAGTTCTAAACCTTGTACTGGCTGGATTTATACCCTCCCGGGAAAAGCTCCAGGTTAACGCAGGCAACCTTTAGCCTAAATCAGCTGATCAAACTATAACCAGGCTGATGACAGGAGTGATTCGCTTTTGTCGCTGACTGGCGCCTTGTATACTTACTTCCTGAGTATTGCCAAACTCTTAATAACTGGATTAAAATATAGTCACTGTGCCCTTAAAGATCCTGTTAAAAACCTAAAAAGAGACATAAAAAGAGCCTGGTAGATGTATAACAGGACTCCTAGGTCTAAGTCAGTTCAAATAAGGAGTGAAAAAAGTGAGTTTTGAAAAGTTAGTCTTTGGGAAAGCAGCCGTACATGAACTACTCAAAGAATATGGCAGTCCATTATATGTTTACGATGAAGAAACTCTGCGGAAAAGATGCCGGGAGATGAAAAACCTCATAAAATATCCCCGTTTCCGAGTTAATTATTCCGCTAAGGCCAACACCAACGTGGAACTCTTAAAAATTATACACTCAGAAGGCCTTGATGTTGATGGTATGTCTCCCGGAGAAATGTATCTGGAAATGAAGGCAGGTTTTACTTCTGACCGTATTACATTTATCGGCAACAATGTTTCTCGTAAAGAGCTGCAGTTCGCGGTTGATAATCAAATTCTGGTCAGTGTGGATTCTTTATCTCAGCTCAAATTGCTGGGTGAGATAAACTCAGGGGGTTCGGTATGTCTGCGTATTAATCCAGGCATAGGCGCCGGGCATCATGATAAGGTTATAACCGGAGGCAAAAAGGCTAAATTTGGAATAGCGGTAGAGGATCTTCCCCAAGCCCAGAAAATTGCTGCTAACTGTAATATGACTATAACGAGTTTGAACCAACATATCGGTTCCCTTTTCCTGGAACCCGCTGCATATATAGCAGCTGCAGAATTTATACTGGGGCTGGCAGCCACGATTCCCAGCATAGAAATGGTAGATCTAGGGGGAGGTTTTGGAATACCTTACCGTCATGGTGTAGAACCGCGCCTGAATCTTGAAGTTCTGGGTGAAAAGCTTGATCAACTGGTTCAAAATTGGGTTTCTTCAAATCGTCCCATTACTATCCGGACCGAGCCGGGGCGTTATGTAGCAGCTGAATGCGGTGCTCTTGTTGGGACGGTTACATCTGTTAAAGAGAATTATAATACCTACTTCGTAGGAACTGATATAGGTTTTAACACTCTGGTTCGCCCGGTGATGTACGACAGCTACCATGAGATAAGTGTCGTTCCCCGGGAAGAACGTCCATATAAGGAATACAATAAGCTGGTATATGTAGTTGGGAATATTTGTGAAAGCGGTGATATACTCTCTCATGACCGAGTGTTCCCGTGCTGTCAGGAGGGAGATGCATTAATCGTACACGATGCCGGTGCTTATGGCTTTGCTATGGCCAGCACATATAACTCCCGCCCGCTGCCGGCGGAAGTTCTCATCGATAAAAATGGAGAAGTACGTTTAATAAGAAAAGCTCAGACCCTGGCTGACCTCTGGCCCGATTAACTTCAAAAACAACCTATTTAAGCAAAAAGCCTATCCCGGGACTGGGTATAGGCTTTTAACGTTTCATTTATTAAGGAGCAATGGGGCCTTTTTCCTTTCATATCAGCACTAGTTTTCTAATAACCCCCGTGTCATAAATTAAAAATGTATATCCAAACCCAAATAATATTTCCGCGTCAATCTGCGCCCTAAGGGTCACCCTACGGGTACGCCTGATGTTCGCTATCGCTCACTATTAAGGTTGCAGCGTTAGTCAGCGTCTATCGTTCCTATTTTCGTATTAATTCCTATGCAGGTAGCCTTCAATATAGTCACGTACCGCTGTGGCAGGCTTATATATACCGAAATGGCCTTCGCACAGAATATCCGCTTCCAGATCCAATAAATCCTGCATAGAATTCCGCCACTGTTTTAAGTCTGAACCCCATTCCTTATTAAATGGTCCATGGATATCCTGCCCAAAGAGCACCCGCAGGCCGCCTGCATCAACATATACAGAAATACCACCGCGGGTGTGACCGGGGGTATGGAGGCATACCAATTCTAAATTACCCGCCTTGATCGTTTCCTGCGTCCCCTTTAAAACTTTGTCTACGATTACCTTTTGATATTCTACTCCATACCAGCTCGCTGCTGTGAGATGAGCCAGGCCATCCTGAATGGCCGGCAGTTCTAGTTCGTGTGCGATAACCCGTGCCTGCAATCGCTCCTGCAAAGCCTTGAGGCCACCAATATGATCAATGTGCCCGTGGGTAGCAATTATATATTTAATAGCCCCAATATCTATACCGCTCTGGGTCATATTATCAATGATCAGGGACGCACTCTTTCCTGCTCCTGCATCAATTAATACAGACTCGCTATCCCCTTCCACAAGATATACACAGCAATCCTGTGGATAAGACAAGCTGTTTCCCCCTACTTGATAGACATGAGGACATACCTCTATAACCTTCTTCATGTTTACCTCCCTATAACCCCTGAAAAAGTCAACCAGCAGGCTAGCATTTAACAAACCCGGCAACTTGATAATTTATGAATGAACAGCCCGCTTCTTAATTTCGGTTCGAACCATGTTGATTTGGGTGGCATGATTAGACCGGCATCTGCAATATCCATTAAATCCTGAATCGTGGTGGGATACATGGAAAAGGCCACCTGCATTCCTTTGTCTACCCTTTTCTCCAATTCTTTAAGCCCCCTGATACCGCCCACAAAATCTATCCGTTTGTCAGTACGAGGGTCTTCAATCCCCAAAAGAGGTCCTAAAACATTATTCTGGAGTATGGAGACATCCAGTCGGGCCACAGGATCAGAAGCGTTAAAGCTCCCTTCCCTGGCTTCCAGCTCATACCACTGTCCTTCCATATACATGCCAAAGTTATGTTTATTAAGCGGTTTATAAGGTTCTGTACCTTCGTGTTTCTTTATCGAAAAACACTCCGCTACTTTCGCCATAAATACGTCAACAGACAGCCCATACAGGTCTTTAACTACCCGATTATAGTCCATGATATACAGATCTTGATCTGGAAAGATCACCGACAGGAAGTAATTAAATTCCTCTTCCCCATTATAGTCCGGCTTAGACTGCCTGCGCATCTGCCCTACCCGCACAGCCGAAGCGGAACGGTGATGCCCATCGGCAATGTACAGACATTTAATCTCTGCAAACAGTTCTGCCAACCGCTTGACAGCTGCTTCCTCGTTAATTATCCATATAATGTGGCTAATGCCGTCATCAGATACGATATTATAAATTGGTTCCTTGCCACTCCAATAGGCTATGATATCATTAATTTCTTTCTGGGATGGATAGGTTAGGAAAATGGGGCCAGTATTAGCATCACAGTAATCTACATGTTTGGTACGGTCCAGTTCCTTATCAGCCCTGGTAAGCTCATGTTTCTTGATAACATTATTCAGGTAGTCGTCTATAGAAGCACAGGCTACGATTCCGGTTTGGGCTCTACCCCCCATAACCTGCCGATAAATATACAGACAGGGCATCTCTTCTTCACAAAATACCCTGGTATCTATCATGTTCTGCAGATTATCACGGGCCTTTTCATAAACCCTTTGATCATATAGATCTATATTCCGATCTAAATCAATTTCTGCCTTGTCTACATGCAAAAAAGAATAGGGGTTTCCCTTGACCATATCCCTGGCCTCTTCACTGCTCATGACATCATAGGGAAGGGCCGCTACACTCCCGGCTAATTCTGGTACAGGCCTGACTGCCCGAAAAGGTCTTATCACTGCCATTTATAAATCCTCCTAATAACTGGGGGTCAGACCCCGAGTTATTTAGTTTATTATTTTGTTTTAATAACTCGGGGTCTGACCCCCAGTTATTGACCGAGTTATTTTAATATATCATCAATATTGTTAAGCAAATCTTTTATTTCATCGAGGGTGCAATCTGCCATATGGGCAATACGGAAAGTTTTATCCTTCATTTTGCCGTAACCGTTTGAAATCTGATAACCTCTGGCGCCCAATTCTTTGTTTATAGCTCCTACATCGATTCCCTTTGTGTTTGTAATAGTAGTAAGGGTATTAGATAAATATCTCTCATCGGCAAAGAGAGCAAAGTTCGTTCTGGCCCATGCCCGTACGTACTCCGCCATTTCTATATGCCGGTTAAACCTAGTATCAATTCCTTCTTCCATAATCCTGTCCAACTGATAGTCCAGAGCAAACATATGCGACAGGGAAGGTGTGGAAGGATACTGATAGTCCTTTTTCTGAACATAATCATATAAAGCCAACAAATCCAGATAATAACCCCGGTTTGGAACCTGCCCGGCCCGTTCAATCGCTTTACTGGAGAAAGAGCAGACTGCCATCCCCGGCGGCAAACCCAATGCCTTCTGAGTAGAAGTAATACAAATATCTACTCCTAATTTATCAACTTCGATTTTAGTTCCTCCCATGGAACTTACCGCGTCAAGACAATAAACTACGTCCGGGTATTTCTTCATAACCTCGGCTATTTCCTCAACAGGATTCATCAATCCAGTTGATGTTTCATTATGGGTTATTGTTATTAAATCATAGTTACCTGTTGCCAGGACTTCATCGACCAGTTCGGGGGTAGTAGCAGTACCCCATTCGACCTCGTATAAATCGCAGGGGACATTATTACTTACGGCCATTTCACTCCATCTCTTGCCGAAAGCACCTATAGAGAAAACGGCTGCTTTTTTTGCAGTACAGGAGCGTACCGCCCCTTCCATCAGTCCGCTGCCAGAAGAGGTAGAAAGCAGTATGGCTTCATCTGTATAAAAAAGCTTCCTAATTTTATCACTAATTCTATGCTGAAGCTCAGAGGCATCCTTACTGCGATGTCCAATCATGGGCTCAGCCATTTTTTCCAATACATCTTGCCTTACTTCTACCGGACCGGGAATAAATAACTTTTTATGCACCATTCTACCCTCTTTCAGTTTTATTGCAGAAAAATATCACTAGCTTTTATTGTAACAAGTTCCCATAACTTTCTCAATCAAACTAGCAAACCGCGGCATGAAAAAAAGCCTTTATGGAAATAATAACCTTATCTTCATCATCCGAGGTTTGAAACATGCTACTAAGAAATATTAAGATAGAGAAAGCAGTCTTAGATAAGGAATTAGCTGTGATTGCGGGCCTTTTTATAACGGCACTGCTGGCTCGGCTTCCCTGGTTATGGGAAGTCCCTCGCTATATTGACGAACTGCAGGAGGTCAATCTAGCCTACAGCATATATCGGGGGGAATCACTGCCGCTGCACAATATGGCCCATGATATCGGCGCCATGCATAATTATATACTGGCCGGTATATTCAAAGTGCTGGGTTCAGGAGCCTACCTGCCTCGCCTCTATGTTGCTGTTACCTCTGCTATTACAGTGGTTTTAATATATTATGTAGGCAAAAAGCTGTACGGTAAATGGACAGGTATCGCAGCAGCGGTCCTTCTTTTAGGCAATGGCATGCACATTCTCGTAACCCATATGGCCTGGGCTAACTGTACAACCCCTTTCTTCTTTTCCCTGGCTTTTCTGGCAACTATTAAAGCTGAGCAGGGAAAAAGCGGCAGATGGCTGGCAGCCTCAGGCCTGCTATGGGCATTAACCTTGCAGACTCATTCTTCTGCAATCATTTATGTGCTGGTCGCAGCTCTTTATGTTTTAAAGCCTCGATTTCGGGAGGAAACCGGTATAGGCTGGAAATACTACCTTCTGGCTGCAGTTGCTCTAACAGCAGGCTATTCCAACATGTTATATTACAACCTGGTTACCAGGGGCGGCAGTATTGCCTGGTTAAGCCACAAAGACTATGCCATGGAAGGCCATCCAGGCATAGCTTCGTATGCTGTCAACCTGCAGAATTTGTTTATTGAACTTATCCGTTCCATAAGCTCTACCTATATAGAATACAATAATCTCGCTCAGTACTGGTTTCGACCTGCTTTTGCAATTTGCTTTCTTCTGCTTCTTATCGGTGCTTATTATGCTGCTAGACATAAGCAAACTTTGCCTATATGGATGATAATCGGCAGTTTTCTAATTATCCCCTGGGTAAATCAACGCTATCTTTTCTTCCTGTCAACCCGCTATATAATGCCGGTAGTTTTAATGGCCGTTTTATTAATGGCCTACGGCCTGGTTCTGACATTTGGTTTGCTTCATAATCGTTGGGAACAAAAGCGAATTTCACTGGCTGCAGCAGGGCTCTTACTTATGTTGTTAACCCAGGTGCAGTTAATGGCTTTCTATGGGTACTGTTGGAAGGCAGCTGGAACCAACATGTCCAACCGCTTGATACTGCAAACATTTAATAAAACCAGTAAGTTATACCAAATGAATGATACGGTTGTAATCATCGATAATAACCTCAAGGTGGAAAATAATCCTCTGCCTATCCTGTTAACCCTATCCCAGATACCTTACCAGCTAATCGATGCTATACCTCCGACGTCATCTGTAGATTCGGAAAATCAGTTCTGGTCTAATATTGCTTCCAACTATGAAGGTCAGAGAATAGTAGGTGTAATGAGTGCCGATACCTTCTCCCGGCTGCGGTCTTTCATGGATCCTCAGGCGATAGATTCTTACTCCTGCAGGGTTACATTCCCCCCTGAAGCAGAGGGTGAACGAAAAATCTACGTCGTGGATATGGGTGTTCAATCACCTTCCAATCCTGTATTTGCAATTAATAAGCAGTCCCCTTAGGGACTGCCTGGTTTCATTATATTTGATCGTTGGATTATAAAGCTTCGAGATTAAAATATTACTCGCTCAGGATCTCCACTCCGGTTTCCGTTACCCGAACTGTATGCTCCCATTGAGCAGAGAGGGAACCATCTAGGGTTACTGTTGTCCATCCGTCCGCCAGCCTTTTCAATTTATAGCTGCCTGCATTTATCATAGGCTCAACAGTAAATACCATATTAGGAACAAGCACCATACCGCAGTCTTTTTGACCATAATGCTGAACAAAAGGTTCCTCGTGAAAATCAATTCCTACACCATGCCCACCATATTCTTGAACAACCGAATACCCGTATCTATTGGCATGCTGCTCTATCGCATATGCAATATCCCCAATCCGATTGAAAGGTTTCACCTGCTCTATACCCAGATATAGGCATTCTCGGGCAACCCGTACCAGTTCCCGGGCTTGTTGAGAAGGCTCACCGATCAGGAACATACGGCTGACATCACCATAATACCCACCGAGAATAGATGTCACGTCTACGTTTATAATATCTCCCTCACATAAAGAAGTATCATCAGGAATACCGTGACAGATTACATTATTAATAGAAGTACAAACACTGCGAGGGAAACCCTCATAATTCAAAGGAGCCGGGATTGCTCCGTGCATAACCGTGTATTCATGCACCCATTGGTTAATCTCATTGGTTGTTATACCGGATTTAATCTTGTTCTTAACCATATCCAGAATGTCATTGCTTAGCCGGCAGGCCCGCCGAATACCATCAATCTGTTCTTCCGTCTTGATAAGCTTTCGTGACGGAACCGGGTTCCCCATCTGTTCGAGTTCTTCCAGCCGGACATCCTGCTCAAGATGACATTTTTTATATTTGGTGCCGCTTCCGCACCAGCATGGATCATTGCGTGATAAAATGCTAATACTCACTCACCTCACAGGTACTTATGTTTAATATTAATCTATGTTTTAAAATTACAGGTTATTGAGGAAGTAATTAGATATACATCAAGTATCTAAACATTAACCAGAAGTGGCCCAGGCTTCCCCCTATCACAAACAGGTGGAAAATTTCGTGAAAACCGAACCACTGGGAATTAATTCTCGGCCACTTAAAACCGTAAATAACGCCTCCAATAGTATATAGCAATCCGCCCACCACCAGCCACGTAATACCTCCTACCGGCAGGGAGTGGATTAAAGGATAAAAAGCAATTATTACTAACCACCCCATTAGTAAGTAAACTGCAGTGGTCAGCCAGCGTGGTGCACCAAACCAAACCACGGTCAAAATAATACCGCTTGCTGCAAGAGTCCAGACAGTAATAAGCATGCTTAATCCCCATGCTCCAGTAAGACCAATAACACAGACAGGCGTATACGTACCTGCTATCAAAACATAGATCATCATATGGTCAATGCGCCTGAGCAACGTATTAATCTTCTCTGGAACCTTCAAAAGATGATATATTGCACTTGAGGTATACAGCAAGATTAGTGCGGCGCCAAATATTGCAAAGGCAACTATATGCTTAACTGTAGCGAATCGTTGTGCATATCTTATTAGCACAATTAATCCTGCTATAGATAAAAATGCTCCCCCTAAATGGGTTAAGCCGCTGACCGGATCCTTAAGTCTGGCCATTAAACTAAACAAACCTGCTTTTATAATGCTCATCTTTTCCAACCTCTTTTCATAACCAAACCTGCAATTAGTGTTTTCCCTCTTCCGAATACTATTATACTCTATTTATGGAAAAAAATTTTTATTCCAAAGGGAGAGAAACTTTTTGAAAACAGATAAAAGCCCTCCTAGTTAAAGAAGGGCCTTAAGCCGAACCCGTTTATTAAACTCATGGCCGCTACACGACTTACACCTGGTGAGCAATCTTATGGATGGCTTCCAATACCTTCTGAATCTCAGCCTCTGTAGTGAAGAACCCCGGACTCAATCGGCAGGCTCCTCTCTGCATCGTTTCCAGGGTCTGATGTGCCATAGGAGCACAATGTAATCCGGACCGGGTGGTTATTCCATATTCGAATTCGAGGTTCATGCTTAGTTCACCGCAGTCCATATCCTCTATATTAAAGGCTATTACTGCGGTCCGCTGGCTGCGGTCCGCCGGTCCATACATCTGTACCCCGTTTATGCCTTGCAGCCCTTCTAAAAGCATAGCGGTTAATTTCTGTTCATGCATCAGAATATTAGCCCTGCCGATTTCCAGGATATAATTTACCCCGGCCAGAAGCCCGGCTATCCCCGGAGTATTAGGAGTGCCGCTTTCCAGTCGATCAGGCATCCAATCCGGCTGTTCCAGAGACTCAGATAGAGAACCAGTTCCGCCCTCTTTTAATGGGTTTATCTCCAGACCTGGCTTTACATATATTCCCCCTGTACCCTGGGGGCCAAATAAACCCTTATGGCCGGTAAAGGTCAAAATATCAATGCATTGTTTCTTAACATCCACTTCCAGCACCCCTGCAGTCTGAGCACTGTCCACCATAAAGACAATGCCCCTGTCCCGAGCTATCTTCCCTATTTCGGCAATGGGCATAATAGTGCCGATCAGATTGGAGGCATGGAGCATACATATCAGACGGGTATTGGCCTTAATAGCCTTTTTAACCAGTTCAGGATCCAGGATACCTCCGGGACCGCATGGGACAGCCGTCCATTCTACTCCTTTTCGGGTTAGAGCATATATGGGACGGGCAACTGAGTTGTGCTCCATACTGGTTGTGATTACATGATCTCCTGGCTGCAGCAAACCCTTAATACCAGTATTCAAGGCTTCTGTTATATTAGCAGTAAAGGCAATTCTGGAGCTGTCATCTATATTGAAAAGACGTCCCAAAGCCTCACGCGCATCAAGCAGGATGGATCCCGCTTTTAATGTATGGCTATGAGTTCCCCGACCAGGATTTCCACCCAGATATCGATTAAAATGATCAACCGCCGTATACACACATTCTGGTTTGGGAAAGGAAGTTGCCGCATTATCCATATAAATGTTATCCATCCGCGTTTCACCCCGTTTCGATAAGAAAACTATAGCACATAAGCTTTTATCTTAAAAATAACTAATGGTTATACTTAGAAAATAGACGTGAATTACGCAGACTGTGTCATCGGGGACGGTTCTTCTTGACACCTTTTCATGGGGCATTGTGTCATAGAGGACGGTTTTTCATGTCATCTATTCTCATATATTAAGACACAGATTTACAAACCTTAATTCCTATATCCTGTTTATCAGTACCAATCCTACAATGCAAAACACTGCACCTATTATTTGATTTATCTGGAATCCCTCTTTGTAAAATAGTATTCCAATTGGTATTAGCATTAGAGCTAGAAGAATATTAGCTACCAGTGAGCCGACACTAATATTCCATCCCACCCTGTAGGCTAATAAATATCCAACCTCAAGGCCAACAAGTGCCACGCCTAAAACAATACTGGTCCAATTCAAATCACTAAATGATTGAAGAAATGTTTTATCCGATTTATAAAACAGCCAGGCAAAACCCGTTAGAACTGCCGCTGTAAGGTAAGTAGCCAGCAGAGCTGCAAAAGGGTTGGCTCCCTGAGGTGTTGACTTCTGGCAGATGTGATACACGATATTAGATAAAACGATCAGGACAATTGGCAATACGTACTTAAACACAATACACCCTCTCTAACCGGTAAAATAACAGAAAAGATGAAAGCTCTCAACTTTCATCTTTATAAGCTGTAGTCATATTATCCTTTTTCGGCAGTTCAGGCAATAGGTTTCATTGAGAGCTCATCGGGCGTGTCATCGGGGACGGTTCTTCTTGACACCTTTTTCAAGGGCATCGGGGGAGCATTGGGGACGATCCTCGTTATCATCCTTTAGTAACCTTCTGAACTATTCCTCGATTTATCTCCAATAGTTCAGCTATCCTTCTTATTGATAGGCCACTCTTGTTCCTTAACTCTAATATAAGCTCATTCCTGATATTCTTATTGGAAATTAAATTATCTTTCGTTAGATTTTTATGATGCAAATATTCGTTTATTATTACTCTAGCCTCTTGATCCTCTGCCACTCGTATTTCTTCGTGATCTCTTTCATCGTGCTCAAGTAATTCCATATTACTGTATTTTTCAGTAAATTCTTCGAATAGTAAAATCGCTTTCTTTGTATTATCGGAAAACATACTTAAGATAAATTCTTTATCAATAATACCATCAGAGTCAGACTTATAAAGCCTATAGCTGCTCCATTTATAATCTGCAGCTTTACTTATGATCCCTGCCTTCACCGGATTATTATGAATATATCTTATTGCTTCTAGAAGATAGCTGTCAGTCTCAATGACCTCACTTTTGAATCGATCCTGGAATAGATGCCCAACTCTTTTATACTTCTTATTAAAATACATGACATAACTCACATTCAACCTTTTCATTATACTAGCAATAGTCTCGTTTCCTTCACCCAGAAGTATATGTACATGATTATCCATCAAACAAAAGGCGAACAACTTCCCTTCGCCTGCCTTAATCTTAGTTTGAAGTGTATCAATAAAAATCTTTCTGTCCATATTATCTAAAAATATTTTGCGTCGCTCATTTCCACGGATCATTATGTGATAAGTACTAGTTTCACTCAATTTTCGCGCTTGCCTTGACATAAAAATATCCCCCAAATTTATCCTTCAGAGGATATTTTATCAGCTTATTGAAAAAGGTGTCAACAAGAACCGTCCCCACTGACACACAGGATTTTTATGCAACTATATACTTATCAATGGCAAAAGCAGAAGCTAATGAAAATGCTGATACAAACAACCCATGATTAAAGTACGAATACAAGGTAAATCTGAACATATTCATCCCTAAAATGACTCGAACCCTTATAGAATGTTTTTGCGAAGACAATCCAGAAATACGAACTAAATTATTTGATAAAGCAATGAAAAACATCATAAGAAATCTTGTGCCAATACGGCCTGATAGAAGTTTTCCCCGAAGGGAACCTTCGAGGAAAACCAAATATCCTATTAATAAAAAACGTTCCATGTAAAATATGGTAATTTAGGACATTGGTCTGACGTCCCCTTGACACGTTTGTTAAGTTTTATAAATAATATTTGTTATAAATAATAAATATCAGAATAATAACTAGCCATACTAACCATAGCCAATCATGACCCGTTATCCATTCCACTTGTTGAATTGGTGCAATGGCGATAGTATACACAATCATACCTCCGTTAAAAAACTTAAATATTTAAATATTTGCTAATTTTTAATAATTTGAACATCTTGAGTTTATCCTCTTCTCAAACCATGAAGTATTGTTCTTGTCATTCAATAAGTAGATACTATCGATTTTATACTTTGTTTGTGTGGTACTATCCTCAAGCAACATATTGCTGCCTATTGTGTACATTGCTCCTTGCATTGTAGTACACGGTGTTTGGGAGAATGCATCGTAAATAATAGTACCTGTGATTGCAATGGAATCCCCTACCGTTACAGCGGTTCCAGCAACCACAATAGTGTATCCTACTGATGCAACAATTAAAACTGATCCGCCAGTCTGTTTAAAGGCCCTAATAGCCTCATCGGAATTTAAGTATGTCCACGTTCCATTAATGGTATTTGTAGCATCTTGCCAATTCATATATGGATTTAATCCCAACGGATCCACCCCAATAACCGGATTCCCCTTCACATAAGCATATCGGTTCAGGCTTAAGGTGTCCTCCACACTTCCGATGAGTACATCCCTATTAATAAATCTCATAATCTCCGGATTATAATACCTGGCCCGCATATAGTAGAGACCATTATCATCAGTCATTACTCCGTCTCTTCCATTATACAGGAAAGGTGTGGCAGTAGTGCCTGTAATTCTCTGTACTTCTCCATAAGGGCCATACTGGAATTTGTCAGTTATGGTTCCATTAATGTCTGTTATAGCTACCGTGCTGCCTCTTAAGTCATAGTGATAAGATCTATAGGTCTCCCCTGTTTCTTCTCCAATTAGTCCTAATCCATAGATGTAGTAGGTTTCAGTTTCATCAGGATCGGTTTTTATCAACACCTGACTTAATGCTGCATTCGGGTTGATTAGATACCTGGTCTGCTGACTATCAACGGTCACTGCTGTCCTGTTGTTCTCTGCATCGTAGGTGTAAGTTATTGTTCCTAAGCTGGTTAGACGGTTTCTGCTATCGTAGGTAAAGTTTTGCAGGGTTTCATTTAACGGACCAGCGGTCATGTTGCCATCTGCGTCATAGGTAACTGTACTGCCATTGTATGTTTCCAGGCGGTTATCAGTAGTATAGGTCATGGTTGCATCACTGAGGTTAAGGGCTTGCTCGGCTTTTTTACTGCTCTCAATGGTAATTTTACTGGCTGCGTCGTATTCGTAGTCGTACTGGTTGATTAGTATATTGTTGGCATCAATATCTTTTAATTGGGTTATGCGCCCACCGTCATCATAGGTTCTGGTTTCTGTTGATCCATCCGGTCTCATTGTCTGGGTCAGCCGCCCATTAGCATCATAGCTGTAGGTAGTAGTCCGGTTGGCCCAGTCTGTTACCTGGATTAATCTGTTAGCAGCATCGTAGGTATAGTTAACCTGTTTTCCATCAGGATATGTGATTCTAGTGAGGTTACTTACTTGATCATATAGATATTGGAAGTTATTACCCTGGGTATCAGTATTACTGGTAATGCGGTTTAGGGCATCATATACCCGGGTAATAGTTCCAGCTGCATCGGTTACGGTTAGGAGATTGCCGTTGGCATCATAGGTATAACTTATGGTTCCGTCCGGATCGGTTCTGCGAATGAGTCTGCCTGCATCATCATACTCATTAGTGCTAGTCTGGTTCCTGCCATTGGTGGTTCCAGACAGGTAACCAAGCAGGTTATATGCAAATTGCTGTGAACCGGTTGGTGAGTTTACTTGAGTTAGTCTTTCTGCCAGATCATAGGTAAAGCTTAAGGTGTTGTTTGAGGAATCTATTAATGTTGAACGATTACCATCATTATCAAATTGCTGACTGGCAGTTGCGTTCATGGGATCTAAGGTTTGTATTAAACGGCTCAGGTCATCATAGGTAAATTGGGTTGTCTGGTTTAAGGGGTTGTCACTGCTGGTTAGGCGGTTCAGGTTATCATATTGATTAGTAATGGTATTGCCTAAAGCATCAGTTATGGTTAGGGGGTTATGCAATGCATCATAGGTAATAGTAGCTATTTTTTTGTTTAAAGCATCGTATTTTCCGGTAATGTTATCTACCGCATTGTATTCTATCTGGGTGATATTACACAGGGGGTCGGTTATGGATATCTGTCGCCCTTTGTCATCATAGGCTATCGTTACTGTATTCCCCTTGGCATCGGTAGTCGTTGTCAACCTTCCTTCAGGATCATATACGTAGCTGGTTATGTTGCCTAATGCATCTGTTATGCCGGTAAGGTTAAGGTTAGCATCATAGGTATAGGTTGTGGTATTGCCCCTGGCATCAGTTTTGGTCAGCAGTTTGTTATTGCTGTCGTAAGTGAAGTTGGTGGTATTGTTTAGGGGGTCTATGGTTTGGATTATGTTGTCCCTGGTATCATAGCTAATGGTGCTGGTTTTGTTATTCGCATTGGTGGTGCTGATTAATCTACCTGCATTATCGTAGTTATATGTCAAACTTACTCCGGCTGAATCGGTTATAGTTTTTATCTGTCCGTTTTCATAGGTATATACAGTTTGACCTCCCCGGGAAGCGGTCTTGCTGGTTAACAAGCCGCTGGCATCATAGCTGTAGCTTGTAGTATGATTTAAGGCATCGGTGGTAGAAGTAAGGTTGTCGTTGGTATCATATGTATTAGTAGTTGTCTTGTTGTTTGCATCGGTAACGGTCAAAAGATTATTTTTAGTATCATAAGTCATAGTCGTAGTATGGTTGGCTGGATCAGTAATGGTAAGCAGGTTCCCCCGGCTATCGTAGGTCATTGTAGTAGTATTAGCTGCTGCATCGGTAATGCTTGTACGGTTGCCATCCGCATCATAGGTATAACTAGTGATATTTCCAAGTTCGTCTGTGACCTGTTCCAGTTGGTAATTGCTGTTGTGAATGTACATTTTGCTCTTGCCGTTTTTATCAGTTATGGTAGTTATTATTTTACCTGGTTGGCTACTTTCATTGTAGCTAAGGGTACTGATCTGGTTAAGGCTATCCTCCTGGGATATAACTCTACTCTGTGCATCATAGATATTAAGAAATACTTGTTTGCCTTCACCATCGGTTTCAGATAATACCTGTCCCTTGGAGTCGTAGGTAAATGTGGCTGTTTTGGTATCGGGATAAGTGATTCCAGTTAAGTTATGGTTGATATCATAGGTCAGGGTTATTTGACGATTAAGGCCGTCAGTTATGCTGGCTATGAGGTTATCTGTATTGTAGGTAAGGTTTAAGCTTTGCCCGGACAATGGCTCTGTTATTGTTTGCAGTCGGTTTGAAACATCATAGGCAAAGTTGAGTGATTGACCATGATCGTTAATAAGTTGGGTTAATCTACCTGTATTATTAAATTTGTAAATGCTTTGATCCTTACGGGTCAGGTCATAGGTGCCATCTGTATTCTTCATCAATATGTCCATTCGACAGGCCTGATCTGCTGAGGTGTATTGGTTATTTCCTGCAGCATTAAACATATTGGACCGATTGGCTGTCCAGAACAGTTTTATACTGCCATCCTGCTGTTCTTGAAGATTAGTTTCATAGTTATGGCCCCAGCCTTTGCCCATGGAACCTTCAGCCAACATCAGGGAGTTGTAACTTGCATCAAAGGTTATGAGTATGGCTCCACTGACCTTCGCAAGCTGTTTATTTATCATATGGGCTCCGGTTGCTGCATCGATAGGCTCAAGCACCCAGGAGAATTGTCGGGTTTCAGGATCATATTGCAGGCAGTATTCTTTCGCTTTCTCACCGGTAAGATTGGTTACTGGTGGCATCGATTTAAGATATGGGTAACCATTGTTTATATTGGGATTAATATCCCAGATATTATCAAAATCCCATCCTACAAAAGTAGCCTGCGTTTTCATTTCGGCTGTGGTTTTTGGTTCGCCCTTACCGGTATCGGATTGACCTGAAGTTCCGCTATCATAATAACAATTGCTTACAGTACTAGGACCCTCAACATTATTTCCACCAACTAGACCACCGGTAGCTTGATTTCCAGAAATATTCCCAATTGAGTAACATTTTTCGATAATGGCACCGTTCCAATTACCTCCAACTAACCCGCCAACCTCATAATTACCTGTTACATTAGCTGAAGAATAACAATTTTCAATATATCCACCATTTTCACCTACTAAACCTCCAATAGATCACGGAAAAACGTAATCAGGAGGCATATAGGGAGATATAACTTCCCCCAAAGAATAACAGCTCTTGACTTCACAATTAGGCCACCCAACTTTACCTATTAATCCGCCTGCGCATACCCCGTCTACTCCTATTTCAACTTTTACAGAAGATGAACAGTTTTCAACAGTAGACACATAACTAGGTGCATAATAATCCCATAAGCACGAGCCTAATAATCCGCCTGCCATCCCATATTCTGAATAAATACTTCCATTGGAATGGCAATTTATGATTTTTCCGTATGATGATGACGCTAATGCCCCCGCATCCCTCGAACCAGTTATATTAACATTATCTAATCTTACATTTCTTACCACAGAACTTGAAGCTATATCCATAAATAGTCCTAAAGAACTATAGTGATTCATGTTATTAATGGTTAGGTTTCTTATAGTATGATTATTACCATCGTATGTCCCACTAAAAGGTATATCATGCCATGTAGGATCTTCCGGATTAGGATCAATAATTATAGTTTGCGTTATTGGTTCCCAGTTTAAATATCCACTGAGGTCTATATCCGCCATTTGAATATAATTACCGTTTAAGTTATCTCTAGTATTATACAAATCCTGTGCTGTCCAAATTTGGATAGGCGTTAATGAAAAGTTTTTTAGGTAGGGGTATCCATCGTTTATATCAGGATTAATATTCCATATGGTGTCAAAATCCCAACCTACAAATGTTGCCTGTGTTTTCATCTGTGCAGTAGTCTTGCCAATAGCATATGAACTTGTACAATCAGTAACTTCGTTATCATAATAGCATTCATTAGCCCTACCTACTGCGTCATAGGACGTCTCCAGATCCCCGGCGAAGTAGCAATGATACGCGCTTCCATAATACCCATGATAACCAAGTATTCCTCCAGTATGCCCTGACTGACCTCGAACAAATGCCTTAGAATAAGAGTCATATAAAGCACAATTATCTAAGTATCCAGCTATTCCTCCTACCTGACACGAAGAATTACCAATTGCCTGCACTCTCCCTAATGAATAACATTCCTCAATTCCATTACCACCCGCTCCATAAGCGCAGCCTACGATTCCTCCTACCATTCCCGTTCCTTCTATTTCCACTGTTCCTTCAAAACTAGATTTTATCAACCTAGTCGTGCTTATATATCCTGCAATCCCCCCAACAGATCCTTGTACAGCGTGGACCGTACCGGAAACTTTGCAGTTGTTAATACCAACAATTGCACCACCCTGTAGATTTTCACCTACTAAACCTCCCACCTTACTTTCTCCAACCACGTATACATTTCTTAACGTGATATTTGTAAGGGCCCCCCACGTTGGGTATGACCGTACGATTTGCCCGAATAATCCTACACATTCTGTAGTAGGACGATTAATTGTTAAATTTGTTATTACATGTCCGTTCCCATCATACGTGCCAACAAAGGGCGTATTACCTCCTATTGGTTCCCAGTTGCTATACCCACTTAGGTCAATATCGGCCATTTGAATATAGTTGCCAGACAAGTTGTTTCTTACATTGTTCAAATCTTCTGCCGTCCAAACTTGAATTGGTTCCTCTGAGGCTAGAGCACTCTTTGAATCACATAAACTTCCACCCATAAAAATCACTACTAGTATAAAAATGAATAATATTTTTCTCAATAGAATTCTCTCCCTTTCTAATCAAAGGCTTTATCACCTTAATTAACAATACTGGTAGCCCAAAAGTTATTTACACCTTTTTGTTTGTTAGATTCCCCTCCATCTCCTGAGGAGGTTGCCGCTACTGTCATACTCGAAGTTGATCGTGTCAGACCCGTTCTCTATCTTGATCAACCTGCTGCCTTCATCGTAATAGTAGGCCTTTGTCACTTGACCGAGGTCTACAGGGTTAGACCATTCACCGATTCCGCCTATATTCTTTGCCCGTACTCGGTAGGCGTGCGCGCTGTTCGGTATTATGTTGTCATGCGTGTAGCTGGTCTTCATTCCTGCATCAACCACAGTCCCATCGATTTCAAGGTCATATTGCGTGGCTGTTATGGTATGACTCCCTGCGTATCTTAATGCTCCATATTTGGCTTTTATCTCTTCATCGCTCAGGCTTCCATCGCCCGCTGCACTTACGTCTATTACCGCTACATCTCTGAAGTAGCCTATGTCTTCTGTTACATAGCCTGCCCGGTATCCCATGATCATTTCATTCCCGTCTCCCTGGGCAACGTAGTTTATTGCTGTCCAGTCATCGGGGCTGTTGATTTCCATGGTCTCTGTTAGTTCTCCGTTAGCCGGATTTATTCTAAATAGTGTAAGCGCTCCTTTTGCCTGGACATAAACCAGGTATTTATGTCCATCTATCGTCGG
>Ga0209639_1000396_pt1 | contig 63682 bp, 39 predicted proteins | sample EPASupsiteHSE605_FD_187268 | JGI IMG/M metagenome (GOLD analysis project Ga0209639, IMG submission 187268) | Bioremediated contaminated groundwater from EPA Superfund site, New Mexico - Sample HSE6-05 (SPAdes) (version 2) | ecosystem: Environmental > Aquatic > Deep subsurface > Groundwater >... | reverse complement strand
CATTCAGATTGTTCATGGCCATAATACTTGAATAATTATTTCTGATTTGTGTGATAATACTAAAAGATTTCTCATGGGAAGATAAAAAATCATAAATCCTATCATTGTTGACATGAAAATCATGTCTAATCTTTCTGATTGCGGTTCCGTTACTATAAATGTTTAGAAGTATTCCATCCAAAATCTTGTTTGAATCAACGGTTTCATAAACCATTTAATTTAGGTGTACTTTACTTTAAAGAAGTAGTTTAGGTTTTACAATTTGACTTTAATCATTTTTAAATGGAAACAGCTTTTCAAGAGCAAGTAGCTGTTGAAAAGATTCTTTTTGGCGATTCTCCGGTTTTTAGATATATAGAAATCCAGAGGAAGGATTTTTTGCTACATTTATTTGTCATGTTTCCCAAATTACGTCCCCACCATATTGACAACTTTTCTATATTTTGTTCACACTATCTACATGAAGAATCTTTTAGAAAAAATGTGCTGAAGAGGGTTTTTGTTGTTTGTCCCACCCTAATCCAAAGACTATATCAGACCAAGTGTTTTACAAAAAATGAAATCCGTGAATCACTACTATTTCATCAAAATATGTTCCTTTATTTGTTTTTCAAGAAAGAAATCGAATTAGATGGTTTTAATTTTGTCCATAATCAGTATTCAAAAGAGTATTGGAATGAAAAAGAACTAGCTTCTTTAATTCAATTTGGATTTCTCAAGTCATCGATTGAATTTTGTTTGAAATATGATAGATATGAAGAAATGGAATCGATGATGGCGAATAATCCTGGAATAAAAGAATGCAAATGGAGTCCATTTGAATGGTCAGTGGAACCCAAGTCACTCGATTTTTTGTCATTTAGTGGTATTTTTGGTTCTTTGAAATGTTTTAGAGTATTGCTGCTATCAGGCTTTGTTTTAAATGAACAACATGGGTTTGAAGTTGCAAGTAGTGGATCTCTAGAACAATTCAAATTAGTATCAGATCATCTTATAATATGCAGTACTTTTCTTCATGAAGCATCGAAGTTTTTCCATCTTAGTGTTGTTGAATATCTAGTTAATCAAAAAGCAGATATAAATGCAAAAGATGAATATGAGGATTTTTGAGTATTAATGATACTCCTCTTCATTTAGCTGCTAGAGAAGGTCACCTTAGTGTTGTTGAATATCTAATTAATCAAAAAGCTGATATAAATGCAAAAACTACAAGTGTTGAATTTTTATATTTGGTAGGACTCCTCTTCATTTAGCTGCTGAAAATGGTCTTCTTAGTGTTATTGAATATCTAGTTAATCATAAAGCTGATATAAATGCAAAAGATCAAAATCGATGGACTCCTCTTCATTATACTGCTCAACAAGGTCATCTTAGTGTTGTTGAATATCTGGTTAATCAAAAAGCTGATATAAATGCCAAAAATAAAAATGATTTGACTCCTCTTCATTACGCTGCTTCTAATGGTCATCTTAGTGTTGTTGAATATCTAGTTAATCAAAAAGCCGATATAAATGCAAAAGATCAAAAAGGATGGACTCCTCTTCATTATACTGCTCAACAAGGTCATCTTAGTGTTGTTGAATATCTAGTTAATCAAAAAGCAGGTATTAATGCAAAAGGTGAATATAATGAGACTCCTCTTGATTTAGCTGCTCATAGTGGTCATCTTAGTGTTGTTGAATATCTGGTTAATCAAAAAGCTGAAATCAATTCAAAAGATGAACATAATAAGACTCCTCTTCATTTAGCTGCTCAACAAGGTCATCTTAGTATTATTGAATATCTGGTTAATCATGGAGCCGATTTGAATGCAAAGGACATTTATGATCAAACTCCTCTTCAGAAATCACAAGATAAAACATACGAGTTTCTTAAAAAAATTCAAATTCGAAATGATACAATTTTTGAAGCATGCAAAACTGGAGATCTTCAAACAATCATTGATCTTTTTCCAGCAAATGTTTCAATTCATGATATATATAATTTTTGTTTTTTGATTCATATTGCAGCTCAAAATGGTCGTCTTAGTGTTGTTGAATATCTTGTTAATCAAAAAGCTGATATAAATGCAAAAGATGAACATAATAAGACTCCTCTTCATTTAGCTGCTCATAGTGGTCATCTTAGTGTTGTTGAATATCTGGTTAATCAAAAAGCTGAAATCAATTCAAAAGATGAAGATGATTGTACTCCTCTTCATTTTGCAGCACAACATGGCCATCTTAGTACTGTTGAATATCTAGTTAATCATGGAGCCGATTTGAATTCGAAGGACATTTATGGTCAGACTCCTCTTCAGATTTCGGAAGATAAAACATACGAGTTTCTTAAAAAAATTCAAATTCGAAATGATACAATTTTTGAAGCATGCAAAACTGGAGATCTTCAAACAATCATTGATTTTATTTCTTCAAACTTTTTCATTCACACAGTTCATGATTCTAATTTATTGATTCACATTGCAGTTATAAATTGTCATCTTAGTGTTGTTGAATACCTAGGTAAACAAAAAGCTAATTTAAATGCGAGAACTCAAGATGATCGAACTCCTCTTCATTTAGCTGCTAGATATGGTTATCTTTGTGTCGTCCAATATCTAGTTAATCAAAAAGCAGATATGAATGCAAAAGATGAATATGGGGATTTTTGAGTATTAATGATACTCCTCTTCATTTAGCTGCAGAGAATGGTCATTTTAGTGTTGTTGAATATCTAATTAATCAAAAAGCAGATATAATTGTAAAAGGGGATTTTGATAGAACTCCTCTTCATCACGCTGCTAAAAATGGTCATTTTAGTGTTGTTGAATATCTAGTTAATCAAAAAGCAGATATAAATACAAAAGATGAATATGAGGATTTTTGAGTATTAATGATACTCCTCTTCATTTAGCTGCTAGAGAAGGTCACCTTAGTGTTGTTGAATATCTAATTAATCAAAAAGCAGATATAATTGTAAAAGGGGATTTTGATAGAACTCCTCTTCATCACGCTGCTAAAAATGGTCATTTTAGTGTTGTTGAATATCTAGTTAATCAAAAAGCAGATATAAATACAAAAGATGAATATGAGGATTTTTGAGTATTAATGATACTCCTCTTCATTTAGCTGCAGAGAATGGTCATTTGAGTGTTGTTGAATATCTAATTAATCAAAAAGCAGATATAATTGTAAAAGGGGATTTTGATAGAACTCCTCTTCATTTCGCTGCAAAGAATGGTCATCTTCGTGTTGTTGAATATCTAGTTAATCAAAAAGCTGACATTGATTCAAAAGATTATTGGGCTGAGTTGTTATTTAGAGTCATAATCCTCTTCATCTTTCTGCACAAGGAGGTCATCTTGGAGTTGTTGAATATTTAGTTAATCAAAAAGCTGATATAAATGCTCAAGCGAGTGGATATCCATCTGGAACTCCTCTTCATTTAGCTGCTGCTAATGGTCATCTTAATGTTGTTGAATATCTAGTTAATCAAAAAGCTGGTATAAATCATAAAGATAAAAATGACTGGACACCTCTTCATTTTGCTGCTGCTGCTGGTCATCTTAGTGTTGTTGAATATCTAATTAATCAAAAAGCAGATATTAATGCAAAAGGTAAAAATCTTAAATTTTTATATTTAAAGAGACTCCTCTTCATTGTGCTGCTGCTGCTGGTCATCTTAGTGTTGTTGAATATCTAGTTAATCAAAAAGCTGATATAAATGCAAAAGGATATAGAGTTGAGTTTTTATATTTAAAGAGACTCCTCTTCATTGTGCTGCTGAAAATGGTCATCTTAGTGTTGTTGAATATCTAGTTAATCAAGGAGCCTATGAAAATGCAATGAATGAATGGTTTGGGTTTTTATATTTAATGAAATTCCTATTCATTCAGCTTCCAGAGAAGGTCATCTTAGTGTTGTTGCATATTTAAGAAGCTGATTTAAATGCTCAAACAATTAGATATTTACGGGATTCGAGGAAGCTTGGTTTGGCTAAAAATTCGAATTGTAGCCTCTGTTTGCTGGAGCAATGATGCGCAGTAACAGATGGAGATCCCATGTTAATAAATTCCTCAAGAGGAAAAGAGAACATAAACAAGAAGGAGAGTAAAACTACTTAATAATTCGAGATTTGATTGAACAAGGGAAAGAGAAGAAAGGATGAATTTTTAGGTCTGAAATGATGTGACATGAGCATTTAATTGGAAAATCATAATAAAATGGGATATGTTTTGAACATACAATGATAACTTGTGAAAGATGTGTTTTATATGATGTGTTAAAAATCATCCAGCTTTTTTCATTAATTGTGATAAAAGATGAAAACACATTATGAGTTTTGTGAAAAAAGACAACTATGCTAAACCAAGAAAATATTTTAGATGTTTACTCTTGCACAGGCTGCTCAACTGCAAGCGACCATATTTTGACTGATTTATCACCAGATCCTGTACAAAACATATTTCCTGATTGATTGAATGATACGGTAATAATGGTGTTTGTATGAGCTTCAATACTATAATACATTTCTCCTTTTTCCAACGAACTGAGAATAACTTTTAGATCCTTTGACCCACTAAGAAGCCATTTCCCAGTTGCATCAATGGAAAGAGTTAGAACATAGCTTGTATGTCCTTCCAATTTCTTCCACAATTTCATTGAGATTTCCTTTCCATTCTTTTCAACATCCCATATGTTAATGTCAGAATCAAGTCCAGATGTAATAATTCTCTTGTTTCCTGGAAGATACTGAGTAGCATAAATGCCACTGCTATGGCACTCATGCTGATAAATGATTGATTGTGATTCAACATCCCAAAATACAAGAGAGTTATCTTGAAATCCAACTGCAATGGTTTTATCATCATCAGAAATAGATAAAGATGTGGCAACAACATCTTTGCCTGGCCTTTTCGAACTCCATAATTTAGTATATTTATCTTGTTTCCATAACGAGAGGGCGCCATCACCTGTCACTGTTGCAAAATAGTTTTCCTTATGAGCACATTGTATTTGAAAAACTTCTCCTATTCCTGCTTCAATAGTTGCAAGAAGGCTCTTGTTTTCAATCTCGAAAACTCGTATATAATGATCTTCTCCCCCACATATTACGTATTTGCTATCAGGAGTCCATGTTAGAGATCTAATGTGGTTAGCTTCGCTTGTGTTACCATCGCTTATAGTATACTGCAGCACAAAATCATCTTCTTGAATGTTGTAAATCCTTAGAGTCCTGTTAGATCCAATTGCCAAACAGGTATTATTTGGACTAAAAGCTGTGCTACAAATGACAGAAATGTCAACTATTTCTGCAAGTAACGATATGGTGACTGGATTATCGATTTCCTGAGATGGATTGATTTGTTTAACCTGCCAATTCTCAGTTGACTCTTCTTCTTTCGGAATCGCATTGGATTCAGCAACATAACCAGTATTGGTTTTGTTTTGAACATGCTGCTGATAGTCTGTCCTCAGTTTTTCAAAGTCGTTATTGATACTTTGAATTTGGGTAATCTGGTTCTCGATCATTTCCCTCAGCTTCGAACAATCAGTCTCCAATCGGCCCCGGGTCTCAATTAAATTATCATACTCGCTCCCTAGTTTATCTATTATCGTCTTGATTTGACTGGAGTTGAGATAGGACATTAATAAAAGTGCCACATAAATAAAGTTAAGAAATATGAACAATAATAACCTGATTCGTGGTGCGGGTCGTTCTCATGAAGATGTCTCAGCATATAATCGAGTTACAAATATTTTATCTCTTATGAGAGGTGATAATGATGATATGTCAGTGGTTTGTGTTTTGAATGAACTTAGTGAGTTTGTGAGTGATAGAGAGAGTTTGTGGTTAATATCAGATGAATTTATTAGTACATTGCTTGATTATATGCGCTTTAAAGTTCCATTTGATATTATTGAAGGATATTTTGAGGTTCTAAAACAAGTTTCCTCTTCTAATGCCTTGAAAATCAATTGGAATTTGTTTTCAAGCGATATTATGGGATTTTTAGAAGTATATATTCATAAAGAGCGGAAGATTGCTGAACAAATAATATATATTGTGACATACATTTTTGATACTTTGACAAGTGACGTCCAATCTGCGATTTGTTCGTTTTTAGTCCCGAAATTAATGAACTCGGATAATTTATATATGAGTGATCCATGCATATCTCTTGTTTATTGTGCATCCAGGTATTGTAAGGAAATGGGTTCAGATTTAGTGTCTTTGATAATTAGTTTCATTGTTCAGCATTTTCGAAATAAAGATGATTATGGCATTTTGAAAGTTAGTTTCAGTGCATATTTTCTCATAAGTAATTATCCAGATATCCAAGAACAATTTTTTTGTTTTGATGTCATTGATAGATTATATGTTTTAGTTACCAGCAACTCTGATGATTCAATTTTGGGATCTATAAACTTGATTATTGCAGCTCTTTGGCATTTTAAGAATTCATTTTTTGAACATTTTGATCCAAAGATTATGATTATTATTGCAGATCACACTCATCATAGAAAAGCCAAGATTCAGAGAGATTCTCTTAATTTTGTCCTTAATTGTCTTCATTTCTTCCCAAATATGTGTGAAATATTATATAATGCGGGGTTTCATCAAGTTTTATCCAATCATATACTGGATTCAAAATATAGTGTTCAGAAGGAAGCCATTCTGTGTTTTCTAAATATTATCACAATTTGTGATATCGAAAAAAAACTTGATCTCATTAATATGCCATGTTTTCCAAATATTATTTCCATTACTCACTCATTTAAACCACAAGTTCAGTTCAAGATACTAAAACAAATCCTTCAAGCCATTGTATATACAGAGTTTAATTCCAAATTCGAAGAATTCATCGGATTGTTCCAAAACAAGGACATTATAGATGACATAGAGGAACTATCATCATCTGATGACCATAAAATTTCATCTCTTGCCCTTCAGATCCTCAGGTTTGTTAATGTTTAATAAAATTTAGAGTAAACAAATGTTAAAATTCTCCCCAGACCAATTTCCCACTTCTTATTATTTTTTCTCTAGGATTTTAGATAAATCAGATTATTTGTATCTTATTTCGCGATTTTTAGTTATTTTTAATTACCTTCAGACTTTTATGTTATCATTTATTCCTTTTATCTTGCTTAAAGATGGAAAATTAGTGTTAATCGACCGAATTTTCCATTTTTTTGTGTCATTTAATCTAAAAAGACCTGACCAAGTTATCACAAATTACTCTTTGTTTATTACATCATTTATTTCTGTATTATTTGGGATAATTTTCGGGTATATGTTCTATTCATATACCAAAAGGGTTCATGTTAAACCAGTATTGGGTTCTTTATTGGAGATTAGGACAATTTTTTTTCCCACAATTGCATTGTGCCCATTTTTATCATGCATTGCATTTAATGTGTCTTCGGTTAGCTCAAATTCCTATTCAATTGTAAAATTAATTGCAACATGTATTTTCTGTTTTGGAAATTATTTTTATATGTATTTGTTCATCAAATGGGCTGAACCATTATTATCTCATCATCCTCTATTTAGTAATAGTCATATGCCATCTCGGATTGTTCCAGATTCATTCTATATCAATTCTATTACAATTGATATCATAATAGCCATGATTCCAATTCTCATGCCCAACATATCTTCAATTGCATTATTTATCATATCTTATATGTTTAAGAGTTATATTATGATTAAGTCTTTATGGAAAAAACCATATATCAATACATTTGAGACAGCTTTTTCCATATCTATTTACATATGCCACATTATTATGCCAGTGGTTTCTGTTGTTTTTTTGATTTTCGTCAAAGTATCTTCAAGCCTTCTTTTAGCATCAGGAATTATTGTTCTTATCGTTTCATTTTTGATATTGAACAAAGTTTTATCCAAAAGGGTTGAAGGGATAGTCGAGCTTTGTAAACAAGATGAACTTCAAATGCCAAACAATGAAGATGAATTATTAATTATCATCCAATCTTTGATTGTATCAGATCATTATAGCGAGGCAATATCAAACATGTGCCAAAGTGACACTGTTTTATCATCACCATCAGCTCTAATAGTTAAACTTTATTATCTCATACTCAAATGTAATAATATTTCCTCCGAAAGACTCACCTCTTTTTTTATCACATTAAGTAGATTGAACAGTCTAACTTGGACAACAAATTATATGTTTTTTGAATTGTTAAAAAATTATGTCAGTTATTATATGTTTGATAATGTTTTCGCTTCCCCTTTCAAGATGATTGAGATTCAAAGTAATATTCAGATTAAAGCGAACAAGTTTAAATCTCTTATATCGCAAAAATCATTGAATAGTTCTCTTGATATCCTTGAATCAATGAAAAACGACAGCATTCAGTTTATAATGGAGGCAGATAGACAATTCTCATTTTTGTCCCCATTTTTTGATGAAACAGACAACCAAGAGAATGAAGAGTATTATTCACAATATCTTATGAAATGGAAAAGTATCAATGAGTTTTATAAATACAACATAACGGATATCAATGATAGATTAGAGTCATTGTATTCTCAGAAGTCTTCGATTTTTCAAAGGTTCTCACGGTTTATTAATCTTCCTGAGTGGATATATATATCGGAAAAGAACAACGTTAAAAACTCTTTTTCTTCGAACATCCTCTTCCCCAAAACTATTGAAATAGAGAGAAAAGACATTGCGGCTTCAATTTCCCATTATTTTGATATTGAGTTTTTCTGGTACAACTGGGGATTAATACCAATTTTTGTGATTTTTTGTTTGATTGGGTTTGCGTTTGGGACAATTAGTTCATTTAGAGTTTTATTGCCAGTATTTGATTTTATTTCTGTGTCTAATTATGCCAACACAACAAAACAGATATTTGGAGGATGGTCAAATATTAGCATGACACTAATGCATATAATTAATAGCTCATCTTTATCGAATAGAGAATGCAATCAAGTATACGGCTTTTTGTATAATTATAGTAATTATAGCATCTCTTGCATTTATGCACTCTTTTTGGACGCCAATAAAACTTCATTATTAATTCAAGAAGAGATGAAAAACTTTACAAATTATTTTAACATTTTCCGGAGCAATAGTCTCCTATCACTTATTGAGAATTTTTGGATTAATTCTTCAATGAATTTATTTTATAAGTCCACAAAATTACCAGTTATCATTGAGGCTGATTTGTTTTCCTCATTAATATTTTACACATCGCAAATAATGAAAGAATATGAATTAGAAACACCGAATAATATTAACATTACCAAAATGGCTAACTATTTTCGGAATATGAGTTTTCATTTTTCCCAAGTATCAAATCGAATGCTCACTTTAATAATGTCTTCTATTGATTTGTTTAAGGAATCATTGAACACTGATCTTTTATATTATTATCCATCATGGAATTCGAAGCCATTTAAATATTTTCTTGGGATAATTGTTTTTTCTTATATTGTTTACATCTGCTTTCAGATCATCATCTCCAACAAACTTCGTAATATCATGTATTCAACATTTTCGTATTCTTTAAGCCAAGTACAAAAAAATGAATCTACAAAAGATGATATAAAGAATAATAATATTGAGAAGGAAAATTCGTCAAAACATAAGAGATTGAAATTCCAACTAACTGGTTATAATACGCCCTTTTTATACTTTTTTTTGGTTATTTTACAGAATGTAATAATTTCTTATCTGATATATGTAGAATATAATTATGCCATAAATACCACAAATGCTATAATTAGTATTGATGAAACATTAATGAAAAGTTATCTCCCAATTCTTGATTCAATCCGGTTCTGGCAATATCCAAATGAATCCAACATCCAAGAAGATATTCTGCGGAATTCTAAAAACATGTTTTTATCTCAATGGTCTCTACTTTCATCTTTAGAGAAGCATTTGATACCCGCTATCTCCATTCAAAGCTTATATAATCTTCTAGATTATAAATGCTCTAATTTTAACGTTAGTGATATTCATGAATTATATGAATGCTGGCCTGTGACACATCAAATAAATACTGTTTCAATGTATCTTAAACAAAGAATGAACCAAAATATTAGCTTTATTGATGATGAGTTATTTCAACATGTCGAACATATGTTTTTGAGTCATATCCATCCTCAACTTTATTCATTAAATCAAGGTGTTTCCTCTCTATTGTATAACATAGTTGATAGACTAGAGTTTTGGTCATTACTTGAGATTTATTTGACCGCAGTTTTCATTGTAATTGGACTATTTTTGATCAGTTTGTATTTTGATAATTTCAAAGACTACTTTTATCAGTTTTTAAATGCACAATCAATATATAGTGACCAAGATTCGATGAAATTGCTTTATTCTCCATTCATACCAGTTGACAGCAGTTCAGTATTTGCCCAAATCCAAGGTTCTTTTGTATTTGATATTTTAAACACGATACACATTCCAATTATAATTATCAATGAAAAGAAAATCATTATTACGGCAACCTCAGCAATTACAAAGTATATTGTATATGGTCTTGATCAACTCTTTGGTCAATCACTGAATGTTGTGATAAAAGAAGATATTCGATTCGATAGTCATCTAGAATATCTACTTAAAAAAGGAAATGAATCAAAGTTCGCACAACTTCTTCAAGTAGTTGATCAAAGTGGTCCAATTAGTGTTACAATTTCCCACATAGTTTTTAATAAGCAGAACTATTTTGTTCTTGAGTTTCCTCTCGAACCTCCAAATGTTCAGATTTCCAATCAAATTGATAGTTGTAATGATCTGATCGACGAATTTAAAAACGAATCATTCCCATATAGTTTGATAAGTGATTCTGATAAACACAACAATTTCCAATCAAAGAAATTTGCATCTGGTATTTATATTCATTTAATCATGACAAACAATGACATTAACAATTTTTCAGATAACTTAGAAGCAATTACCAAAATGGTCCAATTATCAATGAATTACTATGGAGGATACACAAAAATTGCTATTCTTCATTCAACTCCAAACTTTGTATCAGCTTTTATTCCAAATAATGGGGTTTGTTTCGATAATGATAATTGCCCAAGTGACTTTATTTTAATTGCCCTGATGTTTATTAAAAGCTATTTAAATGAAGACTTTCAGATTAGTGGAGTTTCAATGATGCTTAACAATGCAGAAATGCTGATTTTTGACCCCCCATCAGTAATTGGCAAACATAGCTTAGATAATGAGATACCATTTGAGGAATTAGAAACTCTGAAGCCATGTTTTTCTATTGAGTTAATATCTGATCAATTAGATATTATTCCATCAATGATGCCTTTTTTGGTACCAGATACAATATTGTTCGAAGATTTTCCTTCGAGTCTGTGTCAAGAGTTTTGTACGTGCCAAACCATATATTGGAAGAATTTCGCCATGCTGGATAAGAATACCATCGATAGAGTATTTCTGAAGTATCAGTCTATATTTAATGAAAAATTAAGAACCGAAAACAAGAAAATGGAGGTAAATGATGAATAAAACAATTGTTTAATTAATAAATGTGGGATTTTTCAGAGGACTATCCTCAACAAGAGCAACCATATTTAGCTGTTGTTTTATCATCATTTGATTATACATATGGTATTAAAACTATTGGAAAATGGATTTTTTCCAAAATTCAGGTTGATTATGAGTTTATTGTGAAACTATCAATTACATCGATCCAACGCCAATCGTCAAAATGTGATAAGAAAAGTCTTACAATGAATAGTGAATTTTTTGAGTCTAAAATTAGCACAAGTTCATATATGTTCTCGATTAATAACCCAAACCCTGCCAATTATTCCATTACATTAGTTTTTTCTCAAGACAGCAGGTTTGAAAAACTGTGCAAAGATAAAGTGCATGAATTTTGGGTAAAAAATCTTGGGATGCTTCTTAATCAGTGTTTATCACATAAAATGCCAATGTCAACAATGTCAAAGAGCATTAGTTTCGCGATTGATCAACTTATATCTTTTTCTAAAGCAGGTTCATCAATACGAAATGGTTTTTCCAGATTTCCCAGTGATACATTGTTTCTCTCAACACTGGTATCTTCTCATTTGGAAACCCAAATGTATACAGTTGTTGAAGGTCCAAACAATGAGTTTTCTGATGATATTATTAATCTGCTTGGATGTTTTTCATACCCATATCAGCTTCAGAATAGTTCATTTGTTCAAAGTGAAAAGATTGTAATTGGATTAAATATTCAGTTTATTCAAAGACAAGAAAGGCCACCTGAGTATTACATGCTTCAGATTCCATACAACTGTACTTGGATTAGGCTGCCCGAAAAGCTTATATATCGAACACCTTCAGATTCACACATTCAATCTCAAAAAGAATACTATGAACTGCTATATTCTTCGAGTTTAGATATGGAAACCACAGAGCGTCACTTGACAAGGCTTCAGAAAAAATATGAGATCCGACTGCAGAAGAACTACTACCCATTTGTATACTCAACTTTAATAGCAGCTGCAAATATGGAAAGAAATGACCAATGCGCGTTTTTCCAACTTGAAATGGAATACTTAACAAGACTCACACTCACAACAATTGAAATGGCAAATAGTGTGCTTGATGAATCCGCGGGCTCTTTTTTAACATACAACCAAGTCCAAGACATGTGGAAAAAACTCAAATTGTCTTCAAAAGAAGATATGTATATGATTGCTTCAATATCACAGCTATATGACGAGACAGTTTTAGGAAAGGTGTTTATGAATCGGAGGGAGGTTTTGCTCCAGATGGTATCATCAACCTAGGCACAAATTTACCCTTTATGTATCGGAATAATCTAAAATAACTTTATCAAAAATTAAATATCTTATTTGCTCACAATTTTCTGAACCGGACCAAAATCTTCCAATTAATTCTTTCATTGGTTTATCCAAAAAATGAGGTCAGTTTACAAAACGATAAAACTATACATCAAAATTGTGATAATTCTTTTTGACCATTTTTATGAGTCACGATCTCTCACATTGTGCCATATCAACCAAGTGTTTACATGCCAAGTTTGGTAAAGATGCCTTTGGTGCTGTTGTTCCACCAATCTACCAAACATCCACATTTGTCTTTGATAGCTGTGAACAAGGTGGTAATCGTTTTGCTGGTGTTGAAGAAGGTTTTATTTATACCCGTCTTGGCAATCCAACCACTGCTAACCTTGAGCATAAAGTAGCATGTTTAGAAGGAACAGAAGCATGTGTAGCCACCGCATCTGGCATGGGTGCAATTGCGTCAACAGTTTTAACTCTTCTGAGCTGTGGCGATCATATTATATCAGATAACACACTATATGGTTGCACTCACTCTCTTTTTGAGCACCAACTACCAAAGTTTGGAATAGAAGTTGATTTCATTGATACAAGTATTCCCGGAGAAGTCAAGAAGCATCTCAAGAAGAACACAAAAATCGTCTATTTCGAGACCCCTGCAAACCCCACGCTTAAGATTATTGATATCGCTCGTGTTGCTGCAGAAGGTCATTCACAAGAAGGAGTTACTGTCATTGTAGATAGCACATTTTGCAGTCCAATCATTACTCGTCCAGTTGAACTAGGAGTTGATATTGTTATTCATTCTGCTACGAAGTTTATGAATGGTCATACTGATGTTGTTGCAGGATTAGTTTGTTCAACAAAAGATATGATTAATAAGATTAGAATGGAAGGCATAAAAGATATAACTGGATCTGTTATATCACCACATGATGCTTGGTTAATCATTCGTGGTTTGATGACATTAGAATTACGTGTTCTTAAGGGAAGCGAGAGTGCTATGACAGTAGCACATTTCCTCAATACACATCCGAAGATTGAGAAAGTGTTCTTCCCTGGATTGGAAGCCCATCCTGGATATGATATCGCCAAAAAACAAATGAAGACATTTGGTGCAATGATGTCTTTTGAAGTGAAAGGTGGTTTTGAAGCCGGAAAGAAATTCCTTAACAATTTGCACATGATCACACTCGCAGTCTCCCTTGGCGGCTGTGAGTCCCTTATCCAACACCCTGCATCCATGACCCATGCTTGCGTTCCTAGGAATGAAAGAATTGAAGCAGGTATTACTGATGGTTTGATAAGAATCTCCATTGGTATTGAGGACGTTGAAGATCTCATCAACGACTTGAAGCAGGGACTTGATCATATTTAACCCAGATTAGTAAAAATCAATGAAAAACTTTGATACTTCTTTCCGATCTCTGGAGGAGATTGATGCAGAATGCTCATCAATATGGGGAGATTGGAATGAAGTATCTAAAACTAATAGTGGTTTAAAGGAAGAACTGGATAATTTAAATCACAAACTAGATGATTTCTCTCAGGAAATCTCATTTTTTGTTGATAATAGTAAAAATGATATAAATATCGAGAAAAAAAAGAAAAGGAATAAAATTTCCAAGCTAGAACGAGAGTATAAGGGGTTAATTCAAGAAAATAAAGATTTGGGCCTGGAATTAATGAAAAATCTTAATGATCTCAATAAATATCAGACAAAAATCATTGAAATGCAAGAAAAATTAGTTGAAAGTGAGAATTTTAGGAGAATTGAAGAAAAAAAAGCTCTGAACAAAAAAATTGAGCGATTATTAATTCTCAAATAGATAACCTTCGTTTATTAAGCTAATTTCCAACACCAATGCATCATTTTTTATAAATGGATCAAACGGATCCGACAAAAACTTTTGTTGTACATAGAAAGAGAAATAATAAGAACGATGGTGCTCCAAATCATCCACCAAAAAGCAATTTCTTTAGAAACTACGATAAAACAGAAAAAAAGTTGTTTATTGGGATTATCATTATAATGGTGATACTTTTCTTTATTCGAAGGTATTTTTTCGCACCATTTTCTAATCAATACCTTAAAAAACCATTCTAAATGAGTTAAACTACCCTTTTTTCCAACTTTTTATAGCTTTATATCCCAAGTAGAAAAGAACCACAAAATAGACAAGGGAAAACACAGCATCTCCAGCAGATAGTTTTTGGCGAGGCATTTTAACTAAAATCCAATTATCAATTTGCATTGTCTTTCGATTGACAATAGTAACTTGAGAGGTCGTTTTGCTATTAAATATCACATCAACAATATAATCTGAATCCGAACTTTGGCCAAAGAACTCATTTGTAGAATTAATAAAACTAAAATTAAATCTCCTAGAGTTATATTCAACAACAGCATCCAACGATCCATTCAAACTAACCTTAAGGGGCACATCGTTTACTAAAGCTTCGAATTTTCCACTTCCCATTGACACAAAATATAAAACATTGCCGTTTCTGGAACCTTTACGGCTCCAGTTTCCGGGAACAGTATTATATAGAGAGAATGGCTGAAATGAAGCAAAGAACAACAGGCTGAATGAACCCATTGTGATCAAAAAATAAAAAGTGTCACAGGGGGAATTTGAACTTGGAGGGGAAAAATTGGACATGATCCTTTAATTCCTTTTGCTTATGGGCTGTCATCTCTTGACCTTCTGCTTCTTGGTGGTGAGTCACGATAGTGTCTTGGGGGTGTTCTCCTTCGGGGAGAGTCATCACGATACCTATCGTGGGATGGGGAATCACGGTACCTTCTTGGTGGAGAAAAGTCACGAGACCTTCTTGGTGGGCTACGCCTATAGCCGGGGGAATCATCACGATATCTTGGGCTATCATCGCGCCTTCTATATTCACGATGCCTTGGTGGTGAGCGGTATGTCGACCTCCGTGGTGGTTTTTTACCTGCTCTTTCGACGGTCACTTTACGATCATCAAGGTCCTTCTCATGAAGTTCTGAAATAACCTTTTCAACATCGTCTTCTTTCTCAAGCTCAACAAAACCATATCCTTTGGATTCGTTGTTTGACTTCTTCGGTATCCTTGTACTCTTGACTGGGGCAACTTCGGCAACAAATTCTTTTAACTTGTCTTCGGTTGTGGAATAAGAGAGGTTACCAATATATACAGTTGACATTGGTTTTTTGGCCAATTAACGGTTTGGTTCTTGGTTTGAGAGAAATTTTGCGGTTTTTGTAGAATAGTTTACAAAACGATTAAATAAAGCATGATTCTACATATTGCTCCCCATATAGGAGAACACAAGGATCTGTGAGTCCCAGATCTTCCAATTTTTTAATATCCCTGATCCTGCTGTTATAATCATGGCTATTTGGCATATATAGAACGATATTTTGCGGTTTGATATTGATTTCTGGAGATAATAGGGTTTTTACTTTTTTGATAGATGTTAGTGGATGAAACGATAATGTAACTCGCATTCCTGGGTGAAGAAGAAGGGGCTCGAATGTAATGGTGATTCCATTATCCATTTTTTCGGAAATTTTTGATAACCGATTATGTGAGTTTGGTGTGTTTTAATGATATATCATAAGCCCAAGCATCAGAAGGCTTTGTTTTTTGCTCCAAATTTCAATGGGATTTTACCTGAAACGATAATTTAAAATGAACATTTTTGTTAATAAAGGTGTTCAGGCCATAATCCGTCCTCGCAGGCTTGAATACGATCTTAAAAAGATTCCTGTAAATAACGAGATACCTGGTTTTGGAAACATCGAGAGAGTCTCCATTTCTTTTAGGAATTCTAGAGGTATACGAATGTTAGGCTCTTTTTACCGAGCTCCCAAGCCTCTTGATGGAAATCCATGCATAATATATATGCATGGAAATTCTTCAAATCAGATTGAGGGTAGGTTTGCAGTTTCATTGTTTTTGCCAATTGGTATCAACGTGTTTTGTTTTGATTTCTCTGGATGCGGCTGCAGTGAAGGTAAATATGTTTCTCTTGGTCATTTTGAAACTATTGATTCAGAATCCGTTATATCTATTCTTCATAATGACTTTTTTTGCGACAAAATTGCTTTATGGGGAAGATCAATGGGAGCGGTAACTGCTTTATCATTGGCCTGTAAGAGAAAGGATATTTCGTCCATTGTGTTAGATTCGCCATTTTGTAGTTTGCGTGAATTATGTTCAATAATTGCAAAAGATTACAACATTCCTGGTTTTTTGCTCCCATCTGTTATTGAAACAGTCAGAGAAAAAGTTTTGATTGAAGCAGGATTCGATATTGATGATGTTGATCCATTATCAGAAGCACACCATTGCATAATTCCCACATTTTTTATACACTCAGAAGAAGATGATTTTATTCCAGTATCAAACAGTGTTAGGCTATTCGATATGTGTGGTTCTGATATCAAGACTTTAAAAATTGTTAAAGGAAATCATAATGACGATCGTCCGGCTGAAATCATTTATTCTGCTGCAGAGTTTTTATGTAAGTATTTAGGTTTATCAATATCATTCATTGAACAAGAACCTATTCAACAAAATTCCAACCAGCACATGAAAAGCGCCAAAGATTTGATGTCTCACTAACAACAACCCATTGTATTTGATTATAAAATAGATTTTTTTCAAAATGATATTTGTAAACACAATTCCAAATCTATATTTCGGAAATGAGATCTGGTCCCTCTTCATTTTGGTTATCACCATATCTAATATTCGAAATTTATTAGGATATATTTGGATAATACTTTTTTTTGGGTTCAATCGAATCCAAAACACTCGTTTTTTCGAGATTCAAAAAAATGATTTGTTTTTCTCGATTTTTTCCCTATTATTCTCGAAAAAAGGAATAAAAACAGCTAAAAAACCAAAAAAAATAAGTTATACATATAAAACTACCACTATTATTGTTGGATTATTGTTTATTATAAATATTGCTTATTTTGAAAATCTATATGAGCCAAAACAACACTTATCACAATTAAAAAAAGGAGACAAGTTTTTGAAAAATCAAAACAATTTCCCCATTGTGCCTCTATTGTGGTTGAATGATAATGAGATTATTTGGGATGTTGGTTTGGGGTGTGAAAATGAAAATATTAATCTAGGAAGGTCTTATGTAGATGAAAATATTGACATTTCTAATTGTTTCTTCTCAAGAGTTTTATCAATCTCGGGAAATGGTGGTGTAATATATGTTACTGTTAGTTCTTGTTCAATGAATATCAATTACTCAATGTTCTATAAATGCGTTTGCTCTAACATTGGAGGAGCAATATACTGCTCTTTTTCGAATTCATCTCTCAGAATGATATGTGCCAATAGTTGCTCTTGTGGAAAAGCTTACCATGGTAATTTTTTATATATTCGAGCTTCTCAGATGAGTCAAGTGGAGTATCTATCAGTATCAAATTGTTCCCATACTACAGATGGATATTATACTATTTACTTTATAGGGGGTAATCAGAGAGTTGACAACACAAACAGTTCAATTAACAAAGCTTTTTCCGGTTCTTGTATTTCTATCGATATACCATCCTCATTCACTAGCTCATACTGCACTTTCTCAAACTGCAATGTATCTGATGGCAAATGCATATACCTCTCTAGCTCATTTCCCATATCAATATCATATGCTAACATCGTTCATAACAACAGCCCATCTTTTGGAGTTGTATTTGCCAATATAAAAGGATCAAAAAAGATGATGTATTGCATATTCCATAATAATCAAAACTGTCTATTCTTTGTTTCTCAAGGTTCTCTTGAAGTGTCTCATTCGTTCATAGATCATTCTGCAGCATTCTCTGATTATAACCCAATATCAACATCAAATAATAATTCATTCATTAATAGAATCACATATCAATTGAAATTCTTCAATTCTTTTCATTGTAATGCTGATATACCTCTTCCTCAGAGAACACCAGATGAATCTCCAATACCAATGATTACTCTTGAAGAAACCATAATGAATACTCTTGTAAGATCTCTATTGAATACACTAAATGAAACAATACATTGCACTCCTGAAGTATCTCCAATAAGATCATTGAAAGAAACCCCTTATTCATTCGAAAACAAGCCTTATTCTCTATTCTTGTATTCAACTATTGGTATGTTTTTGATCATTGTATTGATTATATCTTACATTATTCGAAGTCAAAGAAATCAGAATAAGAATGATAATTCATCGTCATCATCATTAGAAATAGAGAAGAAACACAAGAGAGAAGAGAAGTATGATGATAATAATAATGATAGTAAGAGTAATCATCATCATAATAAACACCATCATGATTATGTCTAAAGTCCATATATCTCCTGATCATAGTAAATGTATTGTGGTTGAAGGGTAATGGTATTATTTGTGAAGCTAATTTAGGGCGTGAAAGCGAATGTATAGATCAAGGAAGGTCATATTGAGAAAAAATATTAATATTTTGAAATTGTTATATCTCATGATATTCTCTGTACCATAGAGATTGTGATGTGATATATGTTAATGTTGGTTCTTACTCAAGGTTCTACATCTGTATTTGTTCTTAATCGCATCAAGGAGGAGCAATATACTTTGAGTCTACAGATTCATATCTCAGAATGAAATGTGCTATTAGGTGCTCTTCTTCTTGCATTCACATTCTTCCAATTTAATAAATAATCTCTGATTTTGATCCAACTTCATTCAAGGTTATCTGTATCAGCACATTGAATTGAGCGTTATGATACATTTACAGCATACTCTGGTGATAAAATGCTCATGACTTCCAAACATAATCACGTACATTGGCTTACATATATGAACCCGTAGATTTCGTGTGCCAGCCTTGCACAAGAAGTGTGTGTACACCTGCGCCCACTGCAGATCAATATACCCTGTGATGCCACATTGAATTGCATAAGACTGTACTGGTCGTGTTTAGAGGAGATGGTACCACCAGCTCAATGAGTATCGATCAGAGCCTTGACAAGATGTAACTACGAATTACTCTAGTTTAAAACACTCGTCTCCTCTCCCATATCCCCCTGATAATATTAAGTCAAAGAAATGGGAGATACTTTAGCATTCGAAAAGATGGTATTTGGTTCAGATCCGAAGTTTAATTACATAGAGATGGAAGACATTGGGCCATTAGCCCATATTTTTGTCAAATATCCAACAATTCGGCCACATTATTTGAATCAGATAGTTGATTTGTGTATGAACTATATTAGAGCCCCAGATTTTATGCCACTGATTTTAAAAAATGGGTTGCCAAATTGTCCAACGTTGATTCATCGTCTTTATTGCAAAGGTGTATACAATATTGATGAGATCAGAAGTTTATTGTTGAAACTCAAAGACATTACTCTGTGGTTGTTTTTCAAAAAGGAATTGGAACACATAGAAGGCTTTCCGTCAATAGAAAGAGAGTTATTATTACAAGAAGGGGCTGAGTATAAAGACCAAGATGATTTGAACCAACTGATAGAATATGGATTTCGAAAATCTTCAATTGAACACTGTTTGAAATATGATTTAATAGAAAAATACCAGACTCTGATGAATGAAAAAAAGTTCATGCATCAATGCGTATGGAGTCGTTTCGAGTGGTCAAATCGGCCAACAAGTATGGATATCCTTTCTTTTTCTGGTTTATTTGGATCAATAAAGTGTTTTAGGTTCTCTCTTTGGATGGGGATGACATTATCAGAAGAGATTTGTATTAATGCTCTTTGTGGTGGATCAAATGAACTCTTTAACCAAACTTATAGATATGTTACCTTGAATGATTTATCCTTATCTAAATGCATCGAATTTTGTCGTTATAATTATATACAGTATTTAATTGGATCAGAGAATTCCAATCCCAATTTCGCTATAGACTATTTAAAGGCTATGAAGCAGTCTCAAAAGGTTGGATACATAAGTATTTTTGATCTTTTACTTAAGGTTTGTAAGGACAAAGAAACTACGAAAATATGTTCTTTTATTGAAACAAATGAAGATAATTATGTTCATATTTTGGAATGTTACCAAAAAAACGGTGTTGATTTATTTGAAATTGAGAACAATTACCTTCATTTTGCTTCTATAAATGGCCATCTTTCAGCAATAAATTACCTAATAAAAATTGGAGGAGATATAAATACCAAAGACTTAAATGGCAATACCCCCCTCCACTTGGCTGCGAAAAATGGTCATTTAAGTGCTGCTGAGGTTTTGATAAACAAAGGGGCAGAAATCAATCAACTGAACTCAATAAATAATAGCCCCCTCCATTTGGCTGCGAAAAATGGCCATTTAAGTGTTGCTGAGGTTTTAATAAACAATGGAGCAGAAATCAATCAACTGAACTCAATAAATAATAGCCCCCTCCATTTGGCTGTGAAAAATGGCCATTTAAGTGTTGCTGAGGTTTTAATAAACAATGGAGCAAACATTCACTTGAAAAATTCAAAAGGGCATTGTCCTCTTAGTATTGCTATTTCCAATAGCGATCAAAGTCTTTCATTATCTTTTATAGCTTGGTCCAATAAGAAGACAATAGACAACTCTGAAAGTGCAATTCATATGGCATCAAGATATGGAGATCTAGAATCAGTTACATTATTGTTGAATTTAGGGATGAGAATCAATGAAAAGAATATGGATGGTGATACTCCTCTACACATTGCTTCTAAGCAAGGCCACATAAATGTTGTCAAACATTTATTAAAATTTGGATCAGAAATTAATTCTATCAATAATGATGGGGATACTCCTCTTCATTTATCTACAAAGTATAATCATTTTGAGGTTACAGGATATTTGGTTAAAATGGAATCTGATACGAAAATTAAAAACATCAATGGTTATAATCCGTTTCACATATCTATTATATATGGAAATATAGAAATATCTAAGTTTTTTATTCTTAAAGGAGAAGATATCAATCAAAAATTATCAGATCAATCAAATTCTGTTGATTTGGCTTTCAGATTTGGTCGATATGATGTAATTAATTACCTAATAATACATAAATCGGAGTTTAAGAATTATATTCTTCATACAGCAATATCAGTTGGCAATATGGACGTTTTTATGTGTTTGATCGAAAGTATTTCTGATATTAACATGAAGAATGGAGATGAGTTATGTCCATTACATGTTGCTGTCATTAGTGGTCGTTTTGAAATTATTAAAATATTGGTGAACAAAGGTGCTGATATTAATATATGTGGTAAAAACAAATGCAATTTACTCCATTATGCATCAAAACATGGTCATATAGACATTGCTGAATATTTATTGGAATTAGGTATCAATATCGATTCCTATGATACAAATCATTGGACTCCAATATGTTTCGCCGCATTTTGTGGTCATTTTAGTATTGTTAAGTTATTAATAGCAAAGGGTGCAAACACATCAATACTGGATAAAGATGACAAAAACCTTGTTCATTTAGCTGCATTGGGAGGCCATCCTTTTCTCCTCGAATTTTTGATAATAAATCAAGGGATTAATGTGAATTCTAAGGATAAGAAAAACAATACACCTATTCATGAAGCTTCATTGATTGGAAGTATTGAGTCTGTTGAGCTTTTACTCACCAAAACAAAATTGATTAATGAAATTAACCTAGATGGAGAGACTCCTCTACACATATGTTCAAAAAATGGTCATTATGGTGTTTGTGGAGTTTTGATGAAACATGGTGCAGATAATTTAATTGTTGATAAATATGGTTGGACATGTATTCATTGGGCAGCAAAAAAGGGACATGTTAAGGTATTTGATATGGCAATAACAAATAATGAAATGCTTGAAACAAAGAATAAGAATGGAAACACTCCTCTTCATTTAGCAGCATTGAATGGGCATTTATCTTCTGTTGAATACCTGATTCAACATGGAGTAGACAAGTTTGCCATTGATAAATCTGGTTCCAATGCATTGCTTCTCTGTTCATCAAATGGTCACTTAAGTATTGTTGAGTATTTGATCAAACAGGGGATGGATATTAATGCAACAAATAACAAAGGAGAAAATCCTCTTCATGTTTCCTCACAAGTTGGTTCTCTTGAGATTGTTAAGCTTCTTAGTTCGATTGGTGGAGATTTAAATTCTACTGACAAAATGGGATGGACTCCACTTCATCATGCAGCCTCAAGAGGCCATAGCAGTATTGTTGAGTATCTTCTTCAGAAACAGGTTAATATTAATGTGAATGATAATTCGAAAAGAACCCCACTGAGGCTTGCTAAAGAGTATTGTAGGACAGACATTATTAATATTCTTCAAGAAAAAGGGGGGATATAAATTAGTAAAAAAAGCATTATTTTTATACACATATATTTCGAAAATAAAAAGACTTCGAATTCCAACCATAAATGGGGTTACATATGTTAATAAAAGATCATTTTATGTATACTTTCGGATGTATGAATTGCCCTCTCTGTATTAAAGTATTTTTGTGGAAATGAGAAGAAAGAAATCCATTTTTTGTTCTCAATTAATTCCAAATATTTTGTTGAGAAACTATCAGTATCAATCTCTGATGCTGCATATGAACATGATGGCAATATAACTCTGGAATCGTTTTTTAAGGAACAAAAAAAATTGATTGTCTCATAATGAACCGGCATTAATGATAAATCGATTTGTGAATTCGGAGAGATGGTTTCAAGCATGCAGTTAATCATAGAAATGCAAAATTTTACATCATTGCTTTCATATGCCAATGATGCTATTCCAATAACTGATTTAAATAAAGACAATCTATCTTGTTCGGATTTTTTGGTATAGAATATTGAACACAAAACAAATACTGTTTGTTTTGGAGAAATGCTACCCTTTTCTATAAAACCACACATGTTTTTAACAATGTCATTGGTAAACTCATCATTATCACATATATGAGAATAATAAAGAGTTACAATAATAATCATGAAGCACATTGCAATTGGATTAAGTTGACAACCATAACGTATTGACTCTGTTAATAGATTTGAATATTGTTCTATTTGCATTTGTGGTCTGGAAAACAATAATTCTATCTGTTGCATAACTTGATAAATATTGGTATTAATAGACCGAATAATCACATCAAAAATGTTTTCATGGGACATTTCAGATTTGAAACCAAAAATGTTAATCCCATCAATTATTGAAATTAGTCCAGAATAATAAAGTGGCACCATATTATGGGAGATAAAGATTTCCATCTCATTAAAAGAAATATGAGTAATAGAAAGATAAAGAATATGTCTAATCCATGAAGAAATTAATGGAATATCAATTGTACTCCAGAATAACTCAACAATAACTGATATTGTCTCCAAAATGAAGAAATTATTAACACATGTCTGATCTATTTGTTTAATGATATGAGAAATGATTGGTAAAACAATATACTCTCTGTTATCATCCATAAAGAGATATCGATACATGTTTTTTTGAAGTTTTATATCATTTTTATCAGAATTGATAATTTGACACCATATTTGAGATCTGATTGAGCTATGCGAATGAGAATCATTTAGAACATCCAGAATGCATATTAATTTATCTTTTATTGGTATATTTGGAAGTAATGATTTGCAAATAATAAAAAAATCAATAAATGTTTTTCTGTTTCGGTTTAATAATAAATAACAGGATGGATCAAAACAATGATCAATGGATATAATTAATAGTGATACACAAAGCTCTCTGATAAAGTTATCAGAACCATCTACAATATAGTCTCTAAGGCTATTAAATAAAAACAATAAATCATTATCATTCAACAAATGAAAGAGTATCAGAAGAAAGAGATCTTTTATTGCATGGCTAGCAATTATTGAATCGAATATCTTAATTCCTGTGGATACAATCATTAATGAATCCTTACTATCTGTATTTATTAAAACCAAAAAATCAATAATTTGCTTAACATATTGGGAATACTCTATAATATATCTAGATGAATCCTCCATAGTATCAATGTTTTGGAAAATTGGGATATGGAATAGATCCATATCAAAAATCCTATTCTTCTTCAAGGATAAAAGTAATAATGGTTGTTTGAAAAATATCCTCTTAATTCCATTAATAATCTCTTTTTTTTGAGAAACGCATATCATCAAAGAATCAAGAAATTCATATAGGATATAATATTGAAAAGTCCTTGGGCTATACACATTCTCATAGAGGACAATAATTTCATCAATGATTTGAAAAAAGTTAATTATATTGGAACTTTTGGTGGTATTCGCTGATATGTCAATAAATCCGTTCAATATCTGATTAAGATACTCATTATTCACATTGTGCTTGTTTAATACTTCAAAAAACCTATGAGATATTGAAGCTGAATTATTAAGATCTTGTTGTATTAAAAAATAGAACATTATTAAAACGCCCACATTCATAGCTTCATTGCTTTTCATGAAACAAAAGACTAATGCTTCAATTATACTTTGGTTAAAAAATTCCAGAACTTCTTTACCATATTTTGGTGAACAAGATATTAAATCAACAATAATTAAGCCATTAGTAGATATATCCTTTTTAAAATGTACGAAATACTGAATCACATTCCCAAATAAATACGAAAAATCTGTTTCTTCATTATTTTGGCGAGGAAAATTCAAAAAAAAACTATTTCTTCGTATTTTATCATATCTATTCTTCCTTATCATTTTAAAGAATGAAACACATTTTTCACTATTCATAAAAAAATTGTGGTAAATGGATTTGGTAAAGGTGACATCTTATCGGCACGATCAATAAATATTTCAATTTTTGGAATATGTAAACTGAAGAAAAAATCCAGTACATTCAATTTATTTGTTTTACAAAATCCTTGACAACTCGATTTCTTGAATAACTTTTCTTCAGTGAGAAAAAACCCAAACAGATCCCAATAAAGGAATATCTTTGCTGACAACAAGTATCCATTGCTATTTATAACACAAGGAAAACTCACACATGAGAAAAAAACATGTTGGTAATCATGTATAAATGATAGTTGGTTATCGAATTCTATTTCTGGTTGGTGATTGAAGAAATACTAATCCAACAATACATTTCCCACTATTCACTGCATATCCTCCATTTTAAACCCGCCAAAACATCACATATTCATCATCTAGTTTATCTAAGAATTCTTTCCCTTTTAAAAACTCATATTTTCTCCATCTATGTTCCCATTAAATAAGAAATAAATAGCATCTACATGCTATTTATTTAAGATTTTCTATTTTTAATGAGATCTATTCCATTCATGAGAAGACTTAAGATTTTTTACTATTAAAAAAGTGGGACTTTCATGAAAAATAAGTCTTCAATTTTTTCCAAAATCTGTACTATACTAATATTTCTAGTGATTCCGCTTATTTTTACTGCATTTTGGGTGGGATTTATCTTAGTAAAAGGCTTTTCGACATCAACAAATTATGATGATGTATCGGGTAACTCTGTTATATATATAAACGCCAAAAAAAATAATGAATCAGGTATTTTTAATGAAATTAGAGCGATTAATTTAACTGAAACCGTGGCTTATGTTGATATGTGGAGATCTCATTGGTGTACATATTACAATGATAGAGAGTTTTTCTTTACTCCAAGAATAAATGAGGTTCTTCAAAGGATTAGGAGTGTAGGTGTGCGCGTAGTGCATATTTCATTATCTGTTGATCATGATTTGCCAATGGTTAAACAAAGGAGGGCTGGTTTCAAAGCAATAGAGAAAGGAAACCTGTCTGTTTTAGAAAGATTTCATGCAAGAGCTGCTAGATATCATGCAGATTATATTCCAGGATTCTCGGACGAATGTGTTTACCCCGGACTTGAAAGATATGGACCAACAAGGGATAATCGATTCACACAATCAATTGCTATTGCTCAAGATGATGTTTTTGTGTCCAATTTCAAGGAATCTGCAATGTCTTTTGTAGGACTAGGAGCAAAAACAGTGATTGTGATGGGGCAACACACAAATATGTGTCTCATGGCTGTATTTTTATATTGTAGAGAAGTGAATCTCGATCTAATTATTATCCGAGATCTTGTTGACTCTTGCTGGCTATATGAAAATCAAAAGAACCATGTGAATACCCATACAAAGGGAAATGAGGCAGTCAACTCATATTTTGAAAAAGAGTTTGGAAGTTCAATTTTATCATATGATCTAATTAGGGCTTTAAAAAATTTAAAATCAAAGAAATATCTCCCAAAATATCAAATGTTCACCAAATCAGCCTTCCTGTTCAAGCATATCTAAGATAATAACTCGGTTTAACTTTATATCTATACGTTTAGATTTTTTTAGTTTTATAAACTTGAATGCAAGAAAGACCCCAAACTGCTCCTGCTAAAGCGAAAGAAGAAGGAACAGCCATAACAGTTGTTGTTAGGGTACGACCTTTTAACCAAAGAGAGCTTAATGGTCCTCAGGGTAATGCTATTCACATTCTTGATGACAAAGTACTTGTTTTTGATCCTCATGGAGAAAGAACCCAAAAAAAGACATTTCTATCTAATTCTCAGGGCAGAGCAAAGAACCAGACCTTTGCTTTCGATAAAGTTTTTGGACCCAGTAATACACAAGAAGATGTTTTTGAAGTTGTTAAAAATACTATTTTTCCAGAGAAAGGTGGTTTATTAGATGGATTTAATTGTACTGTATTTGCTTATGGCGCCACTGGTTCAGGAAAAACATTCAGTATGGCTGGCTCTCCGGATAATGAGGGTATAATGTCGAGATCTGTTCAGCATATATTCGAATCTATTGAAAAGCACACTGGAAGAACAGCTAAAATAAGGATGTCATACTTAGAAATATATAATGAACAGATAAAGGATTTATTAAACCCAAGTGATGATCCATCCAAAGAACTCAAAATAGTTGAAGATCCAGAAAACGGTATAGTGGTGACTGGTTTAAGCAGTTGCTACCCAACAGACACAGAAGAAGTATTAAAATTAGTTCAAATAGGAAATAATAGGAGAACTCAGGCCCAGACCGAAGCAAATCCTGTATCATCCAGATCTCATGCAGTTCTCCAAATTGTTGTTGAAAACTGCGATGAAGTACCTGGAATGACAACAACATCAAAAATCGGAAAACTATCCCTAATTGATCTTGCTGGTAGTGAAAGAGCTACCCAAAACACCGGAAAAAGGCTCAGAGAAACCACCAAAATTAATTGTTCACTTCTTGCTCTTTCGAATTGTATTAATATGTTATGTAAATCAAGTGCATATATTCCATTCCGCCAATCAAAACTCACAAGACTTTTGAAGGATTCTCTTGGAGGAAATTGCAAAACCATATGTCTTTCATGCTTATCTCCATCGTATTTGACTTATGAAGATTCATACAATACTCTTCAGTATGCAAACAAAGCAAAGAATATCAAAACTAATGTTACAAAGAATACTATCAATGTCAAAGCGCATATTAGTGAGTATCAAGCAATGATTGAAAGACTTAGGTCACAGGTTCAAACATTACAGGCCCAACGAAGCGACAATTCGAGCATCGAAGCATATTCAAATTCAATCCAAGAACCATATCTATCTCAAAGACAAAGAATTGAGGCATTATTCCAAAAATCAATGCCAAGCTCATCTTTAAGCGCTGCTGATGCTGTTTCTCAGATGTCTCATTCTGATTTTAAGAAATCGAGTATGATGGCAATTTCTGATTTTGTTAATGAAGCAGAAAAATTCAAGCCCCAAGGAGAGATTCCATCAAAGTGGATTAATCAAGAAAGCTATATTAAGAAGCTTGAACTAGAGAATTTTGCTCTGAAAGCAAATTCAAAGTTCTATGAGCACCAAATATATCTCCAACAACAGATCATTAATACAATGAAGAATCCAGATGCAGCAGTCCATGAAGAGGTATCATCAGTCTCTGAAATCGAAAAAGTCATCGATATTGATTCAGAAACAACATTTAACACTCTCCCTCCACCACCAATGTTCGATAAGCCATTTTCAGCGAGATTAAGATCTGACTCTCATGTATCTATAATGGATATGAGTAGAATACGTGCAGGAAGGACAATCGAGAGAAATAATACTCTGAGAGAAAAGTTTGAAGAGGCTCAAAAAGCTCAAAGAAAACCTTTATCTGAGAAATCAAATAGTATTATTGTTAATGGACTCCAGAAACAGCCTCTTAATACGTTGATGGATCAGCTCTCCAAAAAGATACAGAGCATCAACAAAATCGACAATGAAGAAGAGAAAACTGCAACTGGTATACTATTGAGATCTAGACTGCTCAAACAAGTTATATAATATATGTATTTAATGAGTTAAACAGTAACTGTTATGCATGCATTTTATTATAATCAAGTCTAAATGGATGACACTCTGTTCTTGGAATTTGAACAAATTTCGAGCAACTTTCAACAGTTTGATGATCAACTAAACAGACTTAATCAACAATATGATTTGAAAATCCGCAAAATTGAATCAGAAATCAGTGATTTATTGAATGAAGAGAAAATTGCAAAATCAAAAGCAAATTTCAATGAAGAAAAGGCAAAAATAGATGAAAAAATAACAAAATTGAATGATAAGAAGAACCAAAATATCGAAAAAAGAGAAAATCTAAAAAGCCATATTCACGATCTAGAAATGGAACTAGAAAAATCAAACCATAATTATTCCCCTCAAACATCAGTGCCATCATATCTAATATACAAGTCCCTTGCTCCTTTGAAACTGAGTTCTCACAGCCACAAAATCTCAGGTGTTGTTGCTTATGGTACCAGAGACACAACCCATTTTTTTAACTACAACCATGAGGATGAAATAGAAGAAGATTTTTGGAAAAAACTGAAGTAGCTTGACCAATTTCTTAAAATCTTGATGTCTTTTGATGAGGTTTTTCGTGCGAATAACGCTGTTTTTTTGTTAAAAGATGATTTAGAATTTACAGGAAGAGTTATTCTTCCTGAATGTTCTCTTAGTTCTTTAATTACTATCGGAATGAATTCGTCCAGTGCAATGGTGTTTTGTATTGAAAATATGGTGACAAAACAGCGTGTTTATGCAGGTGTCGAGTCTTTTACAAATGATCCTGGAATATTGACTGCACCATTTTGGTTATTGAATGCAATAGGGGTCGAACATGGTGGAAAAGTGCGAGTTTCTTTAGCACAACTTCCATTAGCGACAAAAGCTGTTTTTCAGCCTCTTGATGAAAGGTTTTTTAGGCTTAGTAATCCTAAAAGAGTTTTAGAAGAATCACTTAAATCCCATCCTTGCCTTACTCAAGGATCTGTGATACCTATTAAGTTTTGCGAATCTGAATACCGATTGAATGTATTTAAACTCGAGCCTCAGCCTTATGTGTCGATATTTAAGTGTGATGTAGTATGTGAGTTTGCTTCTCCTGAGAGCAGCTATGATCACAGATGGCTTGATAGTGACACCGACTCTTCTGATGATGGAACTAGTCCAAATATAATCGTATCCAGAACATTAAATGGTAAAATGATAAAGGAGCCTCCAAAACCTCAGCATAGTACATATGATTCACGAGAGCAAGAAAGAAAGGATAAGGTAGGGTTTAATGTTCGGAGATTTGAAGATGGAAAGGAGATTTTCCCCCCTAAACCCAAAGAAAAGATACCTAAGAAAAAAGAATCTTTTTCGGGAAAAGGGAAGACATTGTCAATGCACAAATAATGTAATATATTTTATTTAAGGGTGTTTTCATCTAATTCTATAATGATAGGCTCGGGTTTTGGATCATGTGAATGTTCCATGTGCTTTTTAAGCAAAGACTCATATAAAAAGTATTTGTTGCACACAGGACAGCAGTATTTCTGTGTTTCTTCATGTATTGTTTTGATATGCGTTATTAAATTGGATTTTCTGGTAAATGTTTTGTTGCAGCCATCAATGGGACATATAAACAATTTTCGATTCTCTTTTTCCTCATGCCTGTCCATATGTAATGTTAGATACTGCTTTCTTTTAAACTCCGCACCGCAAATTTCACATTTGTATGGCTTGGGATGCTTTTCTATTTTGTGCTTCGTGAGATCCGACATTCGTGCAAATTTCTCATCACAATATGGGCATTGGTGCAGCTTTTGAGGATTCTCATGTGTTTTTTTAATATGTTGCCTGAGAATATGCTGGGTTTTAAATTCGTCACCACAAACGGTGCATTTAAACAAGTCATTCTTATTATGAACAGAAACCATATGCTCTCGAATCTGATTTCTTTTATTAAATGCCATTCCACATATCTCGCATTTAAATGGAACATCAATACGAATTAGTTCGCTAATAGAATCATTGCTTCGATGAACAGTCAAGTGCCTTTTCAAATGATATTTTTTGGAAAAAGATTTTTCACAAATTGGACATTTATACTCTCCGGATTCACAATGAGATGTTTTGATATGAAGTTGGAGAGTCTCATCACGGCTAAAGCAAGCATTGCAAATATCACACCGAAATATGAGTTTGTCCATACTTAGACTTTACAACGTAAAATAATTTTTAAACATATAGAAAGGGCACCAATTGAGCAGCATTGTTTGCTACGTCTAGATTATCATCTGAAAGACAATCTATGATTAATTTGTGGAAATTAATGACCAATGGTCTGCCTTTGGTTATTAAAAAGCTCAGGGATTTTGATTTGATGTGGGGTGGCGAGTCTGAGAGAATCTCTGATATTATTTGAATCATATTCTCTTTAATTGTGGAGTCTGATATTGACTCATTGAAATCAAATCCGAATGAATTTGGATCCAGAATATGTCTTAAAAAGGAGAGTTTCGAGCACAGAATTGGCTGGATTCCCATCGAGTGCCCCACAAGTTTGTGTAGAAGTTCGGTTGTATCTCCATTTGATATTAGTAACATAATTGATGAAAAGAAAACATCAATATCAGATTCACTGATTCTCTTTTGGAAACAAACCCAAAATCTTTCAAGACACTCTGAGCATGCTATGAAAACCATTGAATCTTTCATTGAGCAACACTTATTAATGCATTTCAAAGAATTATGAATGAACTGATTTGGAATACTTTCTAAAAGAATTTCATTTGAAAAGAATTTCACTAATTCATTTAAGCAACAAATTGCTGTATATTGATCAAATAGAGAAGAAAAAGAGAGGAGTGTTGAAAAGTATAAATTGATAATCTTATTTTCTCGAGATAATGACTTACAACATAAGAGAACCTCACCACAAAAGATGGCAAGTGATGAGGATGATTGAGATTTTTGGACAGAAATGCTGGACATCATAAAATTCATTGATTCGATCAGGCTTTGAGGATACATATCAATTATGGTATTGATTACTCTAGAAAATAATTGATTTGCCGGAAGAATGAGGACTTGCTCAAATTCTTTTGGTAATAGCCTCTTTATGGCTGATTTAAAAGACAATGAAAATGTTTGGCGATAACTTGATGCCTTCAATGCAAAATTCGAATCTAATTTCTGGGCAATATTCGGTATGAATATTGAGGAGGGTTTGTTAAAAAGTTTAAAAGATATTCCAATTACAAGAAGGGTATTAATAATAATTGTGATAAGGGTTTCAGGGATATGATAATTCGAAACAAGCACTGCAAATAATAAGGATAAAAGTTTCTCAGAATTTGAGCTATCGTCAAAGCTCTTCAATAAAAGTTGACATGATTTAGTTATAAGGGTTTCAATGCAAGATAAATCACAAAAAGAACTCGATAATATGGTAATTGGATAATCCATAGATGGGAGTGATAGGAATTTTTTGATTACAAGATCAAATGCTTTCAGAACAAGTTGAATAATCAGCTGTGAACATACTTGGAGCTTATCTGTTAGGATTTCTGAACAAAGGCGTTCATGAAATGGAACAATACCTATTCCAAAGATCTGGATAAACTTTGCAATGACATATGAATAATATATAGATTGACCTCGGGTTTTGTGCATTACATCATTGGAATTTTCAATGATACGATGCAAGTATTGCTGATCACCAATTTGACCTAGTATTTTCAATGTTTCATCAAAGTTACCTTGATTAGTAAACAAAGAAAACTTAGAAAACTCTTGAATCACAATGATATCTTTAAGACAATCATTCGCCATTTCAGAATTTTCTTCAATATAGGATGAGGCAATAATGGATGAAATCAGAGATATTGGGCGAATAAGTGGTTTCGGTTCGATATTGGGATTTTGAGATATTGAAGATCGGTAAAAAGATAGTGCTTTTTTGCAAATCTTCAAGCATTCAAATGAATTCATATGCAAATATAAAATATTCAACAATGAAGATACAAACTCAGGTTCTGAGCATAGAGAGAGAATAGAAATCATCAAATCAGAAATTTCTTTAAGAATATCTAAATCATTTATACTATTTGCAAAATATGTATTATTGAAAACAATATCCCTGATCTGATAAATCCATTTGTCATTAATTTTGGGCGGAAGTATAATGAATTTTTTAATTGTTGAGAGCAAAATCTTTGTATATATCTTATTCGAAGTTTTATGCAATGATGATATTAAAAAGTGAATAAAAAAATCATATTGAGGGAATGACCAATCTTTTGGTAATTTGTGAATTGACAGTCTGTTGATAAGTTCGCATAGGGATGTAATACCAGAAATTGAGAATTGTTCTTTCATTCCACATAAAATCTTCAAATGATCAGAAATTTCAGTCAAGCGTTGACTGAAAACAATTGATAACGGAATTTCCTTACATATTGATAACAATATTTGAGGATATAAGGCAACATTAGGTTTCAAAACACCTTTTTGTGGAGATGAATTGATCCTTGAAAACCAATTATGGATTAATGAGAAGCCCAAATTCTCTTTAATTATGGAAAGCTGAGCCATTAGGTTGGAAAAAAGTGAGCAAAGAGTTGCATCTTCGGGAGGTACAAAGCTTACAATTTTCTCTATTGAGTGCATAAAAATATCATCAGGTATGAATGGTAAAAGCATTGCTAAAACGTCAATACACCCGTATGTGTGCTCAATATGGATAGAAGAAGATATATCATGCACTATACAATTCGAAAGTGTTACCAGAAACTGTCTATCATTCATTAATCTTAATGACTCTGATATGAGCCTTTTGATGCAACGAACATATTCTAATCTATCGTCAGTATTCATTGTCACTTTATCCAAAAAACAATGAATCTCATCATATGCTAACGGGAAGGCAAATTCATAAAAAATTGATAAGACACCTATTACAGATGAAATAATTGGGCTATTCGGCATTAATCTCAATAGAGAAGTATATCCTCTCAGTATAAAATAGGCTTTTTCAGAAATTGATTTCTTAATAATAATATTCACGAAAGGATGCTCTTCATAAGTACTGTCATCAATATTTGGATGAACAACAAAGTCATTTTGTTGTTGAATAGATGGCAATACTTGTTGCAATGTATCTAAAAATGGAGCAATTAAATAGACAAAATCATTTATAAACACATGATTTGACACAGAATCATATATTTGGCTCAAATACTTATTTGAAACGCCCTTAAGGCCAATAATAGCAAAAGAATTCTTAATCTTTAAAGCAGAAGATACCAAAAAATCAAATATCTGAGATACTTGGATATTTGATAGAAAATCGTATGTCATGATCTCCAAACAAAGTTGGGAAAAACATGATAAATATTTGGTTTGGAGAAATACAACACGAAAAACATTCTCAACAAAATATATGTATTGTTCTCGATTCAGCTTATATTCCCTAATCAATCTACATAAAATAATAACATGCAATTCATGTTTTGGTTGATCTAAAAAAGATAGCATATAATCAATACAACTATGAAATGAGGCCGTACTGAGTTTAATAATCGAGCTCTCAGCATTATTGAACATTGAGTTTGTAGATATTTGATAAGGCTCATAAGGAAGTATTGGATACATAATACTATTTGTCTGAAACCATGTTATTTTAAAATTATTTTGCATAATTCTATATGAAAAATCAAGAGTTTTCCTAATCGAATAATCATCTATTGACAAGGAAACTAAAAGCTTGAGAATACTATCAATTAATTCAATTGAAGAGTTGATAGATACCTCAGTGAGTTTGTTAATGAAACTCGCAATGTTAGGAATAACCATGTAGCTTGTAACATTACTAGAGATTTCAGCGAGCATATAGTATACCTCGATCGAATTCTTTTCTTGAGCAAACGAAAAAATCCAGTTAAAAGCATGGATTATATAGTCTGATCTATCCGTTTTGTTCTTTGTTAATGTGATTATCAATTTTGCAAAATAATATGGATCAACAGGAACCAAATTTAGTTCTTGGGAAGATATAATGGACATTATTTGATTTGGAATGAAGAAACAGCATCTATCAATAATGATCAAACCAGAGACAGAATCTGTAGAAATTGTGGCGAAACTTAAAGCAATTTCATCTGAAGAAATCACATTTGCAACGATTTTTTCCCATTTTTTAAAATCAAATGTGTTTCTTGTTCTTAATTGCATATGTAATTCCATGAAAACATGTCTTTCTATGGAATTTAATTCTTGAAATGCATCGAAAAATAAATCCAGATACATATTAAGCTGGAAATCATTCATAGCATTAACTTTATTATGATTGGCCTTAATAAAAACTCTCAAATCTCCAATATTCTGTTTTGCTATTTCAATCATTGAGTTTTTTGCAGATATTCGCAAATCATTTTTACTACTTCCTACCAGTGAAAAAAGCTTCGAAAATACTATTTCGATAGATATTGAAGTATTCATCAAAATTTAATAAACAGCCAGTTTATTAATTGTCCCATATGTTATTGGGAATTGTACAATGTAGGCTATCAATGAGAGGACAAGGATAGTGGATGGAATAACTATAGAATTGGAGAAATATGAATTAAAAAATACTCCAGACAGAATTGAAGTAATTAGGAGGGATGGAATATACTCAAAGTTTCTTGAGTACATAGATATTAAAGAATATGGAATGAATGAGAATATATATACTAGGACAATTATGAAGTATTTTTTGTGGTCGAATCTAATAATGGAAATGATTGTCTCAGAAATGAATCCAAAAAACGAGGAAAAGTAAAAAACTGGAGATCCAACACACCATATTCCTTTTTGATTGCTTTGGTAAAGATTTGTTTTCCTCCCTAACATAAATGGCCATTTGAACCACATTGAATGAATGTATGTGAAACTCTTATTGCTGAACATATACTTGATTTGTACTAAAAACAACTTATATGATTCTCTGATTCGATTAAATTTCCTATTCTTTGAAAGTTTCTTGCAAAATGAACCAGAATGATATGAGCATCCAGGCCCTGGCTTTGTTAATGACATAAAGTGTATATAATACACTAATAAAACAACAGAAATAATTATCCCAATAGATATCAAAATAGAATATATAGATTTTCGCAGCTTATTTGTCTTGAATACAATAATTAAATGAGGGAATACTAAAAAAACGTAGATCAATTTTGTAGATATTAATAATCCAAGGATATAAGACGACAATAACAAAAAAATGGTATTTTTGTGATATGAAACTGTTGAGTATTTTGTTTGAAGATAAAAAAGTACTAAAAAAAGCAGAATACTGAGTGATTCATAATTTGCACTCCTTCCTAGGCTAATAAAAGAGTTATCTAAACATATCATTATAGAAAAGCAAACATTCCATAGTAATTTCACCCTCATTTCATCGCAAATAGCAAAAAAAACCAACGGAATTAATGAATTGAAGATTATCGACAAAATACGAAGAGAATCTAAAATATCAATCCATTTTCTAAAGATAATTTTATATAGCCAAGTGGTAAGCAGTTTCCCAAAAGGAGGGTCAATATCAAAATAATACTCTTTCCTTAAATAGCTTTTAGTTATATTCAAAATCTTCTTTTCTTCAAAATATATCTCTTTAGGGTGACTAGGATCATTAATAACTCTTAAAAACATCGAAAAAGAAAAAAGTCCCAAACATATCAGGATTCCCCTCATTAATATATGAATCATTACCAGTTCCAGAAAACAAATATTAACACCATCTAATAACTCAACACATAACCAAACAGAGTAAGTGAATTTCAAAAATGAGTAAAATGAGCCTGAATCTCAACCTGAATAAATCTGACAAACCAGATGCCTCTAAGCCAGCTGATGATAAATCGAAGCTTTCAACCACAACAGCCCCAAAAATCGGACTTGGTGGTGGTCTTGGCGGCGGTCTTGGTGGCGGACTTGGGTTAGGACAAAAGAAACCAGTTGAAAAAATGGAATTGCCTGCCGAACTCAAGAATAAAACGGTTAAAGAAGCTTTGGAAATGTTGGAAGCGCAATTGGAACAGCAAGTTCAGCAATTTCAAAGTCAAGCAAGACAGATTGCTAGATGGGATAGAGCAATTTATGAATGTTTATCTCTAATGCAGCATCTAGAACAACAGATCAAGACTGTTGAAGGAGCTCAGAAAGAATTATCCCAATCAGCAGAGGCACTACTTCAAGAACAAGAGTCATTTATGAAGATCCTCAAGGATAAAACAACCACAAAGCTTCCAGAATCCACAGATCAAAGGCAAAGGCTCTACAGGCTAGCTCATGAACTCAGCGATAGCTTTTTAGATATGGAGAAGCAATTAAAGAGTATTGTTGAGCAGACTGAAGGCGGGTCTCATATGGAAACAGCTTCAGATATTGGAAAAATAGAACATGTAGCTAATTGTCATTTAGATGCAATGAGATGGATAGAACACCAGAGCTCAATTCTTGAAGAGAAGCTTGAGAATTTGAACAAGAAAGTAGCAAATAATCAGTAAAGCCTTTTTTCAACTGCATGACTTTTCAAGTTTTCCATACCAAAGACATTGTTTTAATCCCGATAATCATTTTCTTCAGTTTAATAACTAGGTTATGGATGCTTGGATATCCTGAAAGCTATGTTTTTGAAGAATCTCAAGTCTCATTAATGATTAGGTATTATCATACAGGTGAATACTTTTATGATGTACAACCACCACTGGTAAAGCTGCTTATTACTCTAATTTCCGAATTTTCAGGATGTCAAGATTTTGAATTTGAAAATTATGGTCGAAATGGTATCAACGATACTATTTCGGAAGGTTTCATATTTTTAAGAGTTATTCCATGCATCATATCCGCTTTTTGTCCAGTATTACTATACTGTTCACTCAGAGTTTGTTCTGTATCATTCGTTTCTTCCCTTACAGCTTCAATAATGTTGATTTTCGACACATCATCTGTTGTACAAGGTAGGTTTCTAATTGTTGATGGCATATTCCATTTCTTTACTTGTCTACATATCTTCTTTTTTTTGTTGCTCCATATTAAGGGTTCAACATTTTTCGCTTTACTCACTGGAATATCACTTGGAGCGGCAACAGCAAGCAAAATGAATGCTTATGGTTTAGTTTTTTTAGTGATAATATCTGAGATTATTTGGATTATGAATAGAAAACCTGCTATTAAGAGAGCCATAGTAAGTACATTGTCTATTCTATTACCAACATTTATAATATGGTTTTTATCATGGGTTTTGCATTTCTCAATATTGAGATTCAAAAACCATAATTTATTATACTCTAATATTGAATCAGGATACATACTTACATCAAGGGACACACCTGAGAGTGAATATTATGGTAAAAGGCTTATTGAGTCTCACCTCATTCCATTTGTGATAAGGAGCATATATCAATCATATAGATTATTTTTACGGAATTCATTCCCAGACATTTGGGAATCAAATCCATTATATTGGCCCATTGTTTTCGACAAATTTGTATTGTTTTATTATCAATCAGAGTCTAGACAAATCATATGCGTCGGAAATCTAGTGACTAACTGGGTTGTGCTTTTTGGAATTCTTGTCACCATCTTTTTTTTAATAACTAGAAACATCGATAAGTATAACATGATTTTTTTAACTGGTTGGCTCATATCATACATTCCTCTGCTCCTTCTTGGTCGACGAATGATGTCATATAACTATACTGTTCCATTAATATTTGCTATCCTTAATTTCTCTGTTCTAATTGATAGAATGAATATTCCCATTCTTTTTGAATTCCTCTTATCGATAATAATAATCATGTACTTTTTCTACTATGCACCATGGATATATGGATTTTCCAACGACTCTACATGCTATTTATTTAATAGTTGGAAAAATGGTGTCACCTCAGATCCTTCTTCAATTGGTGAAGCTGCTTTTACCACAAAAGTCGTAATGGGTACTCTATCGTTAGAATAAATTGTTTGTGATATTTTTGAAATTTTTCTTTTTGAATCCAACAAATCAATTCTCAAATTTTGAATGTTAATATTTTTTTCTGTTTTTTACATTATTTTAAATGAGCTCCACGACCCAATCACAGAATACCGGATTCGTTAGTTCTTCATCAATCAAATCCCTTGACTTATCGACAAGATATATGGGAATGATTGATTTATCTACATATAAATTATTGAGAAATAGACTCTTTCTGCTGTTTGATTATATAACGTCCATTTCTTCCCCTTTCTATGGAATGCATGGTTTTATAAGTACTATAAGGCTTTTTCAATTACTCGGTCCTTCATTTTGTGCAAGTTTTGAGAGTATTTGGGGTTCCCATACAAAAATGTCAGTAACAAATGATGTTTTATCCGTTTTCTATCATATTATTCCTGTATCTTATCAATTAGAATGTTCCATTCCGTTTTGCATTGGGTTTTGTGTCGTTTTTTGGATTGCATTTATCATTTTGATATTTTCTTCAAAGTATTATTCTCATGAAGCTAGATTACCAGACTATGTTCCTCCTTTTATCTCCATATTCTTTGGTACAGTCGGCTATATTATTCCTCCCATTGCAATACAACTTGTTGGTAAGATTGTTGGGAAAATGATCACTCAGCCTGATAAATATAGGACAGTTTTTAATATTGTGACTGTTGCATCTGTCTTTTTGACATTAGCTATCTATGTTTGGGTTTTTATTACAGTGTATTCAATATCTTTAACTTTTAAACCAGATTCTTTAATGAGCGTAATCCCCTCAGTCCAAGTTTTTCTATGCATAATCACTCTGACCCTTACTTTTTTCACATCAATAGCTTCTCAGCTAGATTATTTTTATAGAGTGATTCTTTTGATTGTTACTGCAATTGGGTATTGCTGGTTTTTAATTAATATTAATAAAGGAGGTGGGGTGATCAAAATGAATCATAAAAAAGGTTTGGCAGCTACATCTTCAACTGGAATAATATTGACATCATTATTCGTATTTATAGAAATTACTGGTAAAATTGCAGGTGAATATATGCTTGTTGCATTCATTGGATTATGGATAACTATGTATATTTTATCAAACATTGTTCTTGAAAGAAGAACTACACAATCTTTGGTTTTGTTAGATTCAATGGATGAAGAGAATGAAAAAATGGATTCTATCACATCCGAATCCAAGTTTATTATTATGGCTATTGATGGAATGCGAGTTGCTCATCCAATTTGCCTATCTTGGAGGTTGTTTAAACATGCAGTAGCAAAGTGGCCAGAAAATGTTGAAGTATGGTTTGTTTTTGCCAAATTTGCAGCTATTTATCCAGAAGAAACACAGCTTTTAGAATGGATATCAATGGGTATGGGCCAGAATCACTTAAAAGGTTCATTATCTAAAAATACACGTCACCAAATCATTACAATAATGAGACAAAGAGAAATTAATCTAATTCCAGAATTAAAATCGAAACTTGATAAACAAGGAAAACAAATCCAAGCTACAAAGCATAAAGTGAGGTATTTTTGGGATTTGATTATTCAAGGAAATATTAGGGATCTTGAATCAGCAGTTTCACGAGCGTATAAATCAATTGAAAAAACCGAATCTGATTTTCAACATTTGCTTAGGCAATTTCCGAATAGCAGATTTGTGGCTAGGGCATATGCAAGGTTCTTAAGAGATGTAGTAGCAGATCATGCGGGGCATAAAAGGTGGGCACAAAATGTTCTTCTAATGCAAAGAGGGATAAGCGTAATCAGGGACCAATCTCGTACATTTGGTGTTTTTGCTTTTCCTCTTCTTCCAAAGAATACTGAAGCAAAAACTCAGGCTCAACCAACTCCTAATTTGATTACTGATGATACATTGACTCAAGATATTGATAATGATGACGATCAAGCGGCGAATGATGCTGAATTAAGAATGAGTGTTAGGGATAGTATTAACAATTTAGAGATACCTTCATTTACGAAAGCTTTTTATATTAGAATTTCAATTTTAGTTTTGCTCTTTGTAATTCCTTGTATCGCTTTATCCTTTTATGTCCCATACTTTATTAGCGATATTTCCAATCCTTTGAGTTTTATGTATAAAATATCTCAATTAAGAACTGCTGCTTTTCAAATTATTGGGGTTTCACATCATTATGTTCATGAGAAACTAGATGAATTTGATCCCCTTCATTTATATGGCGATTCTCCTCCCATTGGTTTTGGTAATTCTTCAGAATCCTTAGTTCAAATGGAGTTTTTGCTGATGGAATTATCATCAGTTATTCATAATTTATCGGATATTATGTCGTTCCACCAAGGTGAGAGTAATATGGATAGTGTAAGAATGTTATTGTTTAGAGATCATGTGAATTTTACTTATTTTAAAGATTCAACAAGCGAAGTTTATTATGAAATGATTTCCATTCAGTCTGCAATGATGGAAATAACCATTCTTGTTCATGAAATAATGAAAAATAACATAACTAGTGATATTTTTGATAAGAAACACTTGTTTATGTTGATTGCTAATGTCAATGGTTTGACTAATGACCTCTCACAGGCATTGTATTATATAAGGCATTATATAATTACCGCTGATAAAGCTACTGAAGATATGCTAAATATTATTATGATATCAATGTCATGTTTAGTAGTAGTTATTAATATATCTGCAACTGTTTTTATAATAGTCCAGCTCTCAAAAGAAAAAATGATGATTTACAAATGCATAGCATCTTTGCCAAAAAATGCCGTATCAAGAGTAGCAGATACATTTAAAGTTTTGAAGAAAGAGGAGGACGAAGAATTGAAAACATCTCATACTCATGATGAAGAACTTAACAAACAAGAAGAGAATATGCTCAAAATATTTGCCACTTCATCAGATACAAATGGCAATAACTCTGCTTCAGACAATTTAATGATAGTATTAAGTGCCCTTTTTGTCGCAATTGTTCACATAGCATGTACTATATTGTTATGTGAGTATATGGAAATTGTTGGAGAAGAATTAGTGAGTGCATCTCCCCATATTGATTATATTCTAGCATCCTACTCATATGATTTTGCTAGTTTAGTTGTATTAAATATGATAGCTTCACACTATGCTGGACATGAAGTAAGAGGTTATCCAATGAACACTCTCTTGGCTGTTGTGAAAAAATGGCAAGATATGGGACTTTCATATTACATGGCATCAAGATTTGGAGATGATAGTTTAGAGGCCACACCTTTTACTGCATTAGCCGATTCAACATCAATTCATGTTGATTCTGATTGTGGTTCTTCAACAGCCCCAACAACTCTTCATGAAGTGTATAGGTGCTGGGATCCAGATCTTTTGACATCATTTATGCAAATGGAGATAAGATCTGTTATCCAATCTCTAACTCATCATGAAAATGCAACTTTGGATGGAAAAGACGAAAGGCTTTCACATTTATGGCATATTCACCAAGTCCATCTATATGATCATTACTATTACCCTACTTTTGAAACCATAATTCCATCTGTGCATGTTTTGATGAACCAAAATCGTGCATTGGTTTTAGGTGTTGCTTATATACTATTATTTGTTGCCTTAGTTTTAGAATTCATCAACCTTGGATCTCTTTCTGAATCTGAAAAACATCAGAAGTTTGCATTAAGACTGCTTTTACACTGCCCTGGCAGTATTGTTCTTGGTAATTCACATATTACAACCTTATTAAGTGGCAATTTTAAGGGCAAGAATATTGATGGAACCACAAGAGACTCAGAATTCTATGATATTTTAGTTAAAGAAATGCCCGACTCAATCATAACTACTGATCATTCAGGAATTGTATTAACAGTTAACAAAGCATCATCAAGAATATTTGGCATTAATTCGGAGCTTATTATTGGTCATCATATATCGGAATTTGGTCAAAAATTTAAAGAAAACCCATTCAATGTATTTGGTGACAAGCCACTAACAAGTTCTAATGATTTTGAATCAAGTCAAGTCTTTGTAAAAGAAGATAATACTGAGATCAATATTGATTTATCATTTAATGTATTATCTGACAATATTATTGTCAACATGAGAGATGAAACACAAAGGGCAGTTTTTCATAAATTGATTAAAGATGAAAAAGAGAAGAGCGATACCATGCTTGCGGCGATATTGCCTCCAAAACTTGTAACTAGAGTACAACAAGGAGAAAAGAATATTTCTTTTGCAGTGCAAAGTGCTACAATAATCTTTATTGATATTGTTGGATTCACTCCATGGTGTGGTTCTCTTCCTGCACACAGTGTCATGTCAACACTTAATACACTTTTCACGGAATTTGATCAAATACTGTCCAACCATTCAACAATGACCAAAATCAAGTGTATTGGTGACTGTTACTTAGCTGCAGGTGGGCTCTTTGCAGATGTTAACCAACCAGCTGTACATGCCAAAGATGTTGTAGACTTTGCTTTTGATGCAATGGACGCATTGGAGAAAGTCAACCAGAAAATTAACCAAAAACTCAAGATTAGACTTGGAATACATACAGGTGGACCCATTGTTGCTGGAGTTCTCGGAACAGAAAAGCCTACGTTCGAAATCCTTGGACCCACTATCGTTATGGCTCAACAAATGGAACACCATGGAATCCCAATGAAAATCCATATTTCTCGTTCCGTATATGAGTTAATTTATGGTTCAAATTATGATATCAAAGAAAGAGGATCTGTGGAAATCAGAAACTCTTCAGTAATTACATATCTTGTAGAAAAATCAAAATAACGTTGTTGGAGAATGGGAATTCTGGTTGCTAAGTAACAAACAGGGGTTAAATCCTCCATGATGTCTATTCCTTCGGGAAGACTGATGTAGAAACATCCTCTAAGCAAGGAATAATATGGTCCTGTTTTCTGATAATGTTTGATAACAAGAAAGAGTTTTCAGAAAGACTTATCAATTTGTTTTTCAAAAAGTGAATTTGAAAGAAAACCGATTATTAAGTAAAACATAACCTGAAACAGTGTTTATTCTGGGTATTTGAGGTTGAGGTCTTTCATTCTCTGTTTTGCATAGTTCCTTAGCTCAACAAGGGTATCTTGCGATAATTGTCGCAAATCAACTATCAGGGGATCCTCATATATGGGCACTTGTTTCTCCATTTTCCGAAATATTGATACAAATGCATGTGTGTCTTGTGGGCCTTTTAGCTTTTGAAGGGCCTTTGATAATGGAAGATAATCTATCTCACGAAAGAGTAGCTGTATTTTCTTTGGATTAGCAACAGGGAAATGAGGCTTTGCAATTGAAGGAGCAATGTATAAAAGATAATCGAGTTTTTGAGTGAGATTTTTTGCTCTCTGCTCCCATGTACGGTAATTAAAAATAAAATGCTGTTTCTTGAGCTTTTGGTAATACTTCTCAAGAGATGATGCCAAAATATAAGGAAGAGAACCGCGCCCGTTATATTTTTCTGCATTATACCATATTAAAACAAGATCCCTCTCAAATGTTTCAATATTGGGATATTGTTTGTCTCTCAGTTTCTTCATAATTGATGATAAATCTTGAGGGGTCTTGATTATCTGAAAATATTCCGATGCTTTGTCTTTTTCAGGATCAACAGGCCGCAAAAACAACGAGGCGCATGGATGTTTCATTAAAGACTCTGTTATTCGAACACATGCCAAACGTCTGGGTTCAGACATCGACATGAGACTAATTTAAAAATTGGGTCTATTGTTGTTCTAAATATATATATATGAGTTTTTTCTTCCGTTTATATCATAATGGATAAAGCGAAAAAAGTTTTAGAGGATATCAATAGCATTGAAGCTGATGAGGATCCCACAATAGAACTATTTGAGAAAACGATTGATGATGCACAGGAGTTGTGCGATAATTATGTTACTCCTCGAGTTGAGATATCGACATTTCTTGATATGGGGGAAGACCTTGAAGAAATACAGCCTAGTACAGGAAAAGCTCGTAGAAGAAGAATCAACGAGAATATTCCGGATGAATATCGAGGAATTATCCAAAGAGCATATGATGAGTTTTTTGTTGGGAACTTTCCTGTTGCTATCGCACTTGCAAAAGATGCTCTTGAATCTAACAAGAAAATTCCTGAATCTTATGACATTCTTGCTTCTGTTGCTATCGAAACAGGTGAATTGGATAAAGCGTTAGTATTTTTGGGAAAAGCGGCCAAATACTCTACCGATTCGTTCGAAATATGGGTTGAGTGCGCAAAAATATCTTTAGAATTAGAGAAATATAATCAAGCTGCTCATTTTCTTCGAAATGCAATCAATGCTAACAAAAATGATCAATCTTGTCTTCTTGAGCTTCAAACCCTATTAAATACTAAAATTGATAACCAGAGACTACAATCATTTGTCCTAACAGAGCTATTTCGAAGGAATCCTCATGATGCTGATGCTGCAAGAAATCTGGCTCAAGATAAGCATCAAAATGGGAAAATAACTGAAGCTATGGATGTGTTAAAAGAATATATAGACATTCAAATCGAAAGTCATATGCCCGTGTCACTTGAAAATGCAAATCTTTTGTCGACACTCTATCTTTGCGAATCAATGAATGAGAAAGTGATTGAACTTGATTCATTGATCGATAATGCTCCTTGTGATTTTAAATTGAATGCAGCAATTGCTCTTATTAGAGAATCAAGATATGATGAAGCAAAACCTTGCATTAGCGAATTTTTGAAACTCGATCCAAACGTTTTCACTGATGCTTATGATGATCTTGCAAAAGAACTAATTCAGCATTATTATTTTAGTGAAGCAGCATCGGTTTTTCAGATAATGCAAGACAAAGGGATTGAAAAAAGGGAAGATATTGCAAATGTTTTAATACAAGCCAACAGAATATCTGAAGCAATCGAAACATTAAAAGATATAATTATTCAGTATCCGAATAATATCAGTGCGATTTCTTCATTGTTGTTTCATTGTAAAGCCAATAATCTAGAAAATGAAGCTATTGAGTGGCTTGATATCAATGCTCCCTCTAGTTCTAAAAGTGATGACATCATCCTCAAAAGGGCAATATCCCATTTTGAGGAAAATGATATTGATAGTTTTATCGATATATCTCTCATGTTAATATGTAGAATATTGTATGATGTTTTTAGACTTAAATTGTTTTGTAAAGAATCATCAAAATCCATTGAAAAAATTTTGGGATTTCTTGATCCGACAAAAATGAGTCATTTCATGATGAAAGTGTTAAGATACAAACGATTTTCTGAAAGTGGAGTGATTCCATTAGAACATAAAGACTTTTTTAACCTTTCTTGCAACTTATTAATGCAGATTAATGAAAGGAAAATGGTTGAAGAAACAATGGTGCTTGGTGGATTGTTAATGATTAATCGAACAAAATTATCAAAAGAACACTACTACTATGTATTATATATTTTCTCTCTTGCCTCATTTCAGATGAATCATGGTGGAGCTGCATGCAATGTAATGAGATCAGTGCTTTTAGAGAACCAAGATAATGATTTGATTTGGGAAATATTCAATATATTTATTCAAAAAACACCAGACCAAGAGGTTTATGCAAACAAATTTATGATTAGGGCATTATCAAAAATACCAGATTGTGCCCCTCTGAAGATTTTATTAGGAAACCACTCACAATCAACTGTTTGGTTTGATCATGCTTTACTTCAGTATTTATCTGTTTTTCGAGAAAAACCAAACGAACCAATAATTCCATTGTTATTATGTTCTTCCTACCTTTCTAAAGCATATGTGAGGACCCAGAAACATACAAGAAAATCTGTTTTAACTGCATATGCATGTATAAGGAAATATGTTGATAATAGGTCAGATGATTTCCCAATTGAAAGCGATTATAACATGGCAAGGTTTTTCCATGCTATTAAAATGATGTCACATGCCGAGATTTTTTATCGCAAAGTACTTGAATCTCCTGTTGATTACGAAAATATTGCTTTAGATCAAGGATTACATGATCAAAGATATAATTTAAAGAGAGATGCTGCATATAATCTTTCTTTAATATTTAAGGAATCAAATCCTAACGAGGCAAGGAGGATTATGAAAAAGTACTTAACTGTTTAACTGGAAAAGAATAAAAAACATTTGGAAAAAAGAAATGATTTATTTCATTTTATACGACCTTCTCCATTTTGAATCAACTGAATCAAGATACCAGCATCCTTCAGAAACATATTCAAGACTATCTGATGGTTGGTATGGAGCATTCAGATATAAATCATGGGCCTTCTTAACGGATGCCTCATATTCTAAAACAGTTCTTTTAATCCTTTTATCCAATCTGGATTTAAGATCTAGATGCATTTTAATTTTGGATATATCTCCTTCGACCTTGAACGAATACATTGATGATGCAGATCCACTTCCATAACTAAAGCACATAACACGCTTGTTTTGCATATCTGAAGAATCAATCAGAGAGGCAATTGCAAGATATAATGAGGAAGTGTATCCATTTCCACAGTTTCGAGAAAGTAAGCATGATGGTTCAACTTTGGCATCAAACATTGGCTTAGCAATTTGACTCCATTCACTTACAATTTTTGCATCTTTCCTTGTTGATTCAATTATAGGATCAGCTGGATCCTTATCATTGATAAAGAGTAGCCTTCCTGCGCATTTTTTAATATGGTTTATGAATGGAGTATGTAAACAGATGTAATCAAAATCTTCAATTTTAAGGCCGGGCTGCCTCTTTCGATACTCCATATAGCATTGTTCAAGAGATTCATAATAAATCATGAGGGATAGTGGTCCATCAACAATTGGATGAGGATTCTCAGGATTTGGCTTATAAAAATCGTATGAATGTGAGAAATAGGAAGCCACTAATCCTGGTTGAATAACAATGGGAGCATTAGGTCCGATAACCATCGCCACCGCCCCACAACCACCTGTTGGCCTAGCATTGACATCTTCATATACAGCAATATCAGCAGCTACAACTAAAGCAAGCCTTCCATCCCATTGAGATGATTCAACCCATGCAAGTGAGTTAAGAAGGGCGGCAGTTCCTCCATAGCAAGCGTTAACATTGTCAACACCAATCAATGTGCGATTCTCAGGGAAAAGCTGCATGATATACGACTTCAAAGATTTTGACCTGTCAAATGATGATTCAGTTCCAATTTCAAGTCGCCCAAAATCACTCTGTTTGTAGCCATAATGCTTCATTAGATTTGAAACAGCATTCATCATTATTGAAACAATATCCTCATGATCACTGCAAAAAGCTAATGCATGTTGTCCAAGACCTTTGGTATATTTCCCTTTAATCTTAGCTCTCTGATCTTCCCCTTGAAGTTGAATGTCCCTCTCCTCAAGGTCATCCAATAATATGTAGCTTTGAGGAAAATAAACTTCTAGCGCATGAATTCCAACACTTGCGGGTTTATCCATAAAAAAAGTGATTTATTTACATTGTCGGTAAAAACCTGTTCAGACAGTTTGTTGATGAAAGACCCTGTTGTGTTAGATAGTTGATACCAAAAATTTACCGTTTGGATACATTATATAGGTTTCATATGGGTTATTAGGTTTGATTGTGTTGTTGTTATAGAAGAATGTTATGGACACATAAATTTTGAAAATGCTCCTTATTCTATTCTGCAGATCAATTATTGTTTCTTTTTCAAAAATCGGGAAGAAAAAGAGCCTACCATCTGCTTTAAGAATATTATCATTCTCAACGAAAATGAATAATGAAGAATCTGACGATATTTTTTCATGTATATGTATCTCAGAATCCTTATTTGCATATATTAATGATGCAATATCATCATTCTTCAACCTTATCATGTCGAATTTACTCCTTTTAAGAAATATAGAATATGGATATGGGGGCTCTTCGATGAGTATTTGCTGAATATTATCTGTAATGGATACTTTTATAGAATAAGATTTGGTTTCTTTGTAATTCTGAAACCATTTAACATTAATACTTTTTGTCTTCAATTCGCTCTTGTCCAAAAAGATGGTAAAATGTGTGGTTTCTGATATTGAATTCAAAAGGAATAATTGATATCCAGGTTTAACTTCGAAATGAAATCCATCACAAAAATATTGTATTGTCCAATATGTTTTGATTAACTTCAGAATCCCAGTAAAATAACTATTAAGGAAATTCTCTACATTAGAGATATTCTGTTCTGGATGAAATTTTGCTGAAAAATTGAAATGTGTTTTCTCTATGTGGAAAAAAATTTGCAGAGGTTCAACCATTAGAGCTTCTTGAGGGAAAAATCGGTAACTTTTTTTTTCAACAATAACAAGAATTGAATCAGGTATTCTGGACCCAAAACCAATTGGAATGCTGTTGTATTCACTATTGTTATATATATACCTATTTCTAGTATAACCTCCTATATTTGTGGAAAAAACTTCAATCTCAGCTTTAGCTTCTTCAGAGGTTTTAACCATAATGCTATAATCAAAAACTGTCATTGCGCTTGCATCAAAATATTTAAATAGCACTAAAAGAGAATTCTCTTCTTGAATATGTGGTTTTCTATAACTTTGAATATCATCTGGATTCGATGTATATACAATAACATATGCTGGAGAATCATTGGAACAAATTGAGCCCAAAACTTGTTCTTCAGTAACTCCTTTCACCAATGAGTCACTCGTAAATATCCAACCTTTCTCATCCCTGATGTGAGCAATATAATGCCCACCCAATCCTGAACCAAAATGATGAATAATTGCGTAAATTGAGTATGTTTCTCCTCCAAATTCTCTAAAATTAAGATTAAAATCGATTTCTACAATTCTATTATCTTTAAAGGCTAAACCATCCGCAGTATCAAAAAGCATTCTTTGCATCTGAACGAAAAACGCCTTTGAAGATTCAAAAAATCGTTCCTGATTATCTTTCATTGATGACTCAATAGATTTGGCTGTATTTAAATTAGGATCTACTGGAATTGTATAAAATAACACAATATCTGATTCTTCTTTTTTCAAACTCTGAATCGTAGGCATAAACACCTTTCTAAATGGCAATTTTCTCTCAGATGGCAATTCTTCGGTAATAAGATCCAATAATTTGGATATGAACTCACATATGTCATTGGGTCTTGATGTATCAATGTTCATGTAATTAGTCAACACAGAGATATCGATTGGTTCTTCGTTAGAATAAAAATTTTGAATCAATTGTATAATAATTCCAATAATTCCATTTTGGACTCCATTGTTGGCTAACGCCTTCATTTCATCCAAAAAAGGGTTGAAACGGAATAAAATTTGGATTGTGCAAGATATATAACATGTTTGACCTAGATTTTTAATTCTACCTTTTAACTCATTCATATAATATTTGTTTTTACTACAAATCAGTCTGTTTTTTCTTTTTTCCTGTTAATAAGAAAAGCGGATATCACCATTAATATTGAAAATACAACGAACAAAGATGCTTGGAAAACGGAGATTTTCTTATCAATGAACATATTGTATCCCATAAACAATGAAATGAAGGCTACAAACAACATAAATCCTTTAGGAGTATATATTAATGAAAGAGGACAATCACATCCACAGCTAGTGCAATTCCCTCTTCTGCAACATGATTCATTATTCTCTTCAGACATAATGAAGTGATGATTATCAACTGACAATTCAAATTCTTTTCTCAGAAAAAATTCAATCATCAGTTGACATTAATTTACTTATGTTTTGTAGGTCAATTTGAGCGATCATTGAAACCAATTCTATGTTGGCTAATATATGAGAAAACAAAATATACATGTCTTTAATGTTACATGGAACAAATTGATATAAAAAACGAATTTTTGAAGAGTATGATGAGGTATTCAATGAAGAGAATACCTAAACTCTGCTGGTGGCCTAGGGGAGGTGTTCTCACATGAATAAATCATTTTGAAAGGCTACACTCAATGGTAAAAAATTTCATTTATAGTGTTTTTTCTGCCACATTTGGAAAAGCAGATAGGTTCCAAAAATTTCTGTGAAGGGGAAAATGTCAAAATATGGATACTTTGGATGAGAAGGTTGCTTATGAGCGTTTTCTTTATGGATATGAAAAAGAAATTGTTATTAATGATATGGAGTTTTGCTTAGATCGAATTGTAATACTGCCACAGATTCGTCCTCATAAACTAGAATTAGCAGTTCGGTTGTCTATTCAGTATTGCCTAAAAGCTGATTTCAAGAAGGAATTTTTGGCGAAATCTATAAAATGCCCAGTATTGATATTTCAATTATTTAAAAGAGGTGTTTTTGTGTTTGAAGAAATAAAACCATATTTGGAAAGCGTCAATGCATTTCTGTTATCATATTATTTTCGAAAAGAAATAGACAATTTCGATATTTTTATCCAAAATAAGACCAAACCATCTTTTTTCGATGAAACATTCATAGAGAATCCGAACAATATTGATCTTTTGATAGAATATGGTTTTTGGCCTTCTAGTATTGAGTATTGTCTCAAGTATGATGATATCGATGAATTGCAAAGTATTAATATTATGGAACAAGTAGTTAAATGGAGTCCATTTGAATGGAGTTTCAAGCCCAGTTTTTATGATGTTTTAGCATTTTCTGGATTTTTTGGTTCAATCAAGTGTTTTAAGTTTTTACTAATGAATGGATTCGTGATTGAGACTGGAGTTATATCAATGGTAGTTTGCAGTGGCTGTTTAGATATAGTACATATGTGTTCAATTCAAGAATTTATAAATGATAACATTTGTTATCTAGCAATTGAGTTTTGCCAGCCTTTGGTTTTGGAATTCATGATTGAAAATGGGGCTAATTTGAATAAAGATAAAATTCTTCAATCCACACAACTACACTCAGCTTCTGAATTTGGTCATCTGAGTATTGTTGAATATTTGGTTAATCGAAAAGCTGATATTAATGAAAAAGACATTTTGGTATAGTTTAAGGATCTGGTATGGCTCCTCTTCATTATGCTGCTGAAAATGATCATCTTTGTGTTGTTGAATACTTAGTCAATCAAAATGTTGATATAAACTCAAAGGATCATTGTGTTTGGTTTATATGTTTTGTTTTACTGCACTTCACTTTGCCACATTGAAGGGTCATATGAGTATTGTAGAATATCTGGTTCTTCAAAACGCTGATATAAATTCAAAAGCCGATGGATTTGAGTTTTAATTATTAATTCTACTCCTCTTCATTTTGCTGCTTCTATTGGACATCTTAAAATTGTAGAATATCTCGTGAATCATAAGGCTAATTTGAATGCAATAGATAATGAAGTTGAGCATAAATATCCAATAACACTCCTCTTCATTTGGCTATACAAAATGGTCATCTTAATGTTGTTGAATATTTAGTTAATCTAAAGACTGATTTAAATTCTAAAGATAGTTCTATTCAATTATTGTTTTTCATTTTACTCCTCTGCATTATGCCTCTTTTTATGGTCATAAAAATATTGTTGAATATCTAATCAATAAAAAAGCTGATATAAATATAAAAGGTGAATACAAACGAACTCCTCTTTTTTATTCAGTTGAAAAAGGTCATCTTGATGTTGTTGAGTATCTTGTTAATAATAATGCTGATGTAAATGCTCAAGATGTATGGTTTGCGAATATTATATTTTATGGAATCCTCTTCATTTAGCTTCTGAAAATGATAATCTGAGTATTGTTGAATACTTAGTTAATCAAAAAGCTGATATTAATGCAACAAGTATTCATTATAAGTTATTTTATATGGTTTTACTCCCCTTCATATTGCCTCAAAAAATGGTCAACTAAAAAATGTTGAATACTTAGTTAATCATAAAGCTGAAATTAATTCTTTAGGACGTCAAATTATATGTGGTACCCCACTTCACTTTGCCGCTTATTATGGTCATCTAAGTGTTGTTGAGTATCTAATAAATCAAAAAGCTGAAATTAATTTAACAAACCAAAATGGCGAAACACCATTGGGAATGATAAGTAAATTTTCTAACCTTGATTCAGAAGATATAAAAAATAGGAAATCTAGAATTGTTGAATACCTCAAGAGCAAAGGAGGATATTAAGCCATGTGTCACTATTTTTTAAAATTAATAAATGTGTATGGCGTTCTTTATAATACTTCTAATGATTTCTGATATTGCTTTTTCTAAATTGGACAGATTGTTACCGTATAGAGATATGAATTCGAAAAAAATTCCCTTTTATATAATCGAATCAGAGGGGAGTTCCTGTTTAAAGTGGAATAGTATGAATCCTGAAGAATTAAGGGTTAATCCCATTTACGATAATCATAAATGTTCGAAATCAGCAAAGATAGAGGTCTTGGTTTCGGGTTTTGGAAGGATTGCATCTCATATATTGGTTTCTAATTCAAAAGAATCTCTCACTCTTACGTTTTACATCAATAATATTGATTCAATAGCATTTAAATCCAGCTCGAAATCAATTTACGTGAATTCTTCATCAAGGACTTTCTCATTAATTGGAAAAGATAAGGAAAATAATACTTTTGATTCCTTAGAAGGTCTTGATTTTTCTTTTATGGTTGATAATTATCATCTTAAGACACTTCAGCCCTCTGATTATAAAATTAAAAAATGCGATTCATGTGTTCATGTTCAAGGGAGGAGAGTTGGTAATACTACAATCAATGCATCATTCAATAATTATGTCACAACTTCAATTGATTTGTGTGTTATTGACCCAATTGGGCTATTTCCAGGACCATATTTAACAATACTACCCAACACAAGAATTGATCTCAAACTATGTTCAACTCGGGGATTTGACAATGAAAATTCTCCTAGAATTTGCTCCGATGCAATTAAACCCGAAGAAATGCATAAGTATAATGTGAATGTTTCACACCCTGAAGTAATAGAGTTTTCTCATGGTTTTATTTTCAATGCAAGAAAAAGAGGAGTTTCTTCTGTAATGGTACAAGAAATCCAGTCGCCAGATAACATAGCAACAGTTCTAATCAGAGTTGAGTATCCAACAAAATATGAAATGCCTGAGCAGTATATATCTCTCGGATCTGATCCTGAGTTTAATCCCAAGCTTTATGGATTTGATGGATCTTTGATGTCACCTCCAAAGAATTGGAATGTTGAAGGTAATTGGAGTACTATTGGTGACCACATAGTACGAATTTATTACTATGATTACTCCATTAGGACAATAATTCATGTCAGAGAACCGTTGTTTTTAGACAACAATAAATTGGTTTTGCCTGTAGGAATCAAACTTAATATTCCAATTCGTGGTGGATCAAAGCAATACAAATATTCAACAAATGTAACAGGGATAATTGAAATTCAAAACAGCGAATTATCTACTATTGGAACTGGTTTTGTCAGTGTTTTAATTCAGGATATTAATATCCCTGATTTTTTAGCAACATTATATATTAGAGTTAGTAAAGTAAGTCGAATATCAATTGGGATGATGGTACATGAATTTTCCACAAAAAATCCGGTAAATCCTGATTGTACTGGGGTTTCTGATGAAAATCAAGAGTTTTCTTATCCAATTCAAATCAAAATTAGCTCATCAAATGAATCTGTTTTGCCATTATCAATGATAGCAAATAATCCTGGGTTTTCATATATACAATGTTATAACGAAAATGTGCTGTCAAAAAGTATCAAGATTGCTGTTTTTAAGCAGCCCTCTATCAAAATCAATAATATTGGCTCACCAGATTCTAATATTCCTTTAAACGTCAAAGATGGGATTATTGCATGGAAAGCCACAGATGATATTGAATGTATTGTCAGATGTGGTAGTGCTGATGTTAAAGTCAATGGGAAATATTTTATCTCTTTATCAGAACCATTTGATGGAACTTGTGAAGCAAATTTTCGAAATAAAATCAGTGAAGAAAACCCAAATCCAATAACAATGAGTGCATTATTTAGTCTGAAAGTTGTTCCTGTAGATAAGTATTACATACAACTATTACATGATTTTTTAAATATGCCTGATTATTGCAACTTTCCTAAAGATAAAATTATTACCAACCAAAATAGTACATTCTATATTATTAAAGGGGCTTCATATCAGTTTAAAGTAATGGCCTATCAGGAGAATAACCAAAGAATTTTTTATTTTAATCATAATAGTATTTCAATACATTCTTCAAATGGTGGGGAAATGGGTAATTTTGTTTATAATTTAGAAGAGGGTTATTTATCAATGCTTTTTATACCTACAAAAAGCACGGACATCATTTTTAGGAAAAACAACGAGATTCAAAATGTTATTAGCCTTCAAAGCATTCCTCTTATTAAAAAGATCGAACCGATTACTGTTTTATATAATCCAAAATCACAAATTAAAGGGGCATTATATGGGGGATCTGGGCATTTTAAATCTAATTATAGTGGCATTTTATTCACTGAAAGGAATTTTGTTATAAAGCCCTTTACTGGAATTCAAGTTGTTCGAATTTTCGACACTTGTCATCACAATAATGATATTAATTTATGGATTAAATCAATTTCTATTGACTCTCTTGAAATTGAGTCTCCAGATCATGTAACTGAAGGTCGCCCGTTTATTGCTAAAATTGATCCCAAAATGAATGGAGAAATCATCAATAGTGATTATTATCCAAACAGTGGATTACAAATTGTCAATGAAGAATGTGAATTTAAATCAAAAAATGAATGGATTTGTTCACTGAATAGTGTTGGCAAAATAGCTTTGTTGGCCAAATCTTCAAATGGTATATCTACATCCAAAATTATTACAGTACATCCTCAAATCATTCCTGAAGTAAAGTATATAACCATGATTCCATATGAAAAATACGAAATTGTTCTGAAAAAGAAAGTTGATTTGCTAAAATTCTTTGGCTATAATGAAGACATTATTGAAATTAAAGATACAATCATTTATGCTAAATCAATCGGTCAAACAGAAGTACACATTAGATCCGAATACTTTATTAATTCTGATGATTCAAAAATTTTTGTTGAGGTTTTATGTGTTAATAATTTTTCAATAATCGCTAAGCCAAGTGTAATTATTCAAGGAAGGTATTGTTTGTTATCCGCAGTTTTTAACACAGCCCCTATACAATATCAAACAAAATCTATTGATTGGATTGTTCCACAAAATATTCATTATATTCAAGTTTCCTACGAATCAATCATGATTAAGCCTCTTAAAGAAGAGAGAGTTGTTCTATCTGCACAATACTATGGATATCATTCTAAATTTGGATATGAAGTATTGCCAAATGTATTAGATAATATCCCATCTGAAATTTTGCTTCCACCTGGAGGAAAATACATAAATTGTGTTTTCAATAATAAGGCAGTTTTAATATCTATTATTAATGATTATTCCAAATCGATTCTTTCTATTGATCGTCATGTTTTAACAACAACTAATAATACTGGAGATTCAATGATAATGTTTAAGTATTATTATATTGAAAAAGTTATTATTTTGAAGGTAAGGAATCCATCAAGAGTAATAATAGAACCAAACGGAGGGTGTTCTTATAAGTTTCATCTTTTAGATGATAATGGTAATACCTTTTGTGATTCAAAAGGTATTGAATACGAAATTTTTGGTGATGATGTTTACCATAATGGGGTAAATGATTTTGGGATCATAGAGATTAGAAATATTCCTAAACATTGTTCGATTCGAATTAATGCCAAAAACAACTATTTTTCAATATCAAATGCTTTTTGGATTAAAACAGAATCGGGGATTATTCCATCAAATCCAATAATTCACCGGTTTCTTCAGTATAGTTTGGATTGCATTGGATCTGTCACAGAATGGGCAACCAATAACACAGGTATTTTATCCATAAGCAAGAATGGTACTATTGTTGGGAAAAATATTGGTAAAGCATTAGTAATGTGCAATAGAGAAAGCAAAACAATCGTATCCATTGTAGAAATTAATGGTCTATTAAAAGGACCAATAATAGACAACGTTTTAAAGGTTCACCCAACATTTAATAATGAAATTCTTGATCAGAGTGTAGAATTACCAAAAGATCTATTACTTGAGTGTTCGTGTTCTTCTTCTCGGAAACAAATAAGGACAATTATTAATTATACAGGCTTTTATTGCATATTAGATGACATGGGATTGGTTTCCCTAAAATATGATATAAACATATCAATGAAGTCAGAATCTTGTAGAGTTAAAGTTCACACCTTTTACACATATAAACCCAGGAATGATTCTGATATTATTACTTTTAACAATACAAGATATGTGATATCTTCTATATTGAATTCACTGGTAATCCCAATTGAGTTTGATAAAAATGAATATGAAATTCTGAAATCTGATATAATATCCATAAAATCCGCAAATCATGATGGTATAGATATTCAAGCATTATCAAGTTTCGAAGAAGAAGTGATGATAATTAGAATTATCAAAACCAAACAAATAATTAGAATCTATTTGGCAATGAATCAAAGTTCTCAAAAAAAGGTACAAAAAACTTCCAATTCAATACCACTTTTTATGTCCATCGCGGGTGTTATTGTTTCTAGTTTAATTATCCGTAAAAAACTACAAGAATAATCTCAAATCATAAGATTTTAATCTGGCAAAACCAGTCCGAAAAGTTCAAAAGATTCCAATACAAGAATATTTTTTCCTTTGTGATTGGGTCCTGTTTGAAGGATTCGAAAATGTTTGAAAGGCCTAACTGTTTTGATATTGTAACAATGATACATTAATGGTCCGTTTAAATCTACATTGTTTTCTTGAACATCTAACACAACCCATTCTTTTTTATCAAGAGACCCAAACAAACTCCATGATTTCAAATGGTTCATGTTTTCTGGATAATCATAAGTTTGAATTGTATATGTTGTCGCACAAACAGTATAATGATTGAACGATAGTTCATAATAGCTATTTCTTTCATCTTTTGAGTGCCAAAACTGATTGGATTTGGGGTTAATAACAGATGCAATGTCACATGATGATGATATCACATTGATTGTTTCTTTGTTTTCTTCATTAATCAGCTGCATATCATCTTGCTTAAAAATCAGATTTGTTAAATACATTCTTTGTTTGATATCATTATGAATTCCTTTCTGTACGAACCTTACTGATCTGACATTTTGTTGAGAGACACTCCTCTTAAAAACTTTATCATCTCCAGAATTCTCGGTTTTAACATCAACAGAAATTTCATCTATAACGCTCCATTTATTCCTATCTTGAGATCCAAGGAGCTTCCACCTCATTGGAAAATGCTTTTTACCTCCTTTAACTACGTATGAATTAAACTGAACATTGTTTGGAAAATCAATTTGGATCATTGGGCTAGTTTCACGATTTGATACCCATATATAATCATCAGCATCATTTGGTGTTAGGATTAATGGTAGAGAATGTGAAGAGGATTGAAGTTCAATTAATCCGGATATATAAGGATTCTGATTACGAAGATGCTCAAGGGCATGAATTATACCCAAAAAATCATCTCCAGGTATATGAGGGTATTCCAATTTTTCAAGTTGCCTATTGTCATTTGTATTCTCAACAAAATGCCTCATTTTTAAATACTCAACCAATAAATGGCATGTAGATGCCATTCCAGTGTTCAAAAGCTGCTTCTTTAAATCATACAACTGTGGGATTGTTAATTGATCAAAATCAACACATGATAATAATGGTTCAGCTTTCATTCCAACTATTGAAAGTGATTTGAGAACAAACGCGAACTTGGCAGAATGATTTATTCTCGTATCAAAACCCATTTCAAGGATCCTCAAAAGGCAGTCAGTAGGATATTTTGCAAAAAGAGAATTAAACAAGATTTGGTGCAACTCTTTCGATATGAATTGCTCAACAAAATTAGAAATCAAACCAATGTTTGCAAGTTTAAAATACCCTTTAATGCATTCTTGAACACTAAGGTTTTTATTAATGTATTCAAGTAAACTATTCATTAATATATTGAGCTTATACTGCTCGAATAAATAAACTAAAGATATTGCTTGCTTGTTGGTAAAGGAATACTCCTCATTGCAGATATTATACCCAAACAATGAAATTACCTTAGAATCAAAAATTTCATTTATTACAATCCTGCTATCACTTTCAACAGACTCTAAAAATTCTAAAGAGAGCTCTTCGAGGTGAGATCTTGGTGTAGAAAACTCGATATCATTAACAAAAAAAACGATTTTGTCCATTAAAAAAAAATTATCATATTCCAAATCGAACCTCTTTATTAATGAACACGACAATATCTAGGTTGACAGTAGCACAGACAGTGTTATTGTCACCATCTTTCTCGGTTGCCAATAGAAATTCCCTTTCATATTTTCAGCATGTATCATATATGCGGAACTTTGGGTCATTTTTTTATTCCAGATTTGATTGCAAATTTGGTGCAAATTCGTGCTCTTTTGCTTTTTTATTGGATAGAGTTGCAACTATATCTCAAATGGATTATTTAAATCGTGTTTTTTCATCCAGAATAATCCCAAGCTCTTCATGTACGTTTTCGAAATGTTCATTCAGATCAATATCATCAAATGGTGATGGAGGAGCGATATTTTTTAATGTCGCTGGGCAAATTATGATAAATGTATGTGTTTTTTCCGATGTAATCACATCAGCATCTTGCGGGGCAATATATATTGGGTCATCTTGTACCAAAGCAATTATTAATAGGGCATGTATGAATAAATGCTCAGCCGAAAATACTCATGGATTTAAAATTGATTGCACTGGGTCTCAAATTTCCAGTGTTGTTGTCACATATTGTGCTTCCACAGAAGTAGGTGCTTGGGGTTCTCTTTGGTTTAATGCGAAGCCATCATTAGTATGTGATATCAATTCTACCTATAATAGCATCTCCAACCATGGAGCCGGTATTTGGTTTGAGTATTGTCCTGGATTTGTCGCATCTCGTTTGCATATTGAAGGATGTGTATCAAAAGGAGTAGTCATGTTGAGAGAATCAAAAGATTTTCAAATTCAATATATGAATTTTGTTAGAAATAGGAATACAAATGATGCCCTTTTATATATTACTTTGTCTTCTTCATTCATGAATTGCGCATTTTTTTACAATATAAATGGATTCCTTAATAACCCTTCATTAGCAACTTTTTCCAATTGCATTTTTGATTTTAATAAGGTTTCTGGTGCCAATTATCAGATTACTAACATGTTTAATGCAGCCACTTATACAATGATTAACCAAATTGTTCCTCATTCAGGTGAATGCATTATTGTTAATACCAATTATCATTCACGGTTTCCCAATCTAAATCTAGTTTTATTAATTGGAATTTCAGTACAATGAATCATCAAACAAATGTTTTAATTTGAATCTCCGTATTTCTGGAAAGCAGAACAAATGAGTTTTAGGAGTCGGAAACTATATGGATGAACCCGATCCACCTTTACAATCAATTCTCGGTAAATATTAATAATTTCAATTTTTTTGGTCAATAAATGATCAATTATCAAGGTGACTGCGTCACTGCATATCGGTTCAGTTGGAATTGGGTATCCAGGATCATCTCCAATCCCCAAAGGAATTTTAATAAAAAACTCAAAAAATTCCTTTTTCTTAGATTCAAACTCAGGGGTTAGACCATCAAGGTGTTGAAATTTCCCTTTAAATCCGATCAATGTTAATGCATCATGAAGCAATTGGCCAAAAGGCGCGAGTACTTTCCTAATACGAAGAGGATTTACATTTTCTAATCCAATCAAGGTTGGATCGGTGAAATATGGAACAATAAACCGCAAACAAAAGAATGAAGTGATTGCATGAAAAACAGTATCTCTTGAGTCGCAACAACACATTGCTGCATCTGCTACATGAAAAGCCAAATGCCTTAGAGGGCCTGGGATTAGACTAAAAGAAGATATGATCGAGTTACAGACTCTAAATAAAGTAGGCCCAATTTCTGATGGTTTTGTTGAGGAATCACATAAATCCTCAATTGGCAATTCTGTTACTAATTGAACCAATGGTTTTATTACTGTATACACATACTGACGAGAATACCTATTGTAATAAGCTCTAAAAAACCTGGTACAAACAGAATTAGCTCTTAAAATCAAATTCTTATCTGGTGTTTGGGAAATCTCGTTGAATGTGACAAATGATAAGAGTTTATCTATATAGCATTGCTTAATTGCAACAGTAATAAGGGAATCTACAAACGGAATTGAATCTGCAAGTTGTCCATAGTGGTATGTCAATAATGACTCTAAAAAAAGCATATCATCACAAAAAAGAGCATTTCTAAACACATTAATAAATACTGGTGGATACTTGCCCTGATTCATATAAGGAATAGATTCTATAAGTGAAATGGGCCTTGAAATTGCTTCCTCCCATAAATCTACTGCAGAATTACTAATACAAACAAAACTTATTTCATCAGAACCAACTTTTAAACTTGCTTTGTTGGCTTTCTTGGAAAATCCATATATCTTTCCTGAAAATACCACCTTTTCAGTGGGTTCTGATACCATATAAAAAGTTTTGTCTGACGTCATATATACCCAAACATTCTCGGATTTAGAAAAAAAACTAGATTTGTATTCTGCAGAAGTTATGATAAGCAATTCTGATGATTTACGAGAAACTGGATCGAAAAAGGAAAATGGCGTCATAAATTGTGCGAATCTTCTCAATAATAGAAGAGGAGATCTCGATTTGGTAATTATTTCGGATAAAAAAAACACTAATTGAGCGATACAAGAAAAATTATCATTTGAGAACCGCAAATAGTCAATAGATATATCAATATATGTCTTATTAAATAGCTGTGATGTTTGATCAGGAGGAAATAGTGTGTTAATTCTGTCAAGAAGCACTGTCAGTTCATCATTACTCTTCATTTTTGTCCGGGGCACCTCAATCCAATTATCAGTGTAGTTCGCAATCACATGACTGGTAAGTTCTTGAAATGAAACCGGAAATTTGGCTCTTTGTTTCCAGAAATACTCGTTGGAATTTGTCATCGCATACTCTGTTACAATCCTTTTTATTCTTTTAAAATCAAAATTGGGTTGTGTGAATGATTCGCTATTGATATCAATCATACCAAAGAGCTCTGAGTTAATCTGTTTGTTACTGCTCGCCATTACACACAGAGGTTACTGATCGTTGGATATAATTATTTTGTTATTGACGCAATCCTTTCAAAATAGGGACAAATTACACGGAACGTTTAGCCGGTTTACTTTACATCAAAAAAGGGTAAATAATGAGTGTTTTTTGAACATCCATTGAAAGTCATTTCTGTAGAAAATCAGGGTATGAGGGACACCAAAGGGAGAAAGTTGAATGATCGGATATATGCGTTTTTTGGATGATTTTTCCAATTTGGGGAATTGATTTTCTCAAATTGGGTAATCACCATTTTTTTGAAGCGCTCTCCTGGCTATTTACCCAGGATTTTTATTATGATTAGCTTTTTTTGGCCTTCCTCTCATTTTCCCAATCAAAGAGAATCCAAAAACAAGAATAAATGCAAAAAAAATCTTTATATTATAATAAATATATTCCAATTATGTCATCTATACCATTTGTTAAGAGTTTTGGAATTCAAAATAATCAATCAGATAAATGATAACATGTTTGATCTTGTATTTAGAATTGATCGAGCAAGGTTCGATCATTTTTTGTTAGGAACACCTCTCACAATCAACCATGTTAAGTTATCTTCAATTGCCAAGGGACTTAAAGACACCCTCTCATGCCATGCTATGCCTGATCCATCGGATCAAAACAAGACACTGCCCGCTGTCTCCTTGGCGGCCGGTGATTCCAGTGAAAACTTGACACTTCACCTAACTGGATTTGTAAATCTATCAAAAAATATATTCATTGTTCTCAAACATCTCAAATTGTTGACTATTCAACAATAAAATCTGATTCAATCTTAAAACACTAAAACTAAAATGGAATTTTTTTTAACAATAATTGATAATGAAATACTCATTAGGGATGGAAAAAACAAATTATGTCATTTCACATTGTTCATAAACGCCATGCCTTCATCAGGATTTGCTTATTGGACCATTTTTTGGAACAATTTTAGTAATGGATTCAATAGGATAGTTAACTCCTTTAAATACGAATATGAAAAACACAAAGAAATTTCATATTATTCAAAATCATTTTACATGATATTGAAATGTATTACGATATTTGTAAGCTCTGTACCATATATCTCTCTCATAAATGCTATTTGTACCCTCTTCATTTTGGATATCACTATTTCTGATTATCTAAATTTATTAGGATATATTAGGAAAATACGCAATTTTATAATAAATGGAATCCAAATACCGAGATTTTTCAAGATTTCCAAAAAGTTATCTTATTTGTCGATTTTTTCCCTATTATTCTCGAAAAAAGAACTCGAAAATAACAAAAATAATTACGAAAATACCAGACAAAAGACTTTTACTAACAAGATTTTAACTATTTCGAGCATTATTTTTATATTATTATTTATTATAAATATTGACAATTTTGAAAAACTATATAAGAGAAAACAACAATTATCACTATTAAAAGAAGTAGCCAAGTTTTTGAAAAATCCCAAAAATTACCCGATTGTGCCTCTATTGTGGTTGAATGATAAT
>Ga0209639_1000393_pt1 | contig 63878 bp, 51 predicted proteins | sample EPASupsiteHSE605_FD_187268 | JGI IMG/M metagenome (GOLD analysis project Ga0209639, IMG submission 187268) | Bioremediated contaminated groundwater from EPA Superfund site, New Mexico - Sample HSE6-05 (SPAdes) (version 2) | ecosystem: Environmental > Aquatic > Deep subsurface > Groundwater >... | reverse complement strand
ATGGTGAGTGGGGAGAGCATTCCAAAAAATCATCCGAAAAAAATTTTTTTTTATGTCAGAAACTTGACCCCAATTTTTTAAAAAATGTCCCCCAAATTGATTTTTTATACCCCAATTAACATCCCTAGTTATAAATAGGACACGAAAGAGCAAAATATTCAATGTTTCATTTTCATTTCAATTTCTTTACCAACGTGCAAGCAAAGCAACCCTGAAACCAATCAAACAAAGGTTCTTCTGGTCCTCTTTATTTATTAACATTATATTCGATTGACAGATATAATTGTCTATTGGCAATCATGATAAGAGGAACTCGGTTAGTTTTCGAATTGAGTTAATATAAAATTATATTTATCAAAATTGTTATAAAATAAAATTTGAGATTTTCGTTAGAAGAATTGTATTCAATTCATACATAGAAACGGTGATTTTGTGTAATGATTGGAGAAAATATGGTTCTTAAAGATATTAGGGCAAGGGAAAACTTTGGCTTGGATGTTTTCTTGAATAATGATGGCAATGGGAATACCATTTCTTGGTTTAGTGGATTGGTTTTGCTGGTAAAATGTTCAACAACTGTAGATCCATTTGTATTGATTCAAAGTTATAAATGTGGATTGCTTTTGGGATCATTAATAGGCATTTCTATTGGAGTTTTGTCTGTTTTATCATTTATGATATATGTGAAATGCTGGGCACCAAATAATTCAACAACATATACGGGCTTGTGGAGGAAGATAATCGGTTCGAATGGAGATTGGATTCCATCTTTTTTAATTATTATTTCATTTTTCACTTTAACATCATGGTGTACATCTGAGTTTCATCCAGATATTGTCGGAATTCAGAAATCCACTTTCAGTTTTCAAGAGAGTAGTTTACCATCCAAGTCATTTATTGATAAAATTTTGGTTCTCCTCTCATCGATTCCTGCTCTAGTCACATATAGGTTCTCAAATATGTTATCAATGGCCTATATTGGGACTTTTGGGCTGATTCTTGGATGTTTATGTGTGGTATATGAATTTATAATAAAAGTTAAAAATGAAGGTATTGATCCAAACAGTCAACTTGTGTGGTGGAATTGGGATATTGAATATGTAGTGTCAAGTTATAGTTATTTTAATGTTGCTTTTTATACACACCCAATTCTTTACTTAGTTGTGAGAGAAATGCACTTCTTAACAGAAAATTGTGCCAAAAAAATGTTTTCAATGAGTGTTCTTGTAACTTCAATAATGGATATCCCAATATCAATCCTATCATATCTCATGTTCTATAATAATTTCGAACAGGATGTGAAAATCATTGCTTATTTCCCAAATAAATCAATCACAGCTCTGGTTTCCAAAATTGGAGCATTTCTTTCCAATTTTGTTAATACTTGTTTCTATATATTATTTATATCAATCGAATTATGTGAGTTTCTTCACACCCAATCATCAAAATCAAAGATATGTAGAATGACTGCTGTGTTTATAGCAGCTTGGAGTGGTTTTGCATTCACTCAACTTGGGGACTTTGCTCAAGAATTAGTATATTTCATTGGGAGTTTAGCCTATTATTTACTTGTTTTTGTTCTCCCACCAGTCTATTATTTGAAAACATTCGGTTATTCTAGTAAGAAATGGGGGATAATTGCTCTAGTCATTATTTTCTTAACCACCCCACCAGCAATGATAGAGTTTTCATTTGTGATAAAAGATCTCCTTAGTGAGTGATACAACACCTCTTAATAATGCTACTTTGTTTATTTGGGAAATCACTAGAGCCAAATGGATTTACTCATTTCCTCTCCTTCTCTCAGTTATTATTTTATGGAACAATGTGTAAATGATATTCATCTAATTTTTCGACCTTGAAATCAATATAACCCCATCTTATTCTGGTTTTTAAGAGGATTTAGTAAGTTTTTTTAAGGTAATAATGAGAATTGAATTGAATTTGACTTTCCATAAAAAATAGTTTCACTTTTACCCTCTGAAACAACACACTAATTAACTTTGATGGAAATAAAATAATCACTGTTTTGATTTTCATACAAGCTGGTTTCAATTATTACAAGTCTCAAATCTAATATTGGCTTTCCATGTATATATAAAAAAATTAAATATCAGTTTGGATTATTAAGCAGGTTTTTGTCTAGATGGACCATATTGTGTGCTCCCTCATCTTAAATGGGATGAAGACTTTAATGAAGATAACAGATAGAGAATAATTAAAAAAGATGAATTAATTTTAGTAATGAGTAATTACACAAGTTTTTCCAATAACAATTAAATGAACAAACATTGAACCAACTTTAAATATTTGGATCTGATTATTGTTTAATAAATGCTCACAGTAATTCCAACTTCATATTGAAAAATGATTCAGATTTCAGGATACTTTTCTTAGATAATGATTATTTCTTTCAATTGACTTTCAGAAAAGTTAATACCAACTAATTTCTGAGAAAAAACGAATGGGAATGGCCTGACAGTAAGATTATTATGCTCTTATTGATTGGTACTCTTCTTTCTTCATCATCTTGTGAGTGTGTGAATGAAAGTATAGAAACAGGGAGATCATATTGCAATGAATCTGTAAGTATATATATGTGTTCGTTTTCCCGTGTGAGTATGTTTCAAGGAGATGGTGGAGTGATTTATTTAAATAATGATAATATGCCTTTGTATGTAGCATATTCTGCTTTTTATAAAGCTCAGGCCCAAAATGGAGGAGCAATTTATTTCAAGTCAAACAATATTCATTTAAAAATGATATGTGCTTATGAATGCTCAAGTTCATCTTGGGGATTGTTTGCCTATTTATCAGTATCAGGCGAGAGCAATTTGGGTTATTTATCTGTCTCAAAATGTGGAGAAATCAGTGGATTTCGTCCAATATACCAAGAACTAGGAAGCCAAATACTTAAATCATCCAACTCTTCATTAAATAATGTTATTCAGTACTCTGGAATAACATCATGGACATCAGAAAGCATAGTAATGGAGTATTGTACTTTTTCGAATAATATTGTATTTGCATTCGTTTGTTTTAGTGTGAATTCACCTAATACATGTGTTTCTCATATGAATATTATTCACAACAATAGTCCCGGAATGTTGGCTGTTGTTCATGTTGGAGGTTATAAATGTAGTATGGCTAATAGCATATTCTATGGTAACACAAACAGATTATTTAGTAGTACTGGAGAATTGACAATCTCAAATTGCATTATATCACACGACCAGACTTCATTAACTGAGGGAACGATCAGCTTCCAAGTCTCTGTTAGCTATGGAATCACTGAATCATTCCGAATTCCATTTTTCGGAACCGAACACTGTGTAGCTGACAATCCAATTCCATGGGAAACACCAGCCTATACCCCATTACCCTCAAACCAAATTCCATTAACCGATGATACTGCATCCTATCTGTGGTTGATTATTGTTTCAGGAGTAGCTGTGTTTCTTCTTGTTGCTATTGCATTTTATTACTACCCAATGACAATGAAGGAATCCTCATCTGAAGATATTGAACAGAGAGAATAAAACTAGCTTTTTCATTTTTATGACCGGAAGGAAAAAACTTCAAGCAATGGCAATGCATATTATATTAGACTTTCATTTGTTAATAATTTAGAATAGAAAGATCCAAAACACATTTATCATTGCCATTTTAATATGTTCTTTCAAATTTTGGATTCTTTGTTTGATCAGAATAAACCAATACAACAAAGAATGATTGATTCTCCTCCTATTGTTTTTTTAACAGCAGAAAACATTTATGATAAGGATTGGCCTGTCATTGAGTTGCCTCCACCTCATATGTACGGTAGTGCCAGTGAAGGGATTGTCCATCCTGTAGGAGAGATTACCCAATTGAGGAAAGCTTTCAAGATATATAATGGTGATTTTGAATTAGAAATACGCTTCATTCCGAAAGATAATTGTTGTTTTGCTGATTTTGAAGTATTTTTTGCAAATTGTTTAAGAATCCGGAAATACAAATATAGAGCTCGAGTCAATAATAACAGTTTTCGTATTGAAACCAGTAATTATTATAGAGGCATTGAAGAATATTCTTTAAAGCAATTTAAAGAATTTGTTTCTAATAATCCAACACCAGCTGCTTTAATGTGGAATTGTACCAATTTCGGATGTTTTATTTGGAGGCTAGGCAATATCTTTCCTGGAATTATTCCTCTTGATAACAAAAGGTTTAGTGATAGAGTCTTTTCTGACATTCCTCCCGAGTTTTCCATTCATGATTTTGGAAAATACATTAAACCTATTAGAAAAATGATACTTTCAAGCGATCTCAAGCAGTATAACCTCGATAATGATACAATCTTTTCATCAATTGAAAAATGTTTTGAGTATTTTCGAAGTGTCCTATATTTATATCCAACAATGGGCGAAGCTACCGTTCCAGATGCATTCTCTCACGTGACCAAGGCAGCTGTTGAGTACTTTGATGGAAACACAAAAGAGGTATGGGCTGAAACAAAAGACTATTACTATTACTTCTATGTAGCAACATCATAAAAAATCAATTTTTAGATTTCATCATCTGATTGGTCTTCTTCAACTCTTGGAGCAAGATAGAATTTAACATATCCTCCTTCTGGAAGAGAATAATCAACTAAAAGTGGAAAATGAGGAGAGAAGCTCAAAGAAACTCGAGCTGTTAGTCCTGATGCTCCAGATATTGATTTAAGATATCTGAGAGCATATGAAACTTTGCAAGATTCAGAAACCTCGACATTGATTTCATCGTCCATGTTATCATGAGTTATCCCAGAGTTAAATGTTGTTGTTGCATCTACTAATGCATCAGCGACAGAGAAAGAAACAGATCCTTCAGTGCATCTAACAACAACACCATCACTTACTTCAGACAAATTCTTAACAAGTTGATTGAACGTAGCTGAGCTCATGCTTAGCTTAGCTTTATAAATGTGATCAGGTACTGAAACTTGTTCTTCTTCAATATCCACTGGTTTAAGGCGGAATCTAGTAGTTTTGTCATCGTTTGGAGATGATATTTGCATTTCAATATCGTCTTTGGGCTTATCTGTTCCAATTCGAAGAACATCGTTGGGTGTTGAACTTTTCAGAACCTTGATTAAAGTATCAACATTAAAAGATAAATTAATTTTTTCTGAACATCTGTATGAGCTAAATGATTCAGATGGAAGAGAAATAACAATTAATGAAACATGACTAATATCCATGGCTTGAAGATCCATCGAATCTGGTGTACAAACAAATGTGATATCCTCTACAAGTCCTTTAAGACTATCAATGATTCGCTTGAAAAAGGAGGCTTGATGAAAGACAATTTCGACCATATTATATGTACGTTTAGACTTATCGTCATTCAGGTTAAATTATTGATTGGAAAGCTCTCCCAGACAATGCTCTTATTTCATCATTTTCACTTGTTAGAAGCAACTCCATATCAATGTCACTCGAAAGGGAAGATATTGTACTAGAATAATATGGGGTTATTTCATCCAATAGTACAAGAGAACTCAGTATATAAATTAGTTTTTGCTCAGATACTAATGGGATGATTTCGATAATGGAAGGCAGAACATTTTGAACAATGGTTTCACAAATTGGTTGATGTTTTGTTTTGATATATTCGCAAATAACAAAAGAGGCAGCATCTTTAAAAATGTATTCTGAAGTATTAATGATATTACATACAGATTCGAAAACTTCACACTGATTTAGAACAAATGAAACTTCAGGTAAATTCCGCGCAATAAGATAAGATATTGTTTTCAACAGTAAGATAATTGTGTCATTAGATAAAAAATACTTCTCTTCATCTTCTAACTCGAGGAATAACATTTTCTTTTGAAATAAAAAATATGGAATAATGTTTGTTCCAATGATTCTCTTTAATTCATCATCTGTTGCAATCTTGGAAGAAAGTTTAATGAATTTAATGGTAAATTCAATGAAAAACTCTCCAGCTTTAGTAACATTAGGTATGATATCTTCTATAACCTCAAAAAATCCACATGAAATTGCATTATGTAAAAAATCATGACTATATTTAAAAATAGAATAGGACAATCTTGCAGCCATAATCTGGTTGTTTAAGTGAGAATCCTTCAATATTTGAAAAAGATGATCAAATACCTCAGAAACAATGCTATCAGATGATACATATGGAATAATAATAGTGGAAGAATAAATCGCTAATGCTTTAATGTTGAATGATGAATGATGAATGAGCTTATTAAACAACAATTCATGATAATTATTCTTAATCAATATATGTGAAACATCTGAATTCTTAATAATAAGTTGGCTGATTATTGTGAGAGAGTGAACAATATCACTCTCAAGAGGAGAAGATAGAATGCTCATTAATCCAAATAATAGGTTTTCATCGAAAAATTCTGCAATACATGGGGCACAAGAAGATGTTAAAAATGATATTATTAATAGAGAATTAGTTCTATAAACAGTTTTATCGATATAGTTTAGAAAACTATTAATCACAATCTCTGGTAAATCGCTGGAAAAAACAAAATCAAATGGAATGCTACTAGACTCAGGGAAAGAGTGCATCCAATCAACTATATCTTGAAGGTGATTCAACTTTTTCTTCAATAATTGTCTAATTAAAAACAAGAAGTACTCTTTCGATTCTTTTGAGCACATATCTTGCAAATATGTTATTTTTTTGTATCTATTTGATGCCATTTTTATGGCGTTCATTGCTCCTTGATTATGAAAATCCATAATAAACTGGCTCAAAAATTACAATTTTACTGGTATTGCCTCACCTCCCTAATAATACGAAACTTAAGCTCTTCCATAGTCACATCTTTGCGCTCAAAATCAAATTCATTCAATGGTAATGTCACTGGTTCGTCAAATGGATCATGGAGAGAAGAAAAGAAAGGGTGGCGGAGTGCCTCTTCAACGGTAATCCGGCTACTTGGATCCCATTTGAGCATTTTCTCCAATAAATCTAATTCATGAGAGTGAGCTTCTGGGAACAGTTGGGAAAATGGCACTGGTCTTTTTCGAGGCAAAGAATCCATGAATCTTTTTGCAGCATTATTATCACAATTCTTCATATCATTGGAGGTAGGATTCCCTAGTACATCAACTATCATTGTCAACTGATTCATTGATGACTTTCCAGGAAATAGAGGCTTAGATGATATCAATTCCGCCAAAACACACCCAACGCTCCAAATATCGATGGCTGGACCATATGTTCTAAAGTTTAACAATAACTCTGGCGATCGATACCATAGTGTTGCTATTGCTTCTTCAAATAACAATTCAGTATCTGTGATCCCATTAATAATGGAAAACCCAAAATCAGCAATTTTCAAATTGCAATCTCCATTGACAAGCAAATTGCTAGGTTTTATATCTCTGTGAATAATATTGGCCGAGTGCAAATATTTCAAACCCTTCAACACCTGGTATAACAAGAATTTATGGTGATCAATCATAAGTTTTTGGTTGCTACGGATTATCTGTCCCAAATCGGTATCCATTAAATCAAATACAAATGTTAGTGGGTTACACTCATCATTGAACCGTAATATCTCATGCATTTTAATAATGTTAGGATGATTGACGTTTTTTAGCAAACATATTTCTCTTAGAACTTTCTTGGTATCCAAAATATTGTTAAAAAACCTCTCCATAAACTTAAGCGCAAATTCTTTTCCCGATTCTTTCTCAATGGCAGAAAATACAACACCATATGAGCCTTGTCCTAGGATTCTTTGAATCTTGAACCGATTCGAACTGTGTTTCTCTATCCTTTCAGCAATGTTTTTCATTAACGCAGTTTTGAATTGTTTATTTAATCGAAAATCAAAGAAATTATTGAGAGAAATAATAACGTGTTTGTTTTCCCTTTCCTGGTGAATGTTTTCATATTTAAATCTATTTCAGGAGGAACTCCTGATATTTCTTGATTCCAAAGCCTCACATGCTTGACAATACCGCCGGGAGGATTTTCTGAGGGGGCACTATCATCCATAAACAAAACAAACACTGATTCATCTTTTGGAGAAGTATAAGGCATTGCTTGTTTAGATCCATCAATAATTGAGTTGGTTTGGATAATGGTGCTATTTTTGATCAGTGTAAGTCGAACTAAATCACTGGTTCCATTAAAACTGAAAACCATGTGATATAATACATTTGGAGTAAAAGCAAATCCCGTTAATGATGCTCCATAGAATATCATTGAGCCACTTCGAACATACAAACCGTAGTCTGAAGTCCGGTTTTTGAAATCTACTGTTTTTGCCCATCCTCCAACAGAATCATAAGAAAACTCAATATCTAATGAATATCCGCTATTCAAATTGCGTGGAGCAACAAGAATAAAACCACCATATCCATCAGGAGTCTTAATCCATTTCAAACCTGCATCTCCAAACTCTTCAAAACTCAAACCAACTTTCTGAAGATCTTCGCAATTCCCAAGAGTATCAGCATAATTTCCCTTGAGTTCATAATTGCATAAAAGTTGGGCAAGAGAAGTGAAAAGAATCAAAAACATGTGGATTCAAAGTGATTTTATGAGAATATTTTTATATTGTAACCCGATTACAAAACAAAGTTCATAAAAAAACATTTACTGCATTTCCCAGTCCATAGCTTGTGGGAAGTCTTTTTCCCTGTTTGAAAAGTCATTAGATTCATACCCATTATCAAAATCACCAGACGCCCATTGAACTTCTGATAGAGGTGTTGATAATGGTCTAGGCAAGAAGGACTTTATTGGATCAGATACGATGGAATCAAACATGAATAGATCACTAGAGTCATTCTTAATGATGTTGCTCGAATCATATTCATTATCAATCCTAGGAATGACTTTCATATTGATGATTGGTGTAGGCAAATTTCGAGGAGGAGGTCTGTGGGTAACAAGTTTTGATATAGTCGACATGATGGGCCGTGATGACATTAAAGCAGGAGTAGAATCATTCTCCGAACACCTGAGTGTCCATTGCCTTAATATATTGCTTTCATGCAATAATGCAGGCAAAACTGTAACAATAGCAGGCTTAATTCTATTCTTTGCAGATATATAGCCAAGTTGCTGCAATCCGTTGTTAATACTAGATTTGCAACGACCAAGAAGATATTTAAGCTGTCTGGTATTGACGCATATAAACTTCCCTCCAAAGTAAATACCGCATACAATACTCCTTATATCGCTCTGGTCGGTTCTTCTCTCTATATAGGAGTGGATAAGAGACAAATCTTGGTGAAAAGTGGCCTGATGCCGAACCTTGGGAACAGAAGAATTCCCATGAAATGCATCTTTAAGGGCTATGTATGCACTTTTATCGTCGTTGGAAAGGCTATTCCAGAAAATCATCGGTGGGCTGTGACCCATTTGTTGTGCTGGAAGGACTTCAATATTCATATAAAACCGGTTTTTACGGTTATATTTAGTAAACAATTTATAGATCTTGTGTTATGATTAGCTCCTGGTTCAAGCACATTTTTGAGCAAATGTAGCAGTTAGCAATCAAGCCCATTATTACTACAATGGATATAATTGATACTGTTGCAATTCCAGTGTTGTTCCATTGTAAACTTTTTTCACTGGGTGTGAATACTGATGATGGGGTGAACTCATATGATGGGGAAAAGATGTGAGATGGGGAGAACATGTCTGTACTGCTGGGTTTAATAGTAGGAATCGGTGTGTAATTTGGAGTATACTGCGGTGTATTGATGGGAGATTCAATGGGAGTTGTGTGGGGAGTATGGATGAGGGTTTCTGATAGAGTTAATATTAGGGTATACATAGGGGTATATATGAGTGTAAATGATAATGTGGGCCACATAGAGTTTGGAAGTGTGGGATCTGGAGTTTCGTTTGGAGTATGGCCGAGTGTTGCTTCATATGTTGGATAAGGTGTAAGGTAGGGAGTAAAAATCGGGGTTTCATTTGGTGATGGGTTTAAGGTGTTGATGGGTGTGTTTCCAAGGGTTGGAATATGTGTTGGTATTGGTGTGTATTCTAAAGTGGGTATTGGTGTGAGATTTGGTGTTAATAATGGCGTGTATATTGGGGTTGAATCAATGGTTTTGATAGGAGTGAATGCGAGAGTAGGGATTAATGTCGGAATGAATGTTGGAAGTATAGTAGATTCTAGTGTAGCTGATATGGATGGTGTGAAGGTTGATGAAGGGTTCATTTTAATGACTGTTTCATCTTGGCTATTTTCGGAAATCCCATCTTCATATGAAGCCGCTTTTTTATCAACTCGCATATGCAAATTCTTGGAACCTTCAAATCTAATGTAAGTAAGGACTAAATTACCTTCATTGATAAAATGAATAGAGTGAGCTGAAACATTGGAAGAGGCGCTATTATTAGCAAAATATAGACAGGCCGATACAGACCCTGTATTTGCCGGACCTATAAAATGGTAGTTTGCTCCACCAAAAACAGCATTAGAACCAGAAAATTCTGTTCTATAAAAATAGAAAGATGTCTGATAAACATATGTGGATCCTCCTAACTGGGCGGTGCATTGTTTAAACTGACAAGAATTAAGAATAAAACTCGAGCATTGATATACAAATAATGCGCCACCATTTTTCGTGGCTGTGCATGAAGTAAATGAACTAGAGAAAAACTTCACATAGCCAACGCTGTTTGCTTTCAGGACACCGCCAAATTCACCATTACAGTTTGCAAATGTACATGACAAGAATTTGTAATTGGACTTGCTTTGATTTATTTGTGATCGATCTGTAAATTGGCTTCCAACTATATCATAAATATCTTCTTGGCTATTATGAACTATTGTTGTAGCTAAAAACTTGGAAAAATCCACATTTTTCATAAAAATTTTGGTTTTCCACATCGTGAATGTTGCTGGTGCAAAAAAATTACTTAACCGACAATTAATAATATTAAATGATTTGGTAAAGTGTCGATTTGGAATACAAAGCATAGGAGATTGGAAAAAATATGTACATAACGCTAATCTTTGTATTGTTTGGTTGGCAATGGGAATTCTCATATAGTATCCCAGAGCTGAATAAAATTTTTTAAACGGTAAGTCTTTACAAGAGTACTTGGAGCAAACACAAATCAGGTGAAGAACTTATAATTGTAGAAATATCCGATATAGTAATTTCCAATTAAAAATGCGAGAAATCCTATTGACGAATAGTATAGGTCTCTCTTTAGGATTTCGCCGAAATCGTGTGTCCTAATTTTTGTTTGCATTCTAGGGATTTCAGCTTTAAATATATCATCGCTATCTTGATTTGATAGAGAAAAACCATCACTATCAAACCAATCAAAATCATCTTGGTTTTTTGCATGCCCTAATAACAAAATCTGAGAAATTATGATGACAAATGGACCTCTAAGGGCAAGATGAAGAGAATCCATTGCAGTATTAATCTTGGCTTGATATAATCCTGATTTAGGAACAAAAAGAACAATGTTACAAATAATTATAATTAAATTCAATAATGGTATGGCTATGGTAGGTAAAAACTCGAAAAGGCAAAATATCCACACCCCTAAAAACTCAGTAATTATCAATCCATTGATTGTGACAGCCCCGATTTTTAATGAAGAAAAACAATCCACAATAATAAACATTGACACTAATATTCCAGTGAACCAGTTCATTTTCATTGAGAAAAATGATAGTGAAAGAATAAGAGTCACAATATTATCTATATTTGGAGTCCTCCATGATCTAGAAAAGGTATATATTTGCGTCTGGTCCCACTTCAAACATGCAGGTTGAATATCAAACCATAAATTACATATAGCACAGAAGCCAGCGGCAAAACTGAACAAACTCAACATCTTAATTAATCCAAATCGAACTTTATTATAGAAAATTCTCAACGGTTGTTGCATTCCAAATCCGTAGATTTTAAAAAGAACAGAAAGAATAATAAGTAGCTGCAAAATCAACGTTACAATACAATCAAAATGCAAAAATCGTCTAAAAGACTCTGCAATTGCAAAATAGGAATTTCCTGGATCATAAAGACAAGAATCATAATAATTATCGGATATGGCACTGAAATTAAACCCATCTTGAGGTCTCGAAAAAGACATAACAAATTTATTTAATCGTCAACGATTTATTTAATCGTCAAGTTGAAAAAATGGAATATGATAAAGCAAAGTATGCCATTGTCTCGAAACTCATTGATTTCAACTCTGAGCCGCTTCTTTTTATCAAGGATATTGATTTAATTAATAAAGGCAAGAAAAGTGAGAGAGTTTTTGTTGGCACCCTTAATGGGGGTTATTTCTATAAACATGCAATGTTTTCCAAAAAATTGGAGCTTGATTTCTTGTTTTTGTGGGACAGTATAAAGAAATTGACATCAAGTAATGAAAAATGCGTGTTGTTTAATCTGGTTGATAAGGAGTTTAGTGTTCAATCGAATGACGTAATTGATATATGTCAAGTAATATGTTCTTTAATGAGTACCATCTTTTTATCTTCGCACCTTCCGATTGTCAAGCTTACAAAACCGGTCTCAAAAAATAATCCTTTTGATGAAGATCCAATTGTTTTAAGGTTTATGTTTTTATGTAGGAAACATAATAAGAAGCCATCAACAGAAATTATTGACTCTTTGACTGAACATATGAAAGAGAATCGGAAGAATATTTCCAAAGGAAAGAATTTCTCTTATGATATAAGCGTTTTGAGTGATTTTGAAGATTATTGCGATGATCTTTATGGAGCAATTGAAATAGATGACAACAAAAAGGCAATTACGATTCCTTTTACTCAAAATCATGATTCATGGAAAGGTGTTTCTAAACTTTTACAAAAGAGTAGAACTATCTTTTCAATCCTAATTAAAGAAGAACTAAATGAAGGGTTTCACTCCATTATTGATGCATTGAATCGGAATTCGAAATCAAAACTTGTCACAATCTCTTTTATTGATACAGTTATCAAACCCGAGTTTATCAGTCTTGTTGGTGAATTTGTGAATTCATATCCCGTTAAGTCACTTAATTTTATAAGATGTTTGGACGAAGAATCCAGCTCTAGGCTTTTTGAATTGATTTCTGAAACACCAATTTTCGGAAACATAAAGTTTTTAACTATTTCTCATTGTATTGGATCAAATCCTTCAGCATTAATCAAACATATGAAATCTTTGATTTATATTGATTTTTCTTATAATGATGTTGACATTGCAGTCTTTTTCAAGGAATTATCCAAGAATAAAAGATCCAAATTGAGAGAGATTGTTTGTTCTGGTAACTATTGTTCAATTCCTTTACCCGAGGCTCTATCCCTACCCAAGAAGCTTAATAACCTTAATTGTAGTGATACTCATTGGCATGATTCCAGTCTATTATCTTTAATGAAAGTATTATCTCGGAATAATCCTTTATTAGGCGAAATGATTTCTGTTGATCTATCTCGGGCTAATCTGGAAATGAGTATATGGATGGATTTCTTTACAAATGTTTCAAATTATCCAGTTTCCAAAATAGTATTGTTTAATTTTTCTTTCAATCCATTGATGGAGGGACTTTTCAATTTTTTGCTTGAATGTCCAAATTTGATATCATTGTATTTAGAGGGATGCCTTCAGGAGAACGAGGAAACAATGGATTGTTTCTTGGACTTCATTCAAGATAATAATTCTGTACGAAAATTATGGATATCAGGAAGTGAAAAGTTCAAAATCAAATCAGATTTTGAAAGGATATCCAATATTCTATCCAAGAAAAAACTTTCTGTGTTAGATATTCAAAATAATGATATCGGTGATGTTCTATTTCCTTCTTTGACCGATTTTTTGTCTTCTAATTATTGTTTGATTGATTTGTATATTGAAAATAATAATTTTACTGATATTGGGGCATTAGAGGACTTTTTAAAGTTTTTGGATTCTCGGCACACCAGATTGTCAATACAGATCCCAAAGAATGATTTATCTAATGTGAAAAAGAATAACAAAAAGCTTTCAGTATCGGAAGCTACAAGTATTATGAATATGATTCAAGCTATTAACAAATTTCCAAAATCGAAAGAACAAATACATAAAAAATCTATAACAAATGAGAATGATTTAAACCGAAACCAAGAAGAATTTGAATCCAAAGCTCCCCCTGAAATCCAGACCAGTAACAAAAGGGCCGATTTATTTTCTGAAGACGGTGATGAAGAAGTCTGTCCCTATGATGAAAACGAAGATCATAACAGGACTGAAGAAGAGGAACAACCAGAGCCAGAGCAAATCTCGAATTCCAGTAATCCTCCTCCAACACCAGAACCAATAGTTGAAGAAGACATAATCAATGAAATCGAAGAAAATAATACTCCCAGTTTAGAACAAACAATCATTGATGAAAACGACTTTTTAGATGATTCGCATTGGTTTAACTGTATCAACAATATTCCATTTCCTATCCATGATACAATTATTGAAGATTGTAGAAAGGACTTTGCAATTCCTCAACTGATTTCAAATATGAAAAAGTCATCTGTATAGAATTAAAATGCCATTGATTATCTTATTCTATGCAAGCTGACGATGAGATGTTGTAATTGGTACTGTTTTTCTATCACAGTCATCTTAAAAATTGAGAGAAAATCAGTTATCAATTTGGGATTTCTCTCCATAGGATATGAAATTTTATTCTTTCGTAATAAAACCAGCATTTCTTTTTTCTGTATTGTTAGTTTTCTTGATACATAATCAAGAAGCTGGAATCAACCAACTGGGAAATCAAAAAACTTATATCCGATCTGATCCATGTGTGAATGAAGAGATATCTGTTGGCAGATCATATTTCAATGCTAATATTGAGATAGATAATTGTTTTTTCAAAAGAAATAACTATTATGAAGGGAAAGGAGGAATAATCTTCATTGATAATGAGAAATTTATCATGTATATAGAGAATTGTGTATTTACCCTGTGTTTCGCGACCGATGATGGAGGTGCAATAAATTGTTTATGTTCTCATTCAACATTGAATAGAGTTTGTGCCTATAATTGTCGATCCCAAAGTTTCCATTTCGGTATCATTGCTAATACTGGCCAATCTATTATTAGCTTTTTATCAATGGCCAAATGCTCTAATTTAACTGAAAATGTTGGTTCTTTGAGATTATTTAGCGGAAATCATTCTCTAGATCATCTTAATAGTTCTTTAAACAAAGCAGAGAATCACCCATCTATTGGAATCCTCTCGACTGATTGCTTCAATACCCGTTTTTGCACCTTTTGCTATAATGAAGCTAAATCTGAGTGTTTTTATTTCCTTTTTAGTCATGGAAATATCTCTTTTTGTAATATTATCCATAATATTTGTCCAAAATCTGGTGTTCTTACATGTAATAGAGGAACATGTACAATGGACTACTGTGTGTATAATAGTAATTTTTATTTATTGTTTCAAACTTACCAAGGATCTTTTAAAGTATCCAACAGTTATATATCTCATGATGGGGATTTAACAGAAGGAAAGATTGATATTGATTACAACAATTCTTTTTCTGTGCATGAATCATACATGTTTGAGTTTTACCAAACATATTTATGTTCCACTGATATAATATCTACACCAGAATCAACTTGCTCACCCTCAATAATTGTATTGCCAACAAGAACGAATGGAGATAAACCCGATTATTCGAATGATTGGCCCATGATACTTTCCATTATATTCGCATTTTTGGTTCTCTGTGCATTTATTATTTTCTATTCTCTAAATAAAAAAGAATATGCATCATTGAACAAACAACCTATGCTGGATTCCGAAAACCAAAAGACAGAGTTGGATTCGAAAAACAATGAAAACAACCCTTATTCATTCTAAAATTTAACCGTTATCATATTTTTTGATTTTGCTCGATGACTCGGCGCGATTTAGGCAATTTTAATCTTTTTGAGTTGCCAAAAGAATCATCTGTTGATTATGCAATTGATAATTTTCTAAAAAAGCCAATTGATAGTAGATCTCCTGAGTTTCATGCAAACATAACATTTAATAAAGAAGAGCTTCCTCCAATTCGGAAGAAGAAGCAAAAACAGTCAAAAAATAGTATTATGAACAACTGGGATAAATCTATTCATCGAATGACATTCAGTGAACATGAAACGCTCAGACCAGTCTCTGCTATTCCGGATGTAGCTATCAGATCTTTGGAGAAATATACTAAACCAAGCTCAGATCTTGTATTTCAAACACTCTCAGAAAGACATGAAAAGCCGAGTGTTGTCAATACACTCCGAAAAGACCAAGTTCCAACTCGAAGATTTATTTCCATGTCAATGGTTAAAGTATCAAAAAAATCTGCAAAAACACTCACATAGTCACTCCACATCCCTTTGGAAAGGTCTCTATGTTGTTTTAAACAAATTTTATATGTTTTTTCGAAAAAACCAATATGGAATACCATGCGAAGATCCTGTTAAAGAAGGAGAAACACTGACCTACAGAAACATCAGATGCTATGATGTGAATTATGGCCAGTTAGTAGGATCATTTCCGAGTTTTTCAACATTATATACTTTGCCAGAGATATTCTTAGAAGTATCAAAATTCTTTCAGAGCCGAAATGCGATATGTTATTACCAAAAAGATGGATCAATGAATAAATACTTATCATATAAAGAAATAAACCATTTGGTTTTTCGAATTGCTTCAGGTTTGTGCGAACTTGGCCTTAAACCACTCGAATTTGTTCCTTTATACAGTGAGAATTCTTTATGGTTCACTATTGGCCTATGGACTATTTCATATTGTGGATCTGTTTCGGTACCATTATCTCCAGGAACGACTCTATTAGACAAAATTATAGAAAAGTATAAATGCAAATACATTATATGTTCCTCTACTACATTGGATTCTACTTTAACAACATTATCATCTTTAAAAGACAATTCTGTTCAGACAGTCATTGTTTGCGGTATTGATGATGAGTTGTTAGAGCGGAAGAATAGTGACCAAATTTCGCTATATACTATTTCATCAATTGTTCAGATAGGAAAACGCTCAAATCACAGGCCAAGAATTCCATTAGCTACCAGTCCAGCAGTGCTTCAAACTTATGGAGAACTTGATAAAAGTATTTTGTTCACACACTCAAGTGTGATATCTTCATCTGCTGGTTTGCACGCTTGTGGTCATTCTTTTGATACAGATAACTACATATCTATTCTATCAATGAGTAACCCACTTGAAAGATCTCTGCAATTAGCTGTAATGGTTGGTGGTGGTTGTATATGTTTTCCTCCTTTAGCTGGTGGGACTTTGTTTGATACTTTTTTTTCATTTTCAACACTAAAACCTTCAATTCTTTTGCTCGACAGCAAAAAATTGGAGAAAATTGCTGTGTTTTTCGAAAATGAAGTCAAAGATAGCCCTTTTTTGCAGCGATTGTTATTTGATCTCTCAATACAAATTCTTCATCAGACCAGTTTAGCTGATACTGATCCTCCATGGTTGATTAAAGCCATGCTTCATGCTGGTTTCGGAAAAAGATTTGGCGGGGAATTGAAAATAATATTTGTTTGTGGAGGGAGATTGAAACCAAGGACCCATCTACTGATAAAGGAGTTGGCTATGACATCCATAGTATCAACACTGACAATTCCACAAATGCATGGAGCATGTTGCATTCAACATATCAAAGATGTATCATTTGATACCAATGGAGCACCATCTCTTTCTGTTGAGATCAGATTAAAAGATATCCCAAACTCACAAAAAAACACATCTTCTGATTCAATCGGAGAGATATTGATCAGAGGACCTGGGATCAATGTTGATTCTACAAACCAATCAAATGAATGGCTTGCGACAGGAATTGCTGCCAAACTAAGCTCAAATGGCACACTTTCAGCATTAGGATCCATATACACATTTGCACATGACTATATAGAGAGCGACACATCGGATGAATAAATGTTTGTTTTGTTCAAAATTTGAGAATCGAGGTCATCATAAATAAGTATGTCTTATGTGGAAAATGGTGCTAATAATAAAGACTTAGGAGCTGAACAGGAAGAGGATGGGTATAGCATTCGTTCTTTGAGCGAAATCAAGGGGAAAGTAGCCGAGGTTTGTCAGTTTAAATCTGGTCGTCGTCAAATCCTTGCTTTTTATTCAGGTTCCAGTCAAGATAAGTGGGTTTTGACTGAGTTAACACCGATTTTACCGCATTTAACCGAAAGACAGTCGGGAGTAGAGTTTATTTGGCAGATTAATAAGAAAACAATCCAACATGAAGGATTCTGGTTTTCATCTCTATTGCAATGCTATCAGAATTTGGTAAAATTTCCTGATGGTAATAACATAATTGGAGATCTATATCCCTATTTACCTCTATCAAGGCAAAAAGACTTCATTTCCAATATAATGAAGCTAGCTTTGAGTTTCCAAAATGAGTCCTCAAAAAGGATGATTTCTAATTTAATACTGCATTCGAAAGTTAATCAAACTGCAATTCGGACTTTTCTTGAGATTTCATGGTATGATTATCCATACTTTTTGGAGTGCTTTGGAGTATTGCTTCATGTTACTGATAAAGCGATATCCAAGAGGCTTATTTCCAAAATTCCTATTGTTGAGAGTTTTCTTTTCTCTGAAATGCTTGCACAAGTGATAACTCAATCGTCATCATATATACTTGATTATCTATTGGAGAGATTTATTTTGCAGATACACTCAATGTCTTTTAGTTATAATCAGTATCCAATTGTTATTGGCTTTATTGTATCATGCAGCATAAAAGATTTATTGGTTGTTGTTGAACAAATTGAATTAGGGATTCGAGAGAACCCCAAATTGCCACCATTTTTTTTTGATCTTTTAGCCACCTTACTTATTGCGCTGCCCACCACTCATAGAAGGGCGTTTATAATGAGAAATCGGGAATTTTTTGAAAAAAACATTCCAAATATGTTGGAATCGCACAAAAAATACTTAATGGTAATATTTAATCGTACGGAATATGAAAACATCTTTAATTAAAATATGTGTTAGTGTATTAGCTCTTCAGTTTTTCTTTTGCCGCTTTTGCCATCATATCCCATGGTTTTTCTGGTTCAGGCCCGCAAGGTTGGACCATTTTTTCCAGCATCCTAAACCTAACAACGGCCTCTGGTTCTCCTAATGCCATTGATTGATAAGATAAAAAACCAGGTAACATAATTATTGTTGCAAGTGTTTCTTTGATTTGATTTTCTCTAAAAACATGTTTGGTAGTATCAGGAGTTCCAGTGTCTTCGTAAAGAAGTTGCTCTTGCTGGACTTTCTCCCAAGCAAATGAGGCTGCACCTGATCTCTTCATAAACTTTGTAAAGTTTTGTAAATATTGTAAATTGTTGGATAAATTGTCCGTTATCATTAATGTTTAAACCCGAGTTTCCAACTCATAATTATTTAGAGCTCCAGAGGTCAAAAATACAGATTGGTGATAAACGAAGTCTTTCATGGGAAACTACTTATAATTCATCTATGAAACCACTTCAGCGGGATTCTCAGACAACTAAAGTTGATACTGTTATGCTTCAAAAAACTCATTGGACCCCTGGGAATATTCCAATGACAACAGAATCGGAAAGTCATGAAAAATTTCGTCCATATACTGTTTCGGGGCAGCGTGAAAAACCGATTACAAGGGATGAAATGATGAAGACAACTTTTAACATAGCTGATCCAAATAGTTCTTTTGAGCAAAGATCAAGCGCTAGAGTGATAACAAGATCCCCAAAGTACGAGAATTATAGGGATAAAATGATTGAGACTCATTTTTCTTTAAAGAATCCTGATGCACCAAAGTGGCAGACAACATCAAAAGAGGCATACCCTGCTTATGACTCAAAACCTGCGGAAGCCATTCGTAATCCGCCCAATATTGGTTTAGGTGCAAAAGAAACGATGAATCTCTCTAACTTTCCATTACCAAACACATCTAATCATGATGCTTTTGCCTATGCAAAACAAGTTACTGCTAAAGAAACCCGCCCTGATACTGGAGTTAAGTGGCAAAAAACTAATTTTAAACTCGGAGGGGTTCCTACTAATTATCAAACAACAATGCATGATCAGTTTCCTCCAGACATAGAAACAACCAAAATTGATTCAGAGATCGCCCAAAAACGTCGACAAGCCCTGACAAAGTCATCAATATCAAATGGTAATGTCTATCCAACAGTTAAATCAAGCACCATGCATGATTCAATGAGTGCCCATCCAGAATATCGACCCCCTCCTAAGATTGACCCATCATTATATACATCTCATCATGATATTAGAAACTCAGATGAAAGACCAACAACAACAATGAAAGATTCATATAAACCTATTGTTGGAAAGCCAGAAAAACCTGTTAACCTGGCTCTTCAAAGTTCGCATGTTCAAATCACCTCAGATGGTGTACACGAAGTCCATTCTCTTTACAATGACACATATACCAAACCTCCTCCTACATATCAACCCGTTGATGCTCAGCTAATGAGAACATTCCATACATCGCACCATTCTCGAATTGGAATAGGGGCTGAAGCAAAAACTGGTCAATCCACAAACCATACTTCATACATTGCACATCCTGGATTCAAACCCCCAGAGATGTGTAAAGATCTTAAAGGAGGGCATAATGTTGTTCCTAATGAAAACAGGTTTGCTAAGTCACAATCTTGTATGAAAGATGCCTATCAGGTGCCAAAAAAGGTGGAGCAACCATCTGTGAGAGATAACTCGCTGCAGCAAAGCCATATCCAGCTAAAATCTAATTCGGAATCATGGTCAACTACTCAAGGAGACTACTTCAAGTTCAAAACTTATAACATCTCTAATAAACACTAGGATTTTTTATGGAGGAATTTATTTCTTTTTCGAAAAACAAGAATCATTTTTCGATTTTAGATGATGCTTTTAGATTAATAAAAAAGAAGAAATTTGTTGTAGTGAAAGAAAATGATAATTTTTCCGAATTGCCTGAAAAGGGGATTATTTATTGGAAAAATCAAGCACTTTTAGCATTTAAAAAAGGTGATATGAACTCATCTGTGGTTTTTGTAGCTAAATGCAATTCTCCTGAACTCTTTATAAGCAACTTATCAATGGAATTGGAAAAAACATCAAAAATATCTGTTTTTTCAAAGTTAGGACAGGTTAATTTTGCAAAATGGATGAACAGAGATTTGAAATTAGTCGGTAATGTTGTTTTGCAAGGAGAAGAGAATATATTTCACAGATTTGATTCTGTGAAACCTGTGTGCATCATTCAAAATCAACATAAGCCAAATGATAAAGAATATGAAGTGATATTTTCTATTAGTGAGAGGCAAACATTAAGAAACTTCATCGCTAAATCAATGAGTATTGAACCTGAGAGGATTGTTACCGCAACACTCTTCTTTGTTGATATAGAAGAAACACAATCTTATGGTCCAAATAGTGAGTTTATAACTGGTAATATGCAGGCAGCCACAAGTTGCTATACTGCCATGAAAGCCTTCTTGGAATGCTCATCAAATGATAGTATGTCATTCCTTGTGATCATGAGTGATCAATGGAATATGAATGGAAGCCAAACCAACAATATTTTCACCACATTTATTAACAATTTGTTACCCAATCCAAATGACAGCATTCCCTTCTTGTCAAGATCCATATTAATGTGTGTTCAGGGCTTTGATGCTTTGAATCCAAATATGAATACAGATACATCATTGATGCCTAGAATTGGTGGAGGTGTAGTTGTTGGATCTACTTATTCCAATTGCCTGAATCCTGATTCTTTCAAAGCCATTGATCGTGCTAATAAGGTTGGTTTGAATTTGCAATTGGTTAATATTGATCCATTGCAAATTAGTTTTGGGTCCCCTTTTTCCTTAATAGGTATACCATGTATTGATATTGGTTTCCCAGTTCTCTCAATGAATTCATTCAAAGAGATGGTTTGTTGGAGAGATATTCAAGATGGGATTAGGTTATTCAAGGAGCTGTACCAAAACGTATAATAAATCAATCTCAGTTTACTTGTTTGGGTTGATTCCAAGGGTAGCCTTTTGCTCTTCAACCATCTTATTGAGTTTGCCATCATATGCCTCAAGGAATCTATCATAAAGCTCATTGGCAGTGGTCTTGAGTCGATCTGGCTTCTCAGCAAAGCAAACAAATAATGTATCAGTCATTGTGGTTATTGGCATCTGAAGGAGGACCAAAATAGCTAAGCCAAAGAAGAAAGAACAAACAGCTACTACTACAACCAACAATGTGTCATTGCTATCAATAAGAAGACCAAGGAAAATGCCAGCAACAACTGAAATGATTGAAAATATAACGGCATGATAAGAAAGGCATGTATCAACAAGTGAACCAGTAATAATGAGGCCAATAAACTTCTTGCAAGATAATTCGAGCCATCTCCTGCATCCTTCCCAGAATGGAACACCAAAAGTGGCACAGTATATTAAGGCATAACGGTTGATGAATTGAATACAAGCTTCAATGCAACTAAGGATACATAGAGCAATCATAGACATAATTACAACAGCAGTATTATCACTGCCCTTGCCACTTTCAGCCAAGTACCTCAGGGTTTTAACAAGAGCCATTAAGAATCCAGCCAATGAAGCAGATCCGAAAGATGTTGTACTAGCACGCTTGAAAGATGCCCATACTGGATCTTCTGGATAAAATTCAGTTCCTGTTAAGAAATACCATGTAGCAGCAATTCCTGCTGATGTCATGTAAACTACATAGCCAAAAGTGATGGTAACCCAGTAGTATGAGAATAAATAATAAATGTAGATTCCCTGACCAAGTTCAAGGTAAAAAATGAAAACAGCTGAAAGAACAAAGAAAATGTTGAAAAGAATTACAACAAATGATTGAATAATTTCAATGCAAATGATTGAAGAATTGTCCCAAAGAATCAAAGCAGCTTGTTTCATTAAAGCAACAGTAATTGGGAAGTATTCCCTCAAACAGAAATAACAGCAAAGTGCCAAAAGGAAGAAAATAACAGGTAATATCAAAACTTGGTAAGCTCCATAAATAGCTGGTAATAAACAGAAAATTGTTAAAAGAAGAACACCAATAAAGAAACCAAATCTCACATAGAAATCAGTAGCATATGTCAAATAAACCATGTGAATGACGTTAACAATAATGCCAATAAAAACACCACCACCAACACCCCACCATACAACTCTTGAAAAGCTATAATTAGGATCAGAAATATTCGAGCTGACAGCACCATTTAATTGATCGAATTGAATAGCAGTAATATTTGATGGACTTACAGTATCCATCTTTTTCTTTGCCTGCATTGCGAGAACAACAAAAATAACGAACATTACAAAAAAGTTAAGCCAAAAAGCAACCATCCATCCAAAATCATGATATTGGGTATCAGACTTAGTGTTTTCATTAAATTTCTTGGGCTCAAAAGAATCAGGATTGCCCCAATAATGAGAATAAGGAGATTGGTCAACAGGAGCATAATTCCATGCACTTACTGGAACATATGAGTATTGAATACTATTTGGATCATAATGTCCACCATAATCAGGAAAAACATATTGCTGGTTGCCTTGTGGCTGAGCATAACCGGCTTGTGGTTGCGCATAACCAGCTTGTGGTTGTGCATACCCTTGTTGGAAGCCAGGTTGAGCATAACCAGGTTGAGGTTGAGGATAACCAGGTTGAGGTTGAGGATAACCCTGCCCGTTTGGATCCATAAAAATGATAAAGGTTTCAATAGGACGAAAAAACTTTTTGGATGCGACTTTTTGATACAAAATTCCTAATTAAACGGCGAAAGTTTTGAAAAAGTTAAAAATGGCCGATAAATTCATAAATTTGAGAGATTTAGAGGTTTGAGATAAGTGACGAGATCCTTATGGGAGGGGGGTTAGGATGGATGAATATCGTTTGAAATAGGGAAATAGTTGGAAAGATATCCATTGGGTCAAATGAGATAACTGGAGGGTTGTCTATATTGGAGTAAGGATTATCATTATTGTCTTCATTGGGCTCATATTTGGGTATGTTTTCGTTGATCTCTTCTTTGGGGTTGGGTTCTGGAAGTATTTCTTGTGGATCTTCGCGTAGTTTGGGTATGTTTTCGTTGATTTCTTCTTGTGGTTTGGGTTCTGGAAGTATTTCTTGTGGATCTTCGCGTAGTTTGGGTATGTTTTCGTTGATCTCTTCTTTGGGGTTGGGTTCTGGAAGTATTTCTTGTGGATCTTCGCGTAGTTTGGGTATGTTTTCGTTGATTTCTTCTTGGGGCTTGGGTTCTGGAAGTATTTCTTGTGGATCTTCACGTAGTTTGGTTTGTAACTTAATCTCAACTTCAGGTTGATTGTGAGATAATAACTCAGAATATTCTTCTTCTTCAATAAACAATCCACTTGACTCTGAATCAGGCTTTTCTTCTAATTTTTTCAGAGTGTTTAGGGTTTTATATTTGTTCTGATCAATTGAAACCTTGCCTCCATCATAAGTGCTATCAGAATTGAGAAACTCTATCATTTGGGAAGAGTCCTCATTAGATGCTGATTCGATTACTTTGGTTTGCTTAGACGGTTTGTTAATAGTGGATGATCCCACATTTGTTCTCTTATGATAGCTTGATGAGGATATCATTTTATCATTTGCTGAATCAAATATTGGAGAAACAAAATCTGAATCAAAATCACTTCCAGAATCAGCCGAATGGGATACAGATTCCGAATCCAATTCATAGTTTTGACGAAATTCTTTTGAATTATATCTCCCAAGAATATATTTAAAAGGTGTTTCACCTTCTTTGGCTAAATGAACACTCAAAAAAATGGTTGCTTTTGATTTCTTATCATTGCTATCAATATCAAAGTGTTCATTGCAAACGCGGCTCTTTGGAAACCGAAACAATTGATATTCGGACAAATATTCAATTTTTTTTTGTCTTTCTTTGTCCAAAAGGGTCACTCGTACTTCAATAACAGCATTATTTTCATCAACAAGGGGCGCAGACAGCACATATTGAGATGGAGGGAGCAGATCTTCCTCTCCAATACCCTCAAAACTTACCGCAAACATCTCAGGCTTTAGAACCAAACTTATAGTGTTTTTTCGATACCTCTTGGGCAATTTAGGATATATCGATACTTGATCCAGCTTCGCAAAGACAGTATAATTGTTCTTCATTCAAGGAAATTTTGCCCGGTGAAAAGTTGATAATCCAGACATTTGATTTAAAACAATGCAGACAAACCCAATACTCTCCTTATTCCATGGCTCTGATGAACAAAGAATCTCGGACAAATACTCAATGCACATGAATGTTCCGGAGGATTGTCCAAAAAGGACTCAAAATATCACAGCTCTGAGATACCTAGTGGCACATTGTCGTATTGAAACACAAAAACTAGAAAAGAAGATAAATAGCTTAAGAATTAACGAGAAATCTAGGAGCGTTAAAACAATAGAAGCGGATATCCCCAATGGGCCCATTATTAAGATGTTTGTGGGCTACCAAGTCCTGTGTAAATAAAATAAAACAAATGAATAGTTCAAACGAGCTTCAAAGCAAGGTTGTTATTGTCGGCGATTCTTCTGTTGGGAAGACTTCGATCATAAGCAGATTTGTAAAAGGCGAGTATACCGAAAAAACTGTGTCTACGTTTGGATGTATTTCATTTGAAGCAATCTTGAAGAATTCCAGTGGAAATCCTGTGAAATTGCACATTTGGGATACTGCTGGGCAGGAGAAATTCAGATCTTTGTCAGCAGCATTTTTCCGAGGCGCAAATTTTGCAATTATTGTATTTGACTTATCCAAACCTGAGAGTTTTCATGCAATTGATTATTGGATTGATTCCTATGTCAATGTTGTTGGAGAAAGCGCCAAATACGTACTTGTGGGTAATAAAGTCGACCTAATCACAGATGAGGCACAAAAAATGCGACTGATTAAAGACATGAAGAAAAAATACAACTGCAATGTCATTCTAGTCTCCGCCAAAGATGGAACAAACATAGAACAGCCTTTCAAAGTTTCTTCAGATTCGGTTTTATCAAGTAATAATATCCAATCAGTCTCATTAAATGAAGATAGGTCTAATCAAAACTGTTGCTGAATCTTGTTTATTTTTTGTGTAGTTAAACTATGGATTAATTTCTTTATTTTTTATTGATGTAATCAATAATTCAAAGGAAATCGCTTCTTTTATTTCAAAAGTTGATTTCATTTAATGTTTCGGTTAGCTCTCTTACGTGCTGAATGTGCTGAATCAATGCCTTCAGGACAGAGATATTATTCGCTGAGTTCAGGGACCTTCGAATTGTTTGATTGTAACTTTTTTCTCCTTTCCTCATATTCAGGAGATGGTGCAGTTGTTAGGGTGACAGGTTTATCTGATATGATAATTAAAAAGTGTTCTTTTGGTAATTGTAACTGCGGAAGCAATAATGGAGGTGCTATATATGGATCATCGATGAAAATTTTGATTGAATCATGCTGTGCATATGATTGCATTGCATATTCAGGGTGCTTTTTATATATTACTGGAACAAATGCGTATTCACTTCAAAAGGTATCTATACTAAACTGCCCTAGTGGGCATAACGGACATCATCCAATGAGGACAGCTAGTGGTCAGCAACAGTTAACCCAAGTTAATTCATCAGGAAATAAGGTTATCCACACTTCAGGAATATGTATTGAATCACCCAGCTCATTATTATGTAGTTTTTGCACTTTTGCCGACAACAAATCAAGTTATCATCTTTGTTTTTATCTTTATGGATCTACTCCAAATCGAAATGTTGCAAATTCCAATTTTGTGAATAATTATCAAACTGATTCATCATATGGTGTTGTTCATGTTGACGGCAGTGCTGCATTTACCAAATGCATTTTTGCCGATAACTATCAGCAACTTTTCACAGCATCAAGTAGTGTTACATTGACTGATTCATTTATTCAGCATTCATTTGGTTTGGGAGGTAACTTGTTAACAACATCCTGCAAATTTGAAAGAACAAGCACACATGCCATTGCGCATTTTTCAACTCAAATGTGTCCTGCTGACATTAAAGAATTGGTAATTTCTCAAAAGTATCACTCTGTTAATCCAAAACTGGTTCTTTTAGGTAATTTTTTGCTTTTCTAATTAAGCAAACAAGGTTAGAATGATGATTAATTTGAATTCTTTTAACAATCAAATATAGCCACAAAGTGGGGTACAAGAACCATCAATCAATTCCCAAACATTACACTGTTCATTACTGAATAAAAATTTTATACAATTTTTAATGAATTTAACACTCCATTATCTTCTTATTTCACAAAATCTTAACCATGGATCTTTTTTTACATCAAAAAGGGGATTAAAATTGATTGATTCTCGTTTTTCCAGAGTTTTTAGTGGAATTGCAATTGGTAATTATAATTGTTTTGTTTCATCAAAGAGTAGCTTTGATAGAATACTTGGAAGCTGTTTTGTGTTTAAAAATTCGTACATACTTGACACTACAACTATCAGTGGTGTTCGGAAAAATATTCTAATTGCAGATTCGATTTTTCATGATTTTCCCTATGGAACCTTCAATTCTATTATTTCGGTAGATGATTATAGTGAGTCAATAGAGCTTGTCAGGTCAAAATTATATAATATCAATACAAATCCATCCTCTACCATTTGCCTTATTAATGCAATTCGTTGTTTTAGTTGTATGATCCAACATTGTTGTTTTTTCTCGTGTTCTTTGGGGTATCCATCTTATGGGTGCTCATCTCATATTAATAACAACTTGTTTTGTTCTGTAAATTATACTTATGAATATAAAATACTACATTTGGGTAGTTCATGGTTTGGTGGGCGAAATAGGACCACATTTTATAATAATAATGGTAGTTATCTTACTTCTCATGGAAATATGAGATCTGCTTTGGCGGTTGCTTCAACAAACAATGGCAAAATAGGTGCCTTTTCAATTTACAAATCCAATTATGGCTGGTATATCGGACTTTTTAACACAGGAAACTCTGTTCTTGAATTATCTGATTTCTATTTTGTGAATAACACAGCCACAACAGCCCTATTTGATTTTTACACATCCACTATAGCAACCCTAAGAAACAGTTCATTTATTCAAAACTCCAATATTTCATTTGTGGCAGGCCAATCAATATCTACATCGATGCTCTTTTTGTCTCAAATATATATTGATCAATCCTCAATCACAAGCCACTCAAGGCTTTCAACAACAAATATCATCATCACATCAAATCTTGACCCTCCATTCATCATCAACATGGATGTTTGCGACCAAGCTCAAACAATCACACTTCCTCTATGTATGACTATCCAGAACATCAATATGCAAAGGACATTTCTAACCCTTCTTTCATTCATTTTGAATGATTAAATTTTCTTTTGATCGAGTTTTATTTGTGGTTCCAAAACCCAGCCATCGGTTTAAATTTGCGAAATGTCGACATATGAAGTGTTTCGTGACAATGTAAATGACGGTGATCCTGTTATTGGGATTAATTCTTTCACCAGCGATATTACCATTACCGAATTTAGTGAGAATACAGTTAATACACAAAAATATGTTAGTTTTTTCTCAACCGTGATGAATTTGCTGAATTCTCTTATTGGAGCAGAGATATTGAGTATATCTAACTCAATGAGGTTTTGTGGTGTTTATGTTTCTATTGGTCTAATGACCGCAACAGCATTACTTTCATATTTTGCAACAATTATGACAATCAAACTTGAAAAAGATGTAAATGCAGAGTCTTTATCAGATATGGCTACAAAGATTCTTGGAAAAGCTGGATCGAGGGTTTTAGCATTTTTAACACTGTTTTTCACGTATTCATGTGAAGTCGCATACCTAATTATTGGTGGGAACAACATTAGTTCCTGGCTTTCTCTCATAAGGCTGAATGCATGGACTACTGGTTATAGAAGATCTATTGTAATGCTGATTTATTCCCTTGTATTACCTGTTATGCTTACATTGCCCAAACAAATCACATTTATTTCAATGTTTTCCACATTTGCTTTCTTTAGTGTTTTGGGATTTACAGGTGTGATGATTTTTAAAGGGTATTCTTATTTTCAGACACATACAATCAACCCAACTGTAAAGAGTTACGAATTCAACCTTGGATTCTTTAATGCATTGGCAATTTATTCACTTATGTTTGCCCTTCCTGCTATTATCCTCCCAGTTCTTAAGCCATTTCATCCAAGTATATCAAAAAGATATAGGGTTGTTGGCACTTCTTTTTTTGCTTGTTACATGTTTGTCATAATCCCAGGAGTAATTGGCTACCTTATGTTTGGGCAAGAAACCCATGAGATTATTCTTACATCATTTTCGAATGGAGATCTTGCTGTTCAAGCCGTTAGGGTTGGTTTGTTCATAGCAGTCACAGCCTCATATCCTGTGATTATGCTTTCAATCGGATCTGATCTTTCTGCGTTGATTTTCCATCAAAATAACCCCAATAACTTGAATACCAAATCAAGATCTCTTGTTTTATTAGTTGGAAATATTCCACCTGTTTTGGTTGCAATGGTTTGTCCCTTTATTTCTCCTGTTTTAGCTATCGGAGGAGCTCTTGGTGGGTGTATGACCAACTTCTTTTTCCCGTCATTAATGTGGTTAGTGAATTCTAAAAAGCACAAGCTTCACTGGACAAATATTTTCTGTTTATTATTAGTTATATTTGGTTTTGTATCGGCGTGTATTGCTACGTATCGAGCTGTTATTGTTGCGATGCATCCTCATTCTGATGATTAAAACTCTATCAATTATTGTTTTTACTATATGATTTAGATTCTCTTAAATATTTGCTAATCTTGTATGATTATGGAATCAATAGGGATCAAATTCTCCTTATTTAAACATTAATATTGCATTTGTTAATTAATTAAAGATTACCTCCAAATCCCTTTATTAAATCACCAATACACAAGTTAATATGGTAACATAGTAGTTTGCTTAAACTGCAATGAGTTGTGTATAAATCTTGAGGCATTTGTTCTAATATATAGCAAAAAGTGATACTTAAACATGGAAAAAGTATTGCTTTTATTTTATTATCATTGAAACAGGCACATATAAATTGAAATAATGTTTAAGCACAAACAAAAAAGTAGTTTTTTGTATCAATAATCTTGAATCAATAATTAACATGTTTGCTATTTAATTTGTAATTATATTATTAAATCATCTAACTCTCTGAGATTTCACATATTCTTGTATTGCGATAATATGATGAGGAAAAAACATATATTAAATTGTTTGGAAATCATTAAGAAAAAAAACTAAATAATTTTGTTCTTTTATCGTTTGGTTAGAAGAAAACTCACTCGAACTCTGAAAATGGGAGAGTTATCAATATAAAAATGGCAAAAGTAATAAGATATATGATTTTTGATTGATTCATTGCCGGCCCATGATATTTAATAACTGTTTTGTTAGATAAATGGGATGGATATACTTTATAGAGATCAAGATCCAGGGGTAGTGAGTTTTCAATTCTTGAACTATTTGTTTTGAGGCAGTTCCTTAAAAAGCAATATGTATCATGTCTATATTTATAGATTTCTTGATCACATGCTTTTCTTGACAAACAAAAGAAAGGATATCTATTATACATGTACATGTCATATTCAAAGTAGTTGTCTTTTCTGATTGTTGAGCTTGGAACAGGTTTGGTAACCAGATATGTTTTGTTAAAGTATGGCATAAGATAAACTGATTTGTTATTATCAGCAATATCATATCCGAAATTCATATCATACAAAACATTAGAGGTATTTTGATAGAAAAGCTCTGGAGATAAAATTTCTTTCTTAATCGTTTCATAAACAAACAAATGAGCCAATAGAATTCCATAAAAAACCACTATCGAACGATTTTTTTCTGACAATTGGTAGAAATACCAACCAACTACCACAATAGAAAGCATACAAACCGAAAAAACCAAGTTTATTGGCCACATTATGTCGAACACTTTCCCAAGTTTGTAATCATATGAAAAATTAGGCAAATGCCCAAATGAATCGAAAGTATGCCCTAAATTTGATCCATTCGTGAATGAGCTGCAGTTGGGGTGTGTTGATTTGATACAATTCTGTCTGATTATTTCAATTTTTTCCATATCAATACCTGCATGAATAGCTATATATATCCATGGAATAAGGGGTGCAATGATGCAATAAATACAAATAACAATCATATTCACCTTTCCATTCCACTTGATTCTTTGAAAACACATTCTGACAATTTTTGTGTGGAATTTTTATTCTGTTGAAAGAGAGAATGGAATTTATTAACCCAAAATGAGGGTCATTTTTTATGAATTTGTAAAAATCAAAGACAAATATGGTTTTTAGAAGTAATTATTTTTGGTTCTATAGATGATCCCAAAATGTGGTAAACTCAATTATTGTTTTGGATGCTTTCACTGAGAATCTAACTTGGAAGTTCATTGGATTTGATCATGATTGTGAAATTGAATCAGATTCTTGTTTTCATAAAAATCAAATGTATGAATCAAGAGGTGTATTTTGGATGTTATAAAACAAAATAATTGTTTCTGTCCTTTATGTTGATTAAGAGAGGAATTTCATCAATTTACTAATGTTTAGTTTTTTAAAATAGTATTTGTGCTAACCATTTTAAGATAATTTTTTGCTCAATTTCACGGATAATAATGGGATGACCTCCATTTCTCTTCTTGAACTCGTAAATATATACAATTTAAAATGGTAAATTGGTTTATTTAAGTATTCTTGGGTAAAGCATTGGGATCAGCATGAAATATCAGAGCCATTATCTTTTTTGGGGTGTATAAAACATAAAATGACGCTAAAACTACAAATAAATAAGTATAAGTAAAGTGGAATATGCTCAAATATGTAGTAATAAAAGAAACTAAAACATGGAAGCAGTTTGACTGTATTATAATAATATACTTTTTGGAATACTCTGGCCAATAGTAATATCAAAAATGCCATAATAAACTGAGTTATTATGAAATATGCTTCATTAAAAGACAGAAATGGAATCACAGTAAAATAGACACATAAAGGATAAATTAAATCTTCAACATAACATGCAAAAAACAAAGAAATTATAAATAGCAACACAACAATGGCAGTTATTAGAACTTCATTAATAGGACTTACATTGTTGTCAATAATTCTTTCCAAAATATGAAGATTATACTCATCCTTAAGTTTAATATTAAGCCATAAAGCTCCCCAAACAGTTCCAAAATACAATACAGCTACGATGAATACTATAAATTCCTCACACCAATCTTTCAAGCTTCTATAATATTCACTAACAGAAACAATAACTACTACTCTTGTTTCAACAGACATGATATTAAAAAATTTATGAAAAAAGCTACATTGAAAACAGGTGGGATTTTTCTGGAAAAAAAACCCATTGCCATTTCTACAAAGTTTAACAAAGAATTATAGATTTTATATAATGAAAACAGGGATATTTTACTCCCTATATAAGAACATTATGAAAATGAATAGTACAAAAATAATAGCATAAATGATTTTTGATTGATTCATTGTTGGCCCACGATATCTGATTTGATTATTGATAGTTACTAGGGATGGATATACTTTATAGAGATTGAGATCCAGGGGTAATGAGTTTTCAATTCTTATACTATTTGTTTTGAGGCAGTTCCTTAAAAAGCAATATGTATCATTACTATCATTATAGATTTCTTGATCACATGCATATCTTGATAAACAAAAGAAAGTATAATTATTGTTAGAGGACATGGAGTATTCAAGGTTATCACCATTTCTGATAGAGGATAATGGGACTGATTTGGTAACTCTTTTTGTTAAGTTTTTGCTTGGTAAAAGAAAAACAGATTTGTTATCATCAGCAATATCATATCCAAAATTCAAATCATATAAAACATTAGTAACTTTCGGATAGAAATATTTTGGAGATAGCAAATATTTCTTAAACGCTTCATAAATTGTCATATGAGCCAATAAAACCACATAAAAAACCATTATAGAACAGTGATCTTCAGACCATTCATATAATTTCCAACCAACTACTACAATAGTTAGAATGATAATTGTAAATAATATGCATATTATTCCCATTTTTTTAAAAATCTTCACCATGCTGAAACCAGATGATAAATACGATAAATGTCCGAATATTTCGAATATTTCACCATAATTTGAACCATTGGCAAATAAATTGCACTCTGGACGTGTTGATTCAATACAATACTGTTGGATATAAGCAATAATGCGATTATCTCTACCTGCTTGAATTGATATATTTATCCATGTAATAAGGGGTGCAATGATGCAATAAATACAAATAACAATCATATTCACCTTTCCATTCCACTTGATTCTTTGAAAACACATTCTGACAATTTTTGTGTGGAATTTTTATTCTGTTGAAAGAGAGAATGGAATTTATTAACCCAAAATGAGGGTCATTTTTTATGAATTTGTAAAAATCAAAGACAAATATGGTTTTTAGAAGTAATTATTTTTGGTTCTATAGATGATCCCAAAATGTGGTAAACTCAATTATTGTTTTGGATGCTTTCACTGAGAATCTAATTTGAAAGTTCATTGGATTTGATCATGATTGTGAAATTAAAAATTAGTTTCCATTAATTGTTTTCTTCATATATGCACAACGCTGGCCTTCTTTGTTAATCTGATTTTTTTCTAATTCGCATTTGATTTTGAGATCTTCAATATATAACTCATCAGCAATAACATCAAGCTTGTCTTCAACATCTCTCATAGACATTCCGTTGTTCAAATTCTGAAGCCACCAAAGAGGAACATAGTATTGGGCTCCATATTTTGGACTTTTTCTTGTGAAGCATTGCACTCCTTTTATATCTTCAAATCGGAGAACTGATTTCACTGATTTCCTGCTAATTGGCTTGAAAATTGACCTGAAATCAAAAAGACCACTAATCTTTCCTCCTGGAAGTAATAACATCACTACAGGAATGATGATGGGCAATAGTTTCATAATAACTTGCATTCCACTTAGAGGCTCGGGCTCCTGTTGCCGTGGTCTCCTTTGTGCTCTAGTAAACCCTGGCGGAACCCCAAATAAAAAAGAAAAAATATCTGGTTCAACATACTCTTGGTGATACTGCCTGGGACGGGGACGATTTTCGTCTACTTCACCTGTTAAATCATACCTCCTTCTCGACTCATCATCTTTGAGTATTTTATATGCGTTGCTTAGTTTTTGAAACGCCTCAGTGGCTCTCTCACTTGGATTTCTATCTGGATGAATCTCTCGTGCAATAGCATGATAACATTTCTTCAACTCTTCATGAGTACAGTTTTTACTAACATTGCAGATCTGATAAAGGTTCATTGATTGGAGAATCCTGTTAATTTCAGCTTCAGACTTCATTTGTTTGGCCAAAAAACATGATCGTAGCTTATATTAGGTTTAGTATTGCCTTGGAGACATCTTCCCATGTTTCAGCTTTTCTGATCACTGGTTCGTGATCAGGATAGAATGCCTTGCATCCATATATAATTTGCTGCACTGACCATTTTCCCTCATTGTAAGGGGTGTTCAACCTTTTTCCAACCTCGCATAGGTGAGCGAGAGCTTGGGGGCCAGTGAGAGGGCTCATTGAGAAAACCGAGGGATTCTTGAGCGCAGCCCCGCATATCATTATACTGCTGCAACCGGTTTTGGAAATCATTTCAGTCGCCCCCTCTAATGATGAAATACCACCATTAGAGATTTTGTGGATCCCAACAGATTCAAACACTGTTCTCATGTGATCATAGTCAATCTCTCCTTTATGCTTCTTTGTAACGTTTCTACCATGCAAAATTAAAGCATCAGCACCTGACATCTCAATTGCTTTGGCAAACTGAATTGATTCAGGGACTGTATCTTTAATTCTAAATTTAACACTAACAGGAAGCTCTGATACTCTTTTAATGGTCTTAACAACGTCATTAATTCGTTCAATTGTCATTGCGCTACCACAACCTCGATGAACTGCAAATTCTTCAGGGCATCCGCAATTAATATCAATAGCTGATGGCATGTCACCCAAAATTTCAAGTGCTTTGGTTGCATTTGGTCCATCATTTGTAATTAATTGAACAATTAACCTTCCCTTTTCTTCAGGAATTGTGTCGAAAATGTTTTTTTCCCTATTATTTTCACTTTTCACCAATAGAGAACGCCCGTTCATTTCAACTCGCTTGGATTCAATAATGGCCAAATCAACCAAGCCGGGGCTGAAAACAACATCTGCACCAAAATCAAGACAAGAAACTCGAAATGGTAACGTGGAGCCTCTGACCATTGGACCAACCATTTTTTTCCCTACATAAATTTCATGTTTATCTGTGGACATTAAGTTTATTACGATCCCCAATAACACTACCTTCTAGAGCCAAATTTCCCCAATTTTGATTGGGTTTTTAAGTTTGATAACAATAACACGAAAATCTGAATGGATTTTCATGGTATTTAAAACAATTTGTATGGTTTGGGGTTCATCTTTCGACCCAAAGTAATGATAAATGATTGACACCCAGTTCTGGAATAATATTGGGGCTATTGACATTTTTCTGGTCATAAAATGGATTCCCTAAATAGAGAAATCCCGGGAAAACTTTGAATTTCGGGAAATTTATTAGAGTTATTCGCGAATAACTCTATTGATCTGGTTTTCAACATGGAATGATATTCGGCCAAATAAGTTTATGAAGTTAGCAATGTATTCTGATTTCAAATATAGTTTTTCCATGAAGTTGCTGTTATGAAAGCTGTAAGATCATGTTCATTGTTAAAAAACGGTAGTTTTTGCTATCAAATGAGTTTTCAATTGATGCTATTTAAATCCAATTTTATTTTATGACAAAATCCTGATATTTATATTAAATATTTAGATTTTATTCAAATATGTTGAAAGCAATTGAATATTTACTTAGCATTTTTGAATTTTTCAAAACTGAGATCCCATTTTAATTGAAACCTCATTATTTTTAATTGTTATTTGGTGCGATGAGCTATCCTCAGTATATAATATATGAAAGGACTTATAAAAGTCTGATTCCAAAACAACTCAATTTTGATTCAATTAATTCTTTTTTTAGAGAAAACTTATTCAATTGGATGATATTATTTTTTTTGGATGCATTACTCTGTTTTTCTAAAATACTTTGTAATTCTTTTTATGGAATCATGATCAACAGAAACATTCCATTTAATAGGAAAACTATTTGTTCCAAGGCTTTTTTACTGTTGTCAATTCTGACAGTATTTCCCCATGTATTAAAGGTAAATACTAATAATCTAAAGAGAAATCTGATTGATGAAAAACTAAGAGTAACATTGTTACCAAAGTTTTCTAATAATCTTAATGATTTCAGGTTTCGTTTTGGATGCCAAAGCCAAAATATAGATCAAGGAAGGTCTTATGAAGAAACGAATATTAGCCTTTATGACTGCTTTTTCTCAAGATTTTCAACATATTCTGGATATGGTGGAGTGATTTATGTTTCTACAAGTTCTAACTCAATGACTATTGATTCATCAATGTTCTATCAATGCTCTTGTTCTTATTGGGGAGGGGCTATATACTTTTTATCAGCTCATTCATATATAAGAATGACTTGTTCGAATGGATGTTTTGCATCTTCAATGCATTTTGCTCGTTTTCAGGTTTCTGAGTCAAGTCAAATAGAATATCTATCAGTTACAAATTGTTCATATACTTCATCTGGGGTTTATTCATTTTTATTAGTCTCTGCTGCTCAAATTCTTGATAACACAAACAGTTCAATGAACAAGGCAGAATATCAATCTGGTTTTGGTATTTCAGATCCATCATCTTTCACAAGTTCACACTGTACTTTCTCAAATAATATTGTAGCAAATAGCCGAAACATATACATCTATACTAGCACATCATCGGTATTAATTTCATATGCCAATATCATTCAGAACAACAGTCCATCTCAATACGGTGTTTTATATTTTGATAATTCAGGATCAAAAAAAATGAAATATTGCGTATTCCAAAATAATCAAGATTATCTTTTCTGTGTGAAATCAGGTTCTCTTGAAGTTTCTCATTCATTCATTGATCATTCATCTCAATTGTCAAGATCATTTGCAATAACGACAATTAATATTTCAAAATCCGGGTTTTCATCATATCCAATCCCATACTTCAATTCTCATTATTGTAATGCTGATGTTGCTTTTCCCAACAGAACCATAGAACAAACATTGATTAATAGTCCAGAAATTACAATTGTGAATACTCCCGAAATTACAATTGTGAATACTCCCGAAATTACAATTGTGAATACTCCCGAAATTACAATATTGAATACTCCAGAAGAAACACTAATGAAAACCCCTCAAATAACAGATATGGATAGTAGCTTGGGAGATGATTCGAAAAATAATTTGTTTTTGGTTCTATTCATTGTTGTTCTATCAATAGTCTTGATATATATTGCATTTTTCTTGATTGGAAAGAATTTCAAACAAGATTCCTCAAATAATTCAATTTCCAAAAGCGAAGGCCTCGATTAAGCATTCAACAATGAAAGACTAAAAAGCTTAATAATACTTTTTTCAAAAGCAAAGTTGTCTATTCAATGAGAAGAACACCTCTTTTTAGATAATTATTATTCAGGAATGATTCAAATGTGATTATAGCTCTTTTTAAATCTTCATTTATCAAATTATGCAAAGTGTCATGAATTTTCAATAACAATACACTCCCTGTAAAAGAATTTTTAAATTGAAAAGGTATTTGCTTAAAAAATCATAGGGATGGTTTTTGCGGTAATATTTCCATTTCATGTTGATAATCCTCGAACATGAACAAAACTTGCATTTTTTCACATTTATAGATGTATTTGTGGATTTTATTCTTGATGAATACGAAATAAAAGCCAATGGATGATACAAAAACGTATTAATTTCACTTCTTATAACCTTCACCATGGAAAAAAACCACTATATGACCTTTTAACATAATTATCAAACATTTCTATTCGACAAGCACCGCAAAAAGTCGAACAAGGCGAGAAACACGAAGTTAATGTGATAGAACCAGATTCATTAAACCTCACTTATTCAAATAAGTCATGAACTCTCCATTGGAGTTAATCAGTAGAAATCTTCCATTTTACTCTCTATTAAGATCTTAAATACTTCGCCTCATCCCCTCCCATATCCATTTATTGAACATTATACCATTTATATATAAAATGTTTACTATCCCTAAAACAAGGAGTTGATTCATTAACCTTAATAATCAATTATCAAGTTCCAAACATGGAAAAAACTACCCTTCTCTATGATTATTCTTCAAGGATAAAAAATTCCAAAAAAGAATAATCTATACAAAATTAGTTTTTATGAATGGAAATATCTCATCCAATGAAATGGATCAAATTATTAGGAAACTTAGTTTAGATAAAAAACTGGACAAAAATGGTGATAAAGTCCAATTAAATATGTTTTTGAATATGTTAGAGACCTTTTTACCCGGGATTGTTACTAATGATCCAACGTTGCAGAAGATTTATAAAATCCCTGATTCTACATCAACAAAAAAGGATTATCAAAGAAAACAACAAACAATAGAAAAATACGATAAGAATGATCCATGCTTTTCCTTTTTGGATAAGCACTTTGCAAAGAAGAAGCATCTCGAAGTCTTATCTTTTATTAACGCCGCAGTCCTTATTAATAATGAAAGTAATCAAAAAAAACTCATTGTTCCTAGAGATGCAAAAAGAAACAAAATTGCGCTCCATTTGTTTATTAAGCAGAATTTAGATTTATTGAAGCCAATATTTGACGAAATGGAGATTATTGAAAGAATAAGCGATTGATCAACGCAACTTATTAAACAATCTTCCTTTTGCCTGAAATAATGATATCAGTATTTTTTTCTAAAGTACTATTCCAGAATCGCATTTATGATGTTGTTTTAGGGTGTGATAATGAGTAATCCTAGTTCATAATAATTGTCCAAATGATTATGGTGTGGTTATTTTTAATGGAGGAGGATAAACAAATGGGGTATTATAATTTAAAAAAAATTAAAACTATCTTTTTATTGTAGATTCAAGTTCTCTGGAGGTGTCCCATTCTTTCATTGATTATTCATCTTAGGCATTCTCTGCAGGTGAATCCCTATCACTATCCAACACTTCAAATACATCAACAGAAACCTATCGAATTCGATTCTCATCATTGTAATGCTGATATACCTCTCCCGAAACAAACACTAGAAAACAAAATCAGTAGAACAAATCAAGAAACAACTAATCCAACAATAAGCCTTACATTGTTGAATACTCCTGAAATACCCTAGTTAACACTCCTGAAGAGGCATTCTTTTGATATTATCAGTGTGTATATTAAAATAGCTAACTCTCCATTATGGGTGCTACTTTTTCAACAAATGAATCATTAAACCAATTTTGGTTTGGGCTCATTTTGTGATATTTTCAAATACCGAAAGCCATTCTCTTATTTTTAAAACTTAAAGATTTTCTCCATTTCTCAAGGTAAAGATAGAAATCTAGCACCAGTTTATATGTTGAATTTTGGAGATTTAAAAAATGCAGAACCCACTCGCTCAGCAACTCCCAGAGTCAGATCTTTTCTAAATTTTGGTGCAATTAATCCTAATAATGGCGACAGTGGTTCAAAGAACCCGCCAAATAGTGCAAAAGAGAATACATCATTACCTCCTCTTTTTCCAGATTTAGAAGAAGGAGAGCATCATTCTAATGATTTAAGTGTTATCAATGAAATACCTAATACCCCTGTTCCTCGAATGGAGAATAATCGTCTGAGATTCAAAGATGATGAACAAAAAACTCCTCAAAGGGCCATCTCATCTCCTAGTCCATCAGAATTAAATATACATCAGAGATCGCCTAGTAAGAGTAACCATGAAGAAAAACCAATTTCATCTCCAAACGTTACATTTAGTGCTCCTTTGCCAGCAATTACCAGAACTCCAACAGATTTAGTAACTGCAAACCTTATATCAAGGATTGATTCAACACTTCATTCTTTTCAAAAAATAGTAACAAGAGATGTTGCTCAGTGTTTTCGTCCAGCTGATTATGACTTTTCATCAATTGATATGTTTTCTTCAGATTTGTCCAAAGAAATAAGCCAAACAGTTAATTCCATTCCTGTATCATCAATTGATCCATCTTTGTATGTGAAAAAGGTATCATCATCAATGGATGATTTAATCAAACCATGCTCAGTTATGTTTTCTCAATATGATTCGAGATTTTTAGAATCATTAGATCAAACCCAAGAAGATTTATCGGAAATTGATTCATCTCTCGTGGAAATATCGAAGAGCCTAAAAAACACATCGAGTTTGACATTAAAAGAGCTCGAAAAAGTACGTGTTGATTCATCAAGTTCTTTAGACCAAGAGATGGCAAGAAAGAGGCTATTGGAGAGACAAATCCACTCGCTGAGGCTTAGAAGAACGGATATGGAATCTCGACTTAATCAACAAAGAGTTGAATTGGATTCTATCGAGCGGCTTATTAAGCAAACTGAAAATGCTCAAAAAGAGTTTGATGAATTAGAGAAAACCGCAGAGAAGACAGATTATGAACAAATAATGAAAGAGATCGATTCGCTTAACTTACTGATAGCACAAAATTCACACTCAGAAATAGCAGAATCAACAGACAAAATCATTCATCGAGTTGTTTCATTCGAAAACTTCATAAGGGATGATATTTCTGATTCAGAAAATGCAGAGCACATCGCTCTTTACCGATTAAGAGGAACAGCACCAAGTACACCAACACCTAAATCAGATGGCCGAAGAATAGTCTACAAAGAAAGGGCTAACATGGATGAGAAAACAAGGATAAAAAGGTCTAACAAAAAAGGGTCAGTTTCTTTTGAAAACTTCGCCAATGAAAACACAATTATTTAAAACGTTTTTAATCGTTCACACGAGATGATTGATCAGTTCTTAAACAGTGCTCGTGCGAGAGGACAGAATGTGCGGATTATAAAAAATGCTAAGGAAAAGTCCAGTAATACTAGATCTAAAGATGTTATTGTGCTAGTTTCTGACACACACTTTGAGATTCTCGAGAATGGGAGTTTAGGACCCATATGGAGTTTTCTATGGATTCACATTAATAAAATAGGATTTAAATCTGATGAAATACTAGTTCAGTTTGGCAAGGTTTCTTTTGAGCTAATGGGTGTTGAAATGGGCCATGTCTATATGAATATATGCGACATTTTGCCTAGGCTGCTGACAAATTACGAGCTAATCGAATGTGGATTTTCTAATTCTTTCGGAAATTCTCCTCCGCCTACTCCCATTTCCATTATGTCAAGGCTGAGAGAAAAGGCTAAGTTTAATAATGAAAGAATTTCAGCTTCTTTTTTAAGGAATTTTGAAGAAATTTTAGTTTTTTGCAGATCTCATGTATATATTGGCGATTTTATAGAATCAAGTGCTTCATTACAGATGTTTTCTGAGCTTCTTCCAATGTGTAACTCGATTAAGAGCCTTACAATTCCTGTATCAAAAATTACACCTTCAAATATTGATGTAATTATGTCTCTTTTCAAGTCAAATCATTTGGAACATGCTTCTTTTGAGGGGTCAATTGCCAAAAACCCGAGCTTAGTATCAATGATTAAATCTAAATTGCTTCCTAAGAGTGTTGGTGTTTCATTTATTAATTCCGAGTTATCTTCAACCAATCTTCCTGATATTGTGGATTTGGTTACTGAAAAAGAATTATACTGTTTGAATTTCTCAAATGCATTTCATTCTTCTATGAAGAGCAAGATATACTCGGATTTATTTGGGAAATCTATTGGATCTATGCTTATTGTTTTATCTTTAGATAATACAACAGATATAAATTTGAAATCTCTCTTTGAATCAATACCAGCAATTCGGCATTTATCTTTATCGAACTGCGGATTAGAACTTTCTTCAGTTTTTCAACACATTTCTAAATCCAATTTATTAGAGTTATCATCAATCAACTTATCCAAAAATAAATTTTCCTTCCCGATTGATACAAATTACAATTTAAATATTCCACTCGTATCAATGATACTTAATGAAGTTTTTTGGAATGAAGAAACCATGGTTGCTTTTTTCACATGGTTTTTTATGAGGAGTTCTTGTGAAAACAGGCTTTCAGTTTCTAACGCTAATGCTTCTAGGAAAGAATGGGAGAAACTTTTTTTATTAATTCAAAATACATCATTCAAATCAATGAATTCTTTAATATGGTCTGGAAATCCAGTTGTGAGTATATTTTTCCGCTTTTTAATTCAAAATGTCAATTTGTACTATCTTGATTTGAGCGGTTGCTTAAATGAAAACGAGAAAGAAAAAATTACATCTTTGAGCCTCTTCCTATCTTCTGCAAAATCTCTTCATTCATTTGTATTTCGGGGAAATCAGACATCATATCTTGGAAAATCAATTGTTCAAGTATTAAAATCTATTGAAGAGAATCAAATAATGGAGTTTCTCGATTTAAGTAATAACAAATGTGGATCTCATGGTTTAGCATATATAAAAACCTTTATTAGCAATATCAAAGGAATGAAATCAGTTGTTATTGATGGCACATTCCCTGATTCAACAGGCGTTTTTCTATCTTTATATCGGTATATTTGCCAATCAAAATGCACAATAGCTGTTTCATATCCCCATGAAGACATTTGCCATTTGACAAAATCTAGATTATTATCAATGGATGAACTGAATGAAATTAAAAATGGATTAATGATATTACCAGATCAACAATGCCAATATCTTAAATCCCCCTTTGATATTCCATGCTATATACACATGGAAGAGGGTCATTCATTGTTCCCAACATTCCTCCCCAAACAATACATACATACATTTCGGAGAAACTCAGAAACAAATCATCAGAATCCAGTCGTGGAAGCAAAATCTCCTCCACAAAGTCCCAAAAAGCAACCAAGTAAAGAGTCTCCTAACAAGTTAAGGAGAAAACCCTCAGCTTTGGTTCAAATTGTGAGTACTTCATCCCTAATGCAAATATCAACCAGTGATTTGCCAACATTGTTGACATCAGATGCTAATGTAGATAAACCATCTCCACTATCTCAGCCAATTGACAAAAAGGATGAATTTATATCTACAGAGGATCCCTCTTCGACTAATGAAGGAGTCATACCTCAAGTTACTGCACCTAAAAAGAAAATTATCAAGAAAAGAAGAACAAACAAAATTGTAAAGAAGGCATCAATTAGTATACCAATATCTCAAGAATCTGAATGGAAGGTTCCACCATTGTTTGATTTCGAGACGATTAATGACATCTGGGATGTTTCTTCCAGAGAATTCTCATTTGAAAAACTCTTAGAGGTAATTCATCAAACAAAAACAGAGAAACAATCATCAAAATAATATGTAAAAATTATGAACAAACAATTTTTAGAAATCTTCTTTGTGTCCAATCGAGAATTTTGGACCTCCTAGTGTTGATTTAGTTGGATAATATGGGGCTCTAGTATCTGCTTCATAAGAATCCATTTTTCGTGATTTAATACTAAATCCAGATTTTGGACGATCAAATGTTCTTTCTGGATTGTATTGTCCTGGACCTGGAAGTTGGCTTTGGCTTTTTTCATCAATAACATACCTTGATTCAGGACCTTTAATGGTAAAAGATAATGGAATCTCATCACTGATTTGGGATTTAAAGTAGTGCCCAGGACCAGGTACAGCAGAATGGGGATCTGGCAAAACATGTTTATCTCCAATAGTAATTGGTTTGGTTTGAATTGATGAAGGAACATGATAAACAGGTCCAGGGCTAGGTGTTTCATATTTAGTAGGAGGACGTACACCATGAGAAACTTTTTTAGCATTAATGGTTCCAGGAATTTTGTGATATGGATAATCACATACATCACCATGAGGTAGTGGTGTTCTGGATTTAAGTTTGATTGGAATTTTGTCATGATCTTTAGTATTATCAGACAATTCTTGATAATCGGCAGGCCCAGGTAGTTGATTAGCGGTATTATCACGAACTCCCGCACTTATTGTGTATTCAGGAGTATCATCCCCCATCTTGTATGATATATAGTATTTTGAAGGACCAGGCCCGTATATTTTTTGCTTCGGAAGTGGTATCGATGGTCCAATTGAAATAGTTCGCGGTTCTGGACATGTTCTCGGTATGTCATACTGTCCTGGGGCTGATCCAATGCTATGATCAACTGGATCCCACCTGGGTCCAACCTTAACAGCAACAGCAGTCGTCATTATATCTCTAGATACTTTATATTCTCCAGGGCCTGGATTTTCATTATCTTGCTCTGTTGATTTAAATCTAAATGAATACTGGGGTGCATCGACTCCGATTGGCTCAGACAAAATATATGGACCAGGAGTTACTTCAATTTCTCTTGGGCGTGGTCTACACCCAAATGTGGTGCTCTTTTTACTCAAAGTTGAAGGCAAACGACGTAATGGGGGTTCAGGATCAGGTTCTTTCTCTCTAATTCGATTTCTAAAAGTAAAATGAGGCCCTTCTCCAAATGGAGCAGGAATATCATATTTCCCAGGACCAGGAGTCTTGGCTTTTTTCCCCTTATACCAGGCAGAGAGACTCATGATAACGTATTTTGTAAACTAAGAAAATTGCCCTTTTAAAAAAATTGCCCTTTAACATCTTTGATCACCATGTTCAACCCTCCTCCTCAGCCAATGAATGGCCAGGGGCAGTCTTCGAGTATGTCAAATAACCCACAAGGCCAAAACACACATCAACCAATTCCGATCTCACCTCAAAATAACTTTTTGATGAATTTGTACCAAGCGTTGCAAAAGAATAACATACCAATATCTGTTTTGGAGGATCCTGTTGCTAGAATGCAGATATTATCTCGTTTTTGTCCTAGTCTTAATTTACAACCGAATAATACTCCTCGACCAGTCATTATTCCACGATCTCCAAAATCGAGAGGGAGTAAGGATGAGTTTCTTGTTGCAGATGAAATCGAGGAGCTTCCAGAAGAAGCTTCTTCAGAAGAAGCCGAATTTAGCTATTCATCTGAAGGTGAGTATGGATCTGATCTTCCAGAAGACTACATTCCTCCTGATTTGTCAACGAGAAGGACAACAGGAAGAGAACACAAAAGTATTGCAAAGTATATTGAGGAAGAAGTGGAAGAAGAAGAAGAAGAAATTATTACCACTGAGATTCCATTAGATGCTTCCAGACTTGAGCATATTTATGCATCAAGAAATGGGAGAGATGGAGAAATGGAATACTTGGTCAAATTCCAAGAAACAAATGATTGTTTATCTCAATGGGTCCCTGTTTCCATATTATCTCTTTTATCCAATGCTGCTCCTCATATTTCAAGGTTTAATAATTATCCATATAATATTTCATTGTTGCCTCCATGCGAAGAAGATTATTTCCCCATATCTCATCGAAAAAATGGTACCAAAATTGAGCTTTTATTCAGGTTTAATGTTGATTTGAATGTATTAATGTTTTGGGACGAGGTTACTGAAGATGAATATGTGGAGTATTGTAAAAAGCGAACACGTGTTAATATTGTTGATCCTGCTTTTCCTACTGAGGATCTTCCTGAGCCATCTGCTAATCTAATTAGAGCTGAGTCTGGGTCAGTTTTGAGAGATTATCAGGTATACGGAATTAAGTGGCTGATCAATTGTTGGAAAAATTGTCACGGGTCGATTTTAGCTGATGAAATGGGCCTTGGAAAAACTATTCAAGTTCTATCATTTTTGATGTATATCAATAGATATTCTGATTGGCATGGACCTTTCTTGGTAACGGTCCGAACTAATACATTTCAACAATGGTGTGATGAAATTGAAAAATGGACTGATTTGAAATACATTAAGTATAATGCGGGCCCTAGCCAAAGAAAAATGATCAGAGATTTTCAATTCCCATATCTTGATGAAAATGGAAACACAATTCCTAATACGTTTTCTTTTAATATACTCCTTGTAACTTATGATGTTTTTATGAAAGATTTTGAGTTTTTAGGAACAATGCCTTGGCAAGTATTAGTTGTAGATGAAGGACATCGTATTAAAAATAGTGAAGGAAAGAAAAACAATGCTCTTAAGAATCTATGCACAAAACACAGGATTATTTTAACAGGTACCCCAATTCAGAATTCCCTTCAAGAGCTTTGGACACTTTTGAATTTTGTCAGCCCTAACCATATTGAAGAAAACCCAGAGTTTCTTCAACAGGGAGATATTGAAAGTCTATCCCAAGAACAATTATCCGAACTCAGAGAAGTAATTAAGGGTCATTTGCTCAGGAGAACGCTTACAGAAGCTGAAAGAACCATTGCACCAAAAGAAGAACAGGTGATTTTCTTATCGCTTACCAAAACTCAAAGAGAAATTATCCGATTAATTAAACTTCACTCAGTCTGGAGGCTAAAGGGAGTTCAAATTCCTAATCAAACAACTTTTGATCAGTCCCAGGAGAATAGATTTATTTTGAAAACATGTTGTCATCCTTTTATTATCGATGGAGCAGAACAATACTACTCAAAGAAGATTAAGGAGTCAAGGTTACAACTGATTCTGCAAACTTCTGCCAAATTTACTTGGCTTGACCATGTTCTTGCTAAACTTAAAAGAGAGGGGCATCGTGTTTTAATATTTAGCCAAAAAGTCAAACTACTTGGCCTCTTGAATGAGTATTGCAAGCTTAAGGGATACAAAAATGAGGTTTTAATCGGGTCAATGGCTGATACTGAAAAAACTGATGCAATTAGGCGTTTTTCTGATGAAAAATCCGATGCATTCATCTTTTTAATTTCAACCAGAGCTGGATCAGAAGGGCTGAATCTAACGGTTGCAGATACAGCCATTATTTTTGATCCTGATTGGAATCCTCAAAATGACCTTCAAGCCCAAGCTCGATGCCATAGAATTGGCCAAACTCAGAAAGTTGATGTATTAAGATTAATAACATATAATACATATGAACACGAAATGTTTATTAGAGCCCAAAAGAAGCTTGGTTTATGGCTAACTCTTTTAGGATCTGAATCTGAAACAAGCAAGGTTCCAGAGAGCATAATAATTGATTTGAAGCCCCCTCCAGAAATATCTACATCTATGAGTATTGATCCGAGTATTCCTCTTTTAGAACAAATTTCTTCTGTAGTAGGAGATTTTTCGCTTGGAGCCCTAAAAAGTCTTGAAGAACCCCTTCTTAACAAAGAAGATTACACAGGCGGTATATCTGATGATGCCTTTTTAAATAGATTTCCTGTTGTATCAGATGATGCGAATACAAAGCGAACAAAAAGAAGCAGATCATACGATAGTCTGATTTCAAGTGGAGATGCATTTGATATTTTTGAGAAATATCGATTATTTGGCTTTGGTGAATGGGAATCGATTTCTAATTGTTATACTGATCACAGCATATCTCAAGTTGAGAGGTTCTGTTTAGCATTAACAGTATTATGCTTTAGAGCTATCCCTCCTCCATCAATTGTTACATTCCCATTTCTTCTGAAAGTATTAGAAACCGAAGTTAATGATTTCAATTTATCAATGCTCTTTTGCTTGCGTAAAAATCAATGGGTTCATGCTTTCCCGGAAGATCATGACTTAGCATTAGAAGCTGATGCTTGTAAAGTTCTCCGTGATGATTGTTATGATAATGCTTTTGAATATCTTTCGATTATTGAAATGCGTTTAATTGCCTCTCAATGGCTCAAGTTTTCAAATGTTTCTGTATTCTCTTATAATAAATTACCTCCTCCCAAGCAAGAAAATGATAATGATTTGCTTAATAATATTACATCTCCAGGGTATAATACTTTCAATCCATTTGATGATCGAATACAAGCAATAGTGAATCAAATGAGATGTGATTTTATTACTACTCAACGGATATTTAATGCTAAGCAGTTTGAATGGTGGACTGCATCAGAGTTTACCTCTGTTACATATGCTATAAGAAATTATCCCATATCCTTAGATGATCCAATATCTCTCCACGCAAAAACCGCAATAATGAGCAAAACAACCGAACAAGTTCATGAGTTCACCTCATCGCTAATCGCAATTCTTCAACAAGTTGAGCCCAGATTCCCAATTCATCTTAAAGCATCTGTTCATCATTTCGATAAAGCACCTGAAGAGCTTCAGACATCAAAGAGTGTTACAAACTGGATGCAGATTTTCAAGAAGGATTTCTTTGATATGAAAAGTAGAATAGATGCGCTATTCAACCTTCATAAGCTATTAGATACCATGGGAATGCACCAAGAAACTCAAAAATGGAGCGAATTCCACACAAAGAAATTCTTGGAGCTAGTGTCTGAGCACGGGGTGGAGATGATGACCCAGATCCTCCTTGATGACGAGGGAAACCACTTATTCTCAGTCCTATGCAAAGACGATCAGCGTTTCCTCGAAGGCAGATCTAAAACTAGGCATCTATCAAATGAAAGTGCGCCGAGCTTCTTATTCTCCCAGGAAAACTTCTTCGCATACCTTCGAGGAGAGCTTGTGGAAGAAGAATATGGAGACCCTGAGCTCAAAATAATCGTTCCTCCAATCAAATCAATAAACTATGTTATTAAAGCCCCAGCCCCAACTCCACCCACGCCGCCATCGTCTAAAAGGCTTCACAAGCAGATGCCAAAATACGAAGAAACCAGCTACTCAGAGTCTTTGGAGGTAGACGATAATTATTAAAAATTCACTAGAGTAAATAAAGGGTAAAATTCAAATGACCAGTCTGCTTAACAAACCAGCCACAGGCGAACCGGCAACAAAATTGTTCCAGAGCAGCACATCAGGTGTGAAAATGGGGCTCGGATCAAAGGACTCATCAATTGCAGGGCCAAATTCCGACATCGAAAAATTCCTCAAAGACGTTAAAATTGATAACTTAACTCAAGTTGGAGCACTCACAGCAGGCCTTACACAGAAGAAAACAATCGAGCAGCAAAAAACTCCAACATTCGCCGACCCAGCCCTGAAAAGGGAGATGTTTACAGAGCCCGTTATGGACGGTGTAGATTTTCCCTTCGTGGTTAAAAAGAAAAAATAAACAAACAACTGTATTGAAAATTTCAACAAGAGTTTACGGTTGTTAATAAATTTGTGTTTAATTATTCATGACGAATATTCAAATGTCAGAGGGCACCTGCCTAATTCATGTAATTGATGGGCAACGTAATGATTGTTTATACGACGTTGATTTACTTTGTACTGTGTATTGTTTGAAAGAGCTTGTTTGGAAAGAGACTGGCTTCCTTCCTAGTCAGATAATTCTAGTTTTTTCGGGATCTGTACTTTCGGATATGATGACATTGTCATATTATGGAATACATGGTGGGTCTGCTGTTTATATGGTTACTAAGAAAGACAGCAAATTAGCTGTCAGAAAGAATCCAAAATTAATGATTCAGGAGCTGAAATCGCATATTAACAATCTACATAGAGCTTCTGTGATGAAATACAGAGAAATCATTGAAGATATTCGATTATTGATTACTGATTCTGCGCTTTTGGCTTATTGTGCGATTTCATCTGAGGCAAAAGAAGCTATAAATCAAGCCAATTTCGAATTAGAGAATTTTCAGCATCCATTTGGTGATGAAACAGCTAGAAGCACTGCGGAATCAACAGACGCGACGTGTAGATTTATCGAATCTTCCCCTGATGGGCTGAGATTCCTCCAATCAATACTTGAGGACGATATTGAGGAAGAGGTACTTGAGATTGAAGAATTTGCGTTCGATTGTCCTACCAGAATTGATTACCAACCCAAGATTTCAATAACTCCGTTGCCAACACTTATGTTTCCAACAATATATACACAGAATCAGGTTATTGGCACTTCTAATAGCAGGAGTGAGTCAATCCCTCTTAATGATGATGACTTTTGGAGCGAAACAGACTATAAAAGATACCTCAAAACCAAATTTGCGAAACAAGTTGCCGCGCTTAAACAGATGGGGTTCGATGACGAACAAATTATTCTGCAAGCACTCGGGGAAACTAATGGAAATGTTCAAATGGCAATGCAGATCCTGCAGAATAAGTTCTTTCTCCCTTTTTAATATATTGTTGTGCGTTTAGAGTCGGTTTAAAATATGAATTCTTCTTTAGACTTGTTTTTTCGTGAGGAAGAGACCCGCTTGTATGGGAGCAATGATTTTGTTCAATCGATACAGGATATTGATAGACAGTGCCGAGAAATATGGCCTTGTTGGGCATATTCGAGTCCAAAAAGGTTAAATATTAATAGCAAAAAGAAAAATGTTGTAGAAAATGATTTTAAGCCTGTTGTTATCCAAAATAACACGAATACAGAAATTGATCCAAAAGGTTTGAGGATTGAGAAAAATAATGACGGATTAATTGGTGAAGTTGAAGACTTGAAAGATGAAATACAACGAGTCTTCAATAGCATCCATATATCAAACATAAACACTCCAATTCCGAAGCTTGTAGAGGCAGACCCATTCAAACCAGTGGGAATGGAAGAGATCTCTCTTGAAAATGTCTCGGAAATTGTGCCGCCAACGCGATCCAAGAAGAAACTCCAAAGAGATATAATCAAACTATCTTATACTCTTAGAGACTACAGAAATGAGAATAATACCCTCCAACTCGATTTACTGAGAGCCAAAGAAGAGTTTGTTAAATCGCAAAAGATAATATCCCAATTAAAGAAAGAGCTGAAGAAGAGCGATCTGGTCTTGAATGAGCTCATTAAGCAAGAGAAGAAAAGTAAATAACTGTATTTTATGGAATTCGGTTCCCCATTCATAGGAAGCCAGAAAGAGTACGAAGCCGACAAAACATATCAACAGTTTCCAATTAACCCAAGGTTAATGTCCGAAAGAATGTTTTTATCTCAGATTTATGGAGAGCAACAACATATTCTTGAAGCTTTTACTCTTGCAAATAAAGCGGACACAGCACTTGAGAGAAATGACCCTGAAATGTGTGAAAAACTATCTATGGAAGCAATTCGTTTGGATCCCGCTTCAGTGGATGGATATTTTAGTTTGATTAAAAGTGTTGTGGCGAATCTGGATGAAGATACTGTTCAATGTGCTATTAGAGAGATAATTAATATGGCAAGAACTCAAATTTCTGAATGCATTGAAGAACGAGATGGGATGTTCTATAGTAGGGTTGAAACCAGGCCGTATATACGGCTTTTATTATTTATTGCTGTTCAATCAAGGAATATAGGAAGGATTGAGGTTGCTACACAGGCATATGAAGAAGTTTTAAGGCTGAATAGACGTGATAATACTGGATGTAGGTATGAGCTCATAGGTTGTTATCTATCTATTATAGGTAGAATGCAAAGAAAACAGCCTGTATATATTAAAAGAACCCAACAAAATATTGAAGATATGATAGCATCTGAATTTGATGGAGATACACTATTTCGTCCTGAAAAAGATGAAATCATTCTCAGATGGACGAGGTTTATGCTTAATTATGCTAATAAAAAGGAATGGAAATCCTTAGCAAAAGAAGAATACAAGAGAAGCGACTTATTATTTAAATTACTCTTTCGCACCATTCCCAATATCCCTCCCAGTGACACAGTTTTGAAAGCAGGTGTAGATGGATTTTGTCTCGGCGAACCATCAGAAGAAGCAAGGAGGATATCATCTTTAATGCTATGCGCATTTAAGGAGTGGCCTGAGTTCTTGATAGAGTTAAGACATCTGTTTCTAAAGCCTGATAGGTCATTTAATGAAACTGTAAGGAATGAGGCTCCTGATATTCTATTTGATCTACAAAATGAGCAAAAGGAGAGTTATATGGAGTATTGTTTTAATTTTTTAGAAAATGGAAGGGTTTGTTTAGCAAAAGGACAACTGATGACCTCTTTTGAAAAATTCACACTAGCCAAGAGGGCATGTTTTGAAGTAGCTTTTCCATCTGATCGTTGGTATGTTTCTCCGAACGCCCCATTTGCCATTGTTTCGAACAGATCAACTGCTAGCTTTAAACTTCAGAAATGGAATATATCGAGGATTGATTGCAGATATACCCTTTTCATGAAACCAGATCATGTCAGGACATATGATAGACTTCCAATTATTATGAAAATGCTATTTTGTGAAGAACTTGTTAGTGATATGGAAGCAATAAAGCTCGAAGCTTCAGATCCAAAAGAAAAAACTGAGTTGGAATGGACATCATTAGCATCGAAAGCGATTGGTCTTTTATCATTAAAAGCAATTGTATTAGCTAGACTCGGACAACTTACCGAAGAAGAAAAACAAAAGTGTATTAATGCAGGACTTGAGGATTTATATACTCCTTCCAACTTTAGTCCTAACGAGTATCCAATTCTTCCATGGCTCAAAGAAGGTGATTATAAATTAAAATGAATCATGGTAAATTACTTTTAATAATTAAATAATATTCTTCAACTTTGTCCATTTGCACATTTGTAATGATTCTTCTGTTGATACTTTGACAAAACCTTGGTTTTTGTGAACAAGAAGTCTGACATCATCAAAATCAATACCTGTTAGATCTAGATGAGGATATTGTGTCTGAATATCTTTGAGTGATAACTCTACAAATCCATGTGATGGAAAATTGCCTTGTTGGTGAAATAAGCTATTATCAACACTTTTGATTCCTATTAATCTACCAAATAAATGCTTCTCAACTTTAAGTATACTGTCAGACACCCATTTTACCCCTATTAATGGATATAAACTTGGTTGTGCTTCCGCAATTTTCAGTGCATTATAAAGTTTGTGTAAGAAACGAGAATTAATACTATTCTTTCTTTGGAAAAAATCTCTAGTTAATTCTCCAAAAGAAAGCTGATTGTTAGCCGACCAAAATGATGATGGGATAAATCCCAAAATTCTAGGATTAATCATAAGAGAATTATCATGACATGCATTTTGAAACTGGACCAGGCTCAGTGACTCATTGATTTTTTTTTGTCCTATGAATCCATTTGTCATTCCAAAATATGCCCTAAAACATGGCATGCTATTAGAATAATCCAGTGACTCTTTCTTACCGCATTGAATTGAGTGTTCTATCCCACCAAGAATATTCTCTTCATGTGAATGTTGTCTTATAAATTCATTTTTTTCGCTTTGATTCCCATTTTTGTTCACGATTAATGCATTTTCACAACAATTTCCATTAACATGAGAAATATTAGAAAACTCTAAACTAAAATCTACTTCCTTAAAGATCTCAGTTTGCCCGAAATCAACATTATCGAAATTACCGACAAAACTAAATGTATCTTGGGCTTTTGTTTTAGATTTCTCACTCTGCATACCAATCAGAAAACAGTTGAAAAATGGAATATATAAATTATTGAAAAATCAATTTCTTCTTCTCAATATTTTAAGTTATTTAAAAAAATCAATGACTTTTAAGAAAAGTAGTTTCAACGTGTTTCGACTTCAGTATTCAAAATTTAATAGAATAAACATTCAAAAACCATATCTGAAGATTTACTCATTTAATTTTTATGTGAGAGTTTATACTTTGTATCTATTTCTTAACCCTCTTTTGAAAAATGGAAGCTGTTTGTTTTCAATTTCTTTCGATTTCATAAAATGATTTGACAATGTCAGATTTCGTTGTTAACATGTTTATATTTATATATGGAACATACGATAACTTTCACCTTCTAACTAACAAAATTAAGAATAGTGATAATTAAAATAGGGGATTGCTATATTGACCATTTTAATGATCGCATGTGAATATTATTAAATTGGTAAATTAATTTTTTTTTTACAATACGAACGTTGGACATTTTTTTCACAAAATAATATATTAATTGGGAAAACTCCAATCAATAGCAGGAAATTACTAATATATAGAATGAATTTTAAAAAATTAATGAAAAACACAATACCTATCAGCAATCACAATATACATCTAATTGTGAATATCGCAACTCTTTGGATGATTTTAAAATCAATCATAATTAAATCAAGAGTAAAAACGTGTAATTTCTTCGTATTCAAAGAGTTCTCTGTTAAATAATTGCCACAAAGGTAGAATTTTCCATTGAATGAATGAGGCGATGATAAACTTGTCAAAGTTATGTAAAGTGTCGTAAACTTAATAAAATAAAAGTGCCATTAATGAGTTTTCTTCTATCAACAAATATTGCTGTATCTAATAACGAAATACGGTGTGTGATAGGCAATCTAGAGTATAAAGGAATTAATGGATTTGCATGTGGTGATAGGAATAATTTTTTGTCTACTTTTTATTATGTTCCGGAGAATAATATTTATAAAAAAGTTAATTCATTTAAGGCTCATAATTCCACAATCTCGAGTTTGAGTTATTTACCTCCATGTGAATGGATTCCCGAAGGAGCGATTTTGACAGCATCTCTTGATAAAACTGTGTGCTGTTGGCCAATGAAGTATATTATCGAGAATGAACCTAATCCATCTCCTTCGTACACACTCATTGGGCATGAAAATAACGTTTGCTATGTACAGGGTGCAGCAGATGGAATTATATACACTTGCTCTTGGGATGGAACAGCCAGAATTTGGAAGGATGGAGCTGAAATTATGGCGCTTAGGCATGAAGAGCATGGAATCTGGCATGTTATGCCTGTGCCATGTGGGTATGTTACTTTTGGTGCAGATAAATCAATTAGAGTTTTTGGGAAAGATGGGAAATCCCTCTTTGTTAAGGAGAACGCCCATAATGATGTTGTTAGGTGTGGATATTTTAATGAAAACTATTCAAATTTGGTGTCCATTGCTAATGATGGTGTTCTCAAGGAGTGGAATTTCGATATTAATAGTGGCGAAATTAATTTAGAGTCATCTGTTACTGTTAGTGATACTTATTTATACTCGATTGCAGTTGTTAACGAGTTTTATATTGTAAGTGGAGAAGACAAATGCGCATATGTAATCAATTCCACCACAAAAAGTATTGAGGATGTTTTACCAGTACCGGGGGTTGCCTGGAATGTATCATCAATGTTTAACAATGATATTCTATTGGCAGTCACTGATGGAAGGGTATATATATTTACACAAAATATGAATAGAATAACCTCCGAATTAGAAATGTCGAATTATATTGCTAAATTGGCATCTTTAACTTTCAACAGTCCTGATCTCGAAAATGTTAATATTCTTGACCTCGAAGAAATGACTTTGATAAATAATAGGCCCATTGTTCCAGGAAGATTTGAATTAATGAGAGAAGGACCTGAAATGGTCTTAGTTGTTTATAACAAAGGACTTTCTCAATGGCTTAAGGTTGGTACCCTTACTCGTAATAAAGGCAACCAGTCTCAAAAAGTTGTCGCTCCGGATGGGAAAGAGTATGATTTTTGCTTTACTGTTCAGGTTGATGAACATGGCAAATCATATCCACTTTATATTAATCATGATACAAACCATTTTGTAGCAGCTCATAATTTTATTGTTGAACACAATCTCCCTATTCGCTTTTTGGATGAAATTGCTAACTTTATAAAGAGAGAACTCAAACCTCATCAAGTACAGGTTACTCAAGCTGTAAAACCTAAAAGCACAGTTTTCCCTCTGAAAAATCCAAATTATCATTCTGGGGTAAAAACAAATCCTGTAGTCACCAAGTTAAGATCAATATGTTCAAACCCCGTAATTAACGAAAATGATGCTCTCATTTTATCAGGTCCAATCTCGTTTGAATGGACTGAAGTTGCGAACAGAGTTCTCATGCTCTCTAATCCCAATGAATCTTGGCCCCTTCTTGATATATTAAGGGATTACATATTAGTGCCTGATGCAAAACACTTTATCCCAAGCAATGTATTGATTGGCATCATTGGGAAGTTTATTAATCATTCTAATCTGATCGAATTTGCAGTCCTTACTTTGATGAGGGTTATAGGAAATGTCTTTATGAATTACTCAACCGAAATCAAACAAGAAATCGTTTTATCTGAAGTATTCGAGAAGTTTTCGAAACAGTTCTCATCATATTCTAATAATACCAGAGTATCATTCACTAATGCAATCATGAATTTCACAATGTTCATCAACGATCCAAGACAATTATCTGCAGTTGCAGATGTTATCATCTCAATTTTATCAAATCACCTTGATGATGAACCATTGTACCGAATCCTTTATGCTGTCGGCAACATATGTGTTGAGAATCCATCGATTCAGTCTAAGTTCTCTCAGAGACAAGAGCTATTTGCAGTTGAAACTTCTGAGAAATGCCAACAAGTAATATCCGAACTGGTTTCAATTCTAGCCTAAACGAAAATGAATATTTATTTTTCCAATTCTTGATCAAGATTCTCATCTCCAAGGTTATCATCAAATCCTTGATCGCCCTCAAGGAGCAAATAGCAATGCGAGTCTTCCTTCATTTGAGATTCAACTGTCTGTTCAAAATCAAGATCTTTGTCTAAATACCGAAATCCGCGGCAGGAAATGTGATCAAAACCACTCCGATCAAACCTAAGCAATGCAACATTCGCTAGCCACTCAACCTTCTGCTGCCCAGCACCAACACTAACAGTGTAGGTCTTGTCCCGGATGTGCACGAATATCTTCATAACGATTATTAAAAACGTTAATGAGAGATTCTTGTGCTGCACTTGTTGAGTCCTGGGAAAATGGGTGGTTGGTATCTTTTTCTGAGCCTTATAAAGATCACAATCACGGGCTATGGGTTGATGCCAAATTTTCGAAACCAACGTCACAGAAACCGATTCCTTCTCATTATGTGTCTGTCAGATTTAAGATAGAGGAGGATGTTCCTGTATCATATTTAATTGAGTGCGATCGAACAGAAAAAGCGATTTGTTATCCAATTACTGATCAGATTCTCGAGATGTATATTAGAATAAAGGCAAAAGGTGGGGCAATGGCTAAGAAATATGATATAATATAAATTTTCGTTTGTCATTTTTGGTTTTATTCGGTTATTGGTACTGTTTCGGTCTCTGATGCATAGAAATAATTGTGCTCTTGGTTTTTGGAATAGCAAGCAACAAATTTCCTATTGCAACAAACGAGAGCAATGTTAAAAACCTGGGTTGTTTGAGGTAAATGACAATGAAAATTCTTCGATTCAAGGCTTATCATTGTTTTTTTAGATTCTAGCATTAATTCAGCATGTTTCCAGGGATTTTGGGATCTTATTCTCATATTTTTTGATGGATATACACTAAGTTGGAATACATATGATGGGTAAGAATTCATATTAGGAATCACAATGAAATTCTCATCAGTTGATTCAGTCATGGATTTCACATTAAATGAACGAAGTGCATATATTAAGATACCGGAAACATAATTCAGATATCCTTTTTCATTGTCTTTTATGGATTTAATAAAGAAATTTGGATTGTTGCTGGTGATTCTGTTCATTTCATTAAGAATTTTATTTATATCTGCATGAATGAACAGTGTATTCAAAGCAATTCCTATTTGCCATGAATCAACATTGAACCATGAAAGATATTCTTCCCGAAAACTAAATTGAATCTCTTTATTAGGAATCGAGAGATATAATGTAGGATCACCCTGTGTGAGTTCATTTTTGATAGTCAAATATCCGACTTGTAGTAGATGTGATATGGTATTAAGGAACCTATTATCTTGTTTGTTATAAAACTTATAATCTTTCAAACTCAATGGTACTAGATAGTCTTGATTTCCAAAAAGATTATTGAGAACAATTCTCTCATTTAATGTTAGTTCAACTACCCCTACATCTTGGCAAATGCTAATACCTAATAAATGCCAATAATTACCCAATAATTGTTTATCAACATATTTTAGCATTGAATATGGATTAAGAAATAGTTTCTCATTCGAATATTGATCATCTCTAAAATTATATCCCAAATAATAAGATTTTGCCTCTTCAATGCTATTTGTGATATTATAATAGTGAAATAGTTTATTGGTCTCAAATTCAGAGAAACCAAAAAAATCAGAAAAAACCAGACCCTCCCGAACCCCACTGTGGTAAACTGTTTGATTTTCTGGAAAAATATTATGAAATGGTAACTCGTGTACTCCAAAAAACAAACTTGCGAATATGCATTCGCCAAATCTGGAAATTGAAGTATATAAAGAATCCAAATATGATTTGACTTTTTCCAAAGTCTCTCTATTCTTTGCTACAAAAAAGGGAAGATCATATTCATCAATAAGAATAATTGTTTTGTTGCCATAGTATTTTGCATCATGGAAATTTGTTAATACACGGGATAGGAACTCAAGGCATTTGGTACTTTCTTCAAAACTCACACTCTTTGATAAGTACTTATCATATTGAATTCTCTCATTGCTAGTCAACGAATCAAAGATATAACTATGTCTAATGAATTCCATTATTATCCTGTTCATAAAATTGTTCCAAAAAACTTGAAAAGATGTTATCTCTCCTAAATTCGAAAAATCTAAGTGAATTACTGGATATTTTCCCTGGTGTAAAAGCATCGACATGTCATGTGAAACACATAATCCTTCAAAAAGACCTAGAGTATTCTCATTTTTTGGATGACATTCGAAAAATGCTTTTATCATTGATACATTGAGTGTTTTACCAAATCTATGCGGCCTTGTAAAATATATTGACTGATACATAAAACCCAAATACTTAAGATGCTTTGTTTTGTCGACATAATACCCTTTTCCGTTAATCAATTCAGGAAAGAACTTTCCTTCTGTTTGAATAGTTTTTTGATACTTTTTTCTAACAGATTCAAACTCATTCTGGAAGTTCTCCTGTTCTTCTGATAATTGTGGAAACAAAACTCCTTGGTTTTCATTAATCAATCTACTTAATATTCCGTTTTCTTCACAAGTCAAAGAATTATTAAACCAAGGGTATTCCTCATTTGAAAAAAGCTCTTTGAATTTGCTTTTTAATTTGCAAAATTGAGCAAAATTATTTTTATCAACCAGATTAATAATAAGGATAAATGAAACATGGATATTGATGGAAATAAAGAAAGTATTAAAATCTGCTATATTGGATGGAAAATCGAAAAAAATATATACATCGGAAACTAATGGGGCATTTTGATGAAAACAAAGTGAACTTAGAAATAATATTCTCTTTTTTTTGTTAGAACTAGGGATCGTGGATTCATCAGTATTCTCAATCAATTCAATACATTTTTCAAAAGCCTTCATTGAATTAAATATATTATATAACACTTTGGAAATACTACAACTTGAAGTTAGTACGACTATTCTGTCATTCCTCAAAAAAAGTTGATAAAGAAAAAGAAGTTTTTCTTCAAAAGTCATGAAGTATGTGTTTTGGCATATCATATTTGAACTAGTATAATGTAATTCACATTTGGTAAAATATCTCTTACAAAATATACACAAAGAAAAAGAAATATGATCACAGGCCACAAAAATTTTGGTTGTATGGGGAAGATTTAATATCACCCCCTCGAATTCTAAAAACATTTCATTGAATATTGTTCTTCCATCCATAAAAACCAAACTATAAATCAAGCTCATCAGACCAGGATTCTTATTCACAAAATAAAGCATTGTATATGGAGAAGTTATTATTATCTCATTATCATTTTTCAAATTTTCAAAACTGGACATTGAACATTCATGTTCAAATGCAGAAATAATTTTAATATTTGAAGATGAGAAATGCTTGTAAATGTGCTTTTCATAACCTTTATCATTGATTAAAACCATAGAGCAGTGTTTGGATTTGATAATTTTGTCTTTCAGGCATTGAGATAAATGCTCAACATATTGATGTTTCAAACAACTACCAAAAACAAATACTTCACATTCGGAAAAATGATTATCTTTCTCGTTATGCATGATTGAACTCTTCATCACCGAAAAGATCCTCTCATCTTTGGTCTCTCCATCAAGATCACTCATGAATTATGTCACTTTTGTCTTGTTTTGGCAAAAACGTTGTAAGAGAAAATTGGTAAAGGTGACCCAAGTATCAGTCCGATCAATAAATCTATCAATTCAACCCAGTTAAAAAACCAGTTCAGCCAAAGTACCAGTAGAAGCGGAACAACTATTAGCACATATCATTCTGAGACATGCAGATCAATCAACAATTTGGAATCTGTATATCATTTAATAGACAGTTGAACGTTTAGTAGCCATGTTAGAACCAGTCTTCTGCATTCGGTGAAATGTGGAATAATTTCTCAGATCATCATCAAATATGCACGACTTGTTTGATAATACCTGATGGAGATGTGATGGAGTCGATTAAATGTGGAGTTAAAAAGTACTTAAACCTCCCTCCACACAGTATCGAGTATCCAAGCACAGTTACTGTTATGTGTGGATGCTTCAAAGGAAATTAAATGATAGGATATCTTCTTGAATTCGAAAACATTGAAAGTGATATGTCTCTTAAGGCAGAAATCAGAACTGTAGCTCAAGGTCTGTGAATGCCCTACTGTCTCTCTTAATTCAAATATCTTGATCCTGTTTAATTAACATTTTCTCTAATCATATTTTAATAAATGGAGAAAAAGTTTGGAGATTCCAACTTTATCTCTCTTGAAAAATATACCCAATTATGAAAACTAATGAAACCAGATTCCATTCTGCCGCATCCTTCAATTGATCAAACAACATCCCCAAAAATCCCTAATCTCCAAAGAGTACAGTCAAAACTTTGCGAGGTTTTGAACTCTGAAAGGAGAAGAATTGAAACTTTAAAGTCAACATTTCTCAGAGTGCTAAGTCTATCCTCCAGCCAGTTCCAAAACAAGTTAGTTCAAATATATAAAATACTATCGAAATTGGATTATCAAACTTCCAAAGATGTCTTATTGAGAATTCAATCGATTAGGGCTGAATATATTTAACACATGTCAGGTACACCACGGCACATACTTCTTGAATAAACGAGCCAAGGTGTAAAAACCTGTCATTAGAGAAGAATTTTTAGAACAATCTACTCATACTAATATCGAACAGAAACAGATATTAGAAGTTATGAACAAGCAGAGATCAAAACTCTAAGCTACAATGAAAAAGCTCAATGTATAGTTTAATTAGTTTTGTCAGTATTTTGGAAATGGGGTGCCTCTTTTAAAGAAAAAGTTTATGGGCTTCAGTCATCACTTGATCAAGGACTTTATGTCATCTTCTCTAAATCTAAGATTTTCATGCTCCTGATTGATTATCCAATTCAATAATAATTCTTGAGTTAACATACACTGATTATCAAACATTTTTCAAAAAATCTTGTTTAATCCCAAATTTCAAAGAATAAAATATTTCATTACCAATATCCATATGATTTCCATCAAAATCTCCATTGTGCATGAATTTTATCCTATTCAATCATATGATATTACCTGAGATTGTTTTGGTTTAAAAAACAAATATAAATTATTTGCCTCCGTGCCTCTTGAGATATTGAACAATATTCATTTTACAACTGTCATATGCTTGTCTTAAAGGTGTTTTCTCTTTCAAATTTTTGGCATTTATATCAGCTTTTTGATTTACTAGATATACAACAACACTAAGATGGCCTTTATCTGCAGCAAAATGAAGAGGTGTCCAACCATATTCATTTTTTTCATTAATACTGGCTTTGTTATTCATTAAATAATCTACAACCCTATAATGACCATTTCTAGATGAGAAATGAAGGGGAGTCTCGTTAAATAATTAAAGTAAATTATATTGTTTTTTGCATTAATATCAGCTTTATGATTAACTAGATATTCAACAACTTTAAGATGACCATTATTAGCTGCAAAATGAAGAGGAGTCAAATTATTCTTAAAAAATCAAAATATTCACTTCTTTCATTAACATCAGCTTTTTGATCAACTAAAAATTCAACAACACTCAGATGGCCATTTATTGATGATAAAAAAAGGGGGGTCTCATTAAATGTACAAAATCAACACGTCTAGTTTTAGCATTTATATCAGCTTTTTGATTAACAAGATATTCAACAACACTAAGATGACCATTATAAGCAGCCCAATGAAGAGGAGTCCAACCAAATATTAAAACTCAAAATCACTATTTTTTGCATTTATATCAGCTTTTTGATTAACTAGATATTCAACAACACTAAGATGACCATTTTTTGAAACCAAATGAAGTGGAGTCTGATGAAATATAAAAACTCAACAGCTTTAGATGTTGCATTTATATCAGCTTTTTGATTAACTAGATATTCAACAACATTAAGATGACCATAACAAGCAGCTCTATGAAGAGGAGTACAATCATCTTCATCTTTGGCATTTATATCAGCTTTTTGATTAACCAGATATTCAATAATTTTAAATTGGTTTTTCAATACAGCCAAATGAAGAGGAGTCAGATTATCTTTATTTTTTACATTTATATCAGCTTTTTGATTAACTAGATATTCAACAACACTAAGATGACCATTATAAGCAGCCCAATGAAGAGGAGTCCAACCAAATATTAAAACCCAACACATATATTTCTTGAGTTTATATCGGCTTTTTGATTAACAAGATATTCAACAACACTAAGATGACCATTATAAGCAGCCCAATGAAGAGGAGTCCAACCAAATATTAAAACTCAAAATCACTATTTTTTGCATTTATATCAGCTTTTTGATTAACTAGATATTCAACAACACTAAGATGACCATTTTGAGAAGCTAAATGAAGAGGAGTCATATTAAATATAAAAACTCAACACAATTATTTTTTGCATTTATATCAGCTTTTTGATTACCTAGATATTCAACAACACCAAAATGACCATTTTGAGCAGCATAATGAAGAGGAGTCCAATTAAATATAAAAACTCAACAGCACTATCTTTTGCCTTTATATCAGCTTTTCGATTAACTAGATATTCAACAACACTAAGATGACCATTTTGAGAAGCTAAATGAAGAGGAGTCATATTAAATATAAAAACTCAACACCATTATTTTTTGCATTTATATCAGCTTTTTGATTAACTAGATATTCAACAACACTAAGATGACCATATTGAGCAGCCCAATGAAGAGGAGTCACATTAAATATAAAAACTCAACACTTGTATTTTTTGCATTTATATCAGCTTTTTGATTAACTAGATATTCAACAACACTAAGATGACCATTTTTTGAAACCAAATGAAGTGGAGTCTGATTATATTTATCTTTTGCATTTATATCAGCTTTTTGATTACCTAGATATTCAACAACACCAAAATGACCATTTTTAGCAGCATAATGAAGAGGAGTCCAATTAAATATATAAACTCATCATAATAAGTTATAGCATTTATATCAGCTTTTTGATTAACTAGATATTCAACAACACTAAGATGACCATTTTTTGAAACCAAATGAAGTGGAGTCTGATTATCATTATCTTTTGCATTTATATCAGCTTTTTGATTAACTAGATATTCAATAACACTAAGATGACCATTAGAAGCAGCAAAATGAAGAGGAGTCTCATTATATATAAAAACTCAACACTTGTATCTTTTGCATTTATATCAGCTTTATGATTAACTAGATATTCAACAACACTAAGATGGCCATCTTTAGCAGCAAAATGAAGAGGAGTCCAAACATATCTATCTTTGGCATTTATATCAGCTTTTTGATTAACTAAATACTCAACAACACTAAGATGACCAATAGAAGCTGCAATATGAATGATACTGAAATCATTCTCAACTTTTGTATTAACATCAACCCCGTTTTCGATGAAATATACTAACAATGGCAAGTGATAAAACTCTGAAGCAAAACATGCTTGATTGAT